>Ga0114899_1000727_pt1 | contig 21831 bp, 38 predicted proteins | sample MalvireepMed_215_FD_83497 | JGI IMG/M metagenome (GOLD analysis project Ga0114899, IMG submission 83497) | Marine viral communities from the Global Malaspina Expedition - Malaspina viral metaG DeepMed_215 | ecosystem: Environmental > Aquatic > Marine > Oceanic | place: Mediterranean Sea...
GAACTATTATCGTTTCTGAAGCAGACGAACTTGCAGCAGGAATTTCTATTAGTGTCTTAACAGAAGACGGAACGACAATGCCTTTACCTGTTGGCGAATATGAAACAGAAGGTGGTGTAGGTTTTTCAGTAGAAGAAGAAGGAGTAGTTGCAGAGATTTACGAAAGTGAAACTGAAGAAGAAGAAGTTGAAGAAGAAGTAGAAGCGTCTGAAGAAACTGAAAGAGAACCTAAAAAAATCAAAGAAACTAAAGAAGTTGAATTTGATAAGGTTGCTTTCATTGACGAAGTAAAATCTGTTGTAGATGAATTAGTAGCAAAGACAGAAAAAGATATTGCAGAATTAAAATCTGAACTTAAAGATTTGAAAGAAGCAAACGGAAATTTAGAAACTGAAAAAGAAGAACTTTCTTCTCAATTAGAAAAGCTTTCTAAAGAACCTGCTACTGAACCTGTTAAGACTTCTAAATTCAATGAAGTAAAAAGCGAGAAGCTATCTAAAGCAGAATATAGAGAACTTACGAGAAAAGAGAAATATTGGTATAATATAAAAAATAATTAATAAATAAAAATTAGAAAAAATGGGTTTAACAATCACATCAAGCACGTATGCAGGAAGTCAAGCAGGTGCTTATATCCACGCTGCACTTAAAGGTGCTGATAGTCTAGAGTATGCAACGGTTAGGGATGCAGTAAATTACAAAGAAGTAATTAACACTATGACTAATTCAAATCTTGTTAAAGACGCAACTTGTGGCTTTGATGAGCAATCTTCTACTTTAACTATGACAGAAAATGTTTTAGAAGTAGAGCAGTTTCAAATTAACCAAGACATTTGCCGAAAAACGCTTTTAAGCGATTGGTCTTATGCACAAGAAGACGATTTTGTTGCTTTTGTAATGGCTTATTCAGCTTCAGTAATTGCTGACGCTATCGAAGGTGCTTTTTGGGCAGGAACGACAGGAACTTCAGGACAGTTTAATGGTATTACTACTTCTTATTCAGGTAGTATGACAGGTTCAACTGCTACAGGTGCTTATACGGCTGCTAACATTGTAGCACAATTAGGAACTTTAGCAGCAGACATACCTACTGCTGTTTATGGCAAAGATGACTTGTATATCTATATGAATAAGAAAACTTATAGATTTTACATTTCTGCTATTTCTGCTTTATCTGCTTTTCCTTTCAACCATATGGGGCAATACACACCAGAATTTGAAGGTATCAAAATTGCAGTTGTAAGCGGTCTTGCTGACAATGTAATGTATGCAGGTACAAAAGGCAACTTGTTCTTCGGAACTTCAACAGCACTTGATATGGATTTTAATAACGTGTCTGTCTTGGATATGCAACCATTGGACGGGTCGCAAAATGTGAGGTTGGTAGCACGTTGGACAGCAGGAGTACAAGTAGGCGTAGATGCAGACTTTACTTATCAATCGTAATAGTAACTTTTAAAACTAAATAAAATGGCTTGTGATTTAACAAAAGGAAGAAATATAACCTGCCGAGATGGTATCGGTGGAATAAAAGCAATTTATTTGGTACAACACGATGAATTAACGTCTTATGTAGCAGCTAGTGGTGAGTTAACGGACTTAGATTTAGGAAGTGGTGACGATATTTACAGATACTTATTAAAACGTGGTACAGGTTCTATTACAGAAACTGTAAACGCAAGTAGTGAGAACGGAACGTGTTATTTCACTCATTCCGCAAATGTAAAACTTCACGACTTAACCAAAGAAGACCAAAACGAAATTAAACTTCTAGCACAACAAAGAATGGTAGTATTTGCAGAACTTAATCAGCTTTCTTCAGGCGGCAAAAATAAAATAGTTGCTATGGGATTAGATAATGGTATGGAATTATCAGCAGGGACTAGCGCTTCAGGTGCGTCTCTTGGTGATTTTTCGGGTTATGACATCACACTAGAAAGTCAAGAACCCAATCCGATGCAATTAGTGGCTGACTATACTACAACACCATTTGACAATGGAGCATTTACATTTAACGCAGTTGTAACAAGTTAATAAACTTCTCAAAGTTTTATACTTTGTTTTCATAAACATTAGGGGGTACGCAAGTACCCCTTTTTGTTATTTATAGGCAGATTATTAACAAAATACAAATATTTACAAAGGTTTTCTATTATATAATAAGAAAGATAATATGCTACACATTACTTACGGTAATACAGGAACTTTTTATGTAACGACAGAAGAAAAGAGAGTACATACTTCTGTGGGTTCAAACTTTATTAGACTTTTGTTTAAATTTACTAATGATATGGATAAAAGAGTAGTTTATGCTTACGGTCAAGAGCAAGTGCATAAAGACGCTATAAGAACTTATCAAAGATATACAAAAGTAACAATAGGACACCACGCAACTGAAAATGTTTTCACAGGAAAAGTTAATTTCAAGCCCTTTGGATATTGGAAGTATCAAATATACGAAGTAAGTTGGGAAGCGGACGATGCTGTTGATGTTGTTTTGTCGGCTTCTACTGCACCTGTAACTGAAATAGGTGTATTAGACGAATCTGACGCTAATGGAGTAGTACGAGGATTAGTAGAAACAGGAAAACTTTATGTAACAGAAACTGACGGAAGCGAACAAATAACATACACAGAACATACAGAAGCATCAGGAACAAATTATATATGGACAAATTAAAAAATAAATTATGAGTTTAATAGACAACAACAATATACTACTTCGAGAGCAATTAGGTAAAGGTTCAGGAGTAGTATTTACAACAGTAGCACAAACAGGCAAAGATTGGTATGCAGTACATTTTGTTACACAAAGTGTAGTTAGTTCAATAACAATGACTTATCATACAGGAGAAGCAGCTTTACATACTACTATACCTGCTGGTACTGTCCTTTTTGGGCATATCACAGCTATTACAATGACTTCTGGTGTAGCTATTGGTTACAAAGAAACTGACGAAAAAGCGGGATAATGAAACTAGGTCTTGGGCTTAATATAAGCAATAATGTTTGGAATCCTGCACATTCAGCAGGTTTAGAATTTTGGTTTGCTAAAGGTACAGGTATTACTGAAAGTAGTAACGCCATTAGCAAGTGGACTAATTCTATAAACACAAGTCAAAGTTTCGACCAAGCAACAGCAGGAGAAAAACCTACACTTGTAGCCGCTAGTGATTATGCAATAGACTTTGATGGTGGAGATAATTTATCAGGAACTCAATTTACTTTTACAGATGAATTTGTCATTGGTATTAAGTTTACAGTAGAAGATGTTAATGCAGCAAATGACGTTATAATAGGAGATAATACAACGGTTGCTAATTTTATCAGATTAAACGATTCTAATACAATAGGTATAAAAGCTTCAGGAACACAGGTACAAGTAGATGTAAATTCAGCTACTCAATTTAATAGTGGAGTTACTACACATCTTGTCGCTACTAGAGATGGCAGTAATGTAATTAGATATTGGATAGACGGTGTTTTACAAACAAATACCGCTACAAAGTCAGGTGATTTTTTAGTAGATTCACTAGGAGTACGAGCCACAGACAGTAATTTTTTTACAGGTAAGATTTGGGAAGTGGTGGCGTACAAAGATGTTTACAGTACAGAACTTGCTGAATTATTAAGTGGACACCTACAAACGATATAACGGAACTATATAATGGAACTATATAATGGAACTATATAATGGAAAATAAAAAAGATAGGGAATTAGAATTAAGTATAGTAGAATTAGCGGCTCAAACTTCACCTATTGTAAAAGAAACACACGGTAAAGATTGGATTGAATACGGAACTGAAGAATATCGTAACCTCTATCCACAGTTTATTATTGACCTTTACTACAACAGTTCTACAAATGCGGCTATTATTAACCAGACAGCCGCTATGGTTGCAGGGCAGGGGCTAACGATAGAAGATGAAACTAATTTAGAAGCGTTAGTTAGACTTAAAAAGTTTATAGCTTCTGCAAATTCTCACGAAACACTACAAGAAGTAATAGATAAGATAGCTTTTGACCTTAAACTTCAAGGGGCTTATGCTCTTAATATTATTTGGTCTAAAGACAGAACAGAAATATCAGAGATACATCACATAGGAGTAGAGAAGATTAGAGCAGGAGTACCTAACGAAATGGGCAAAGTAGATACTTATTATGTTTCTCCTGATTGGTCTAATCCAAGACACAAAAATAACAAACCTCAACCTGTACCTGCCTTTAACTTAAAAGATAGAACTTCACCAAGTCAGATACTTTATTCAAGTCTTTACAGCCCTAGTATGCAAATCTATGGTACACCAGATTATAGTGGTTGTACTAATTGGTGCTTAACCGACCAAATGGTAAGTGAGTTCCACCTATCTAATATAAAGAACGGATTTGCAGGTTCTTATTTTATCAACTTCAACAATGGAGTACCGACAAGAGAAGAAAGAATACAAGTAGAAAGACAAATATCTGAAAAGTTTTCTTCTCCAAAGTCAGCAGGTAAATTCGTATTAACTTTTTCAGACAGTAAAGATAGAGAACCGACTATAACACCTATAAGTGTATCTAATGCAGACAAGCAGTATCTTGCCTTACAAGAACTTCTAGTTCAAAACATCTTGACAGGACACCGAGTAGTTAGTCCAATGCTTTTTGGAATAAAAGGTGATGGTTCAGGGTTTGGAAATAATGCAGAAGAAATTTCTACTTCTTATGAACTTTATCTTAACACAGTAGTTAAGGGCTTTCAAGCGAATATCTTAAAGACTTTAGCTAAAATCTTTGAAGTAAATCAAATGAACTTACCTGTATCTATCAAGCAATTTACACCTATTACTACGAAGTTTGATAACGACACCCTTAAAGATGTAATGACACAAGACGAATTAAGAGGGGAATTAGGACTTGAACCTTTAACAGACGAAGATACTGCTAACGAAGAATTTAGTGAAGAAAAAACAGAACTTGATAACTTTATAGAAGAATACGGAGAAGACGAACCTGAAGGGTACGACTTAATAGATGAAGAAATAGTAGAGTTTGAAGAAGAAGATTTTGATTTTGAAGAAGAACTAAACGCAAAGCATAAAGTAAAGTTTGCTTCAACAGGTAGGGCAATACCTGATGCAAGTTCTAAACAAGACGGAATAGATAAAGAATACAATCTTTACAAAGTAAGATACGAATATATAGAAGACGGATTTTTAACAAGAAAGTCAGGTAAGTCTAGGAAGTTTTGCAAGAAAATGATGTCAGCTAAAAAGATATACCGAAAAGAAGATATTTTAAGAATGAATAAAATGAAAGTAAATGCAGGTTGGGGTAAGGGTGGTGCTAATACTTATAATATCTTCTACTTCAAAGGCGGTGGCAACTGCCACCACTATTGGTTGAGGAAAATCTACTTCTTTCAATTAGGAGTAGCAACAGGCAACAAACTAAAAGACGCTACTTCAATAGTAGGTATAACAAAAGCAAGAAACAAAGGATTTTATCCTAAAGCAAATGATGCTAGAGTTTCTAAACCACCAAAGAGAATGGCTAATAAAGGATTTATAAAATAGAGTTATGGCATACGTTTTATTCATATCAGAAAACAAGATAAAGGATTCTACTGCAATAGGTGGTAACGTTTCGTCAGAATTCCTGCTTCCCTATATTAAGGTCGCACAGAAAAAGTATATAGAAACCAAGTTAGGAACGGACTTATTTGAAGCATTACAAACTAAAATTACAGCAGGTAGTTTAACAGGTGCTTATCAAACTTTGGTGGACGATTATATTCAGGACGCACTTGTACACTTCGCTTTTTATGAGTGTTTACCGTTTTTAAGGTTCAAAGTATCTAATGGAAATATCTATTCAAAGACTTCTGAAACAGGAACAGCTTTAAGTCAAGACGAAGCACAGCACTTGCGAGAAGAAATAAGAAACACAGCAGAGTTCTATACTCAAAGATTAATAGATTACATAGTACACAATTCATCAAGTTTTCCTGAATATTCAACTTCAAGTGGGGCTGATATTTCGCCAGACAAAGACGCATATTATTCAGGAATAAATTTAGAGATAAACCAAGAAGACAAAAGAGGTATAACACTAGACGATTTTTTAACACCTGATTTAAGTTGAGAAAATACTATAAAGTAAAACCAAAAAACGAAGTTGCATTAAAAAACTACTTAAATGTAGGTAAAAAAAAGAAGAAAGATGAAGGACACACTACAAATAATAACAGCCAATGTAAGTGCAATCGGAATATCAATTGCAAATGTAAATGATTGGTTAACCTTTATTTCACTTATTTGTGCGATATTTTATACAGTTTGGAAATATACAAAGGATAAGTAATGGCTAAAGTTAAACATTATGTGTATCGAAAAACTAAAAATAAAAAGCGTAAAAACACTCATTCTAAAAATGCTTCAAAAGGACAAACAAAATTCAAAAAAAAATATATTGGACAAGGGCGATAGGTTCAGAAATATCACTATAAAACACTTTAATTTAAGTGAGTTTGATTGTAAGTGCGGTAAGTGTTCGCATAAAGGCGAAGGTATGGACGTTGACTTTATGCTTAAATTAGATAGAGCAAGAGAATTAGCAGGAATACCTTTTAAGATTACTTCAGGGGCAAGATGTATAGAGCATAACAAGTCAATAGGTGGTGTATCAAAGTCAAGTCATTGTAATATCCCCTGTAACGCTTCTGATATTTCAGTAACAGATAGCACAAAAAGATTTAAGATTGTAGAAAATTTAATAAAAGCAGGATTTACACGCATAGGAATTGGTAAAAATTTCATACATTGTGACACAGATAAATTAAAAAGCCAACGGATTTGTTGGCACTATTATTAATCAAAATTATATATTATGTTTAAGAATTTCATTATCGGACAAATGTTTCAATCAAAACGCTTTTGGTACACAATAGTAGGGTGCATAACGACACTCCTTTCTGACAAATTCGGTCTTGACGCAGCACAATTACAAAATATTCTAATGAGTATAGCAGCACTTGTGTTAGGGCAGTCAATATCGGATTTTGGAAAAGGTGCGAAATAACAGATACCGACTAAAACCAAACGAAATAAAGGTACTTGAAGGTTTGCGAATGGCTAAACGAAATGTATTAGTGGTTGGTGATTTGCATTGTCCTTTTGAACTAGAAAATTATTTAAGTTGGTGCAAACAACAATATATCTATTGGGGTTGTACGGATGTAGTTTTCATTGGCGACATAATTGACAACCATTATTCAAGCTATCACGAAACTGACGCTGACGGCTTGGGTGGTGCAGATGAATTAGAACTTTCTATCAAAAGAATTAGCAGGTGGTATAAAGCATTTCCTGAAGCTACTATTATAATAGGCAATCACGATAGAATGATTATGCGAAAAGCACAAACTTCTGCAATACCTTCTAAATGGATTAAGTCTTACAAAGAAGTATTAGAAGTGCCTAATTGGGATTTTGTAGATAGATTAGAAATAGACGGAGTTCAATACGTTCACGGAGAAGGTGGAACTGCACGAACCAAGTGCCGAGCCGATATGATGAACACAGTAAGCGGTCATTTACATACACAATGTTACATTGAACATTATGTCGGACAGAACTTTCGCATATTTGGTATGCAGGTAGGTTGTGGAATAGACCACGATTCTTATGCTATGGCTTATTGCAAAAGAGGAAAGAAACCTGCAATAGCTTGTGGAGTAGTTTTAGGTGGTAAAGTACCTATCAATCTTTTAATGAGATTATGAATAACAGAAAATTACAGTTAAAATTATACGGACATCTTTATAAAAGAGTACCTGATTTAGATTGGGAAAAGTGCGTATATTGTGATGAACCTATGAATGTTTATGACCATTGTCCGCCTATAACAATAGTTGAAAACTTAAATGTAAAAGAGTACAAAAAACGAGGTAATAAGTTTAGATTATATCCAAGCTGCTCACAATGTAACAGATTATTGACTACCTTTCCTTCAACCGATATTTACGAAAGATTAGATTATTTAATTAGAAAATACGAAACACGACTTGATAAAATAGAAGTATGGTCTAAAAGCGAATTAGAACAAATGGGCTACGCTATGAGAAACCATATACTAAACAATCAATCTTCCTTTGAACTACTTAATAATAAAGTAACTGCTTTAGTAGAACACTATTGTAGTGATGACTACATACACCTTCTTTAAATATTATTAACAGTTAAATTGTTAATAACTTTGTTTAATTATTTGTTAGAAATAAAAATAATGTGTATCTTTGCCTATGAAATTCAAACACGAAGTTTGGATATTACTAAAAACAAAACAGTGGAAAAGAAAATAATTAATTTTGATGATGCAGTAAGACCAGAACTTATTGCAAAATGGGAAAAATTACAAAAAAGGTATTATAATCTATTTGGTACTTCACGATTATACCATTATTATAAAAAAGTATATGATGATGATATAGATTTTGATAGAGATAAAATAATTGACGCACTAATGGTTGATGAAAAGGAAGCAGTAGAAAGTGGTAGCATTGATGATATTAGATTTGATATAGAATTAGTAATTAAAAACTTAAACAAATAACAGCATAAAACCCTTTGCGACTAATATAGGTAAACAATTATGAAAACATTTGAAAACCTACAAGCCGAAGTAGTAAAATTAGGCAAAAAATCAAAAGCAACTTCTGCAAAAATTGACTTAAACGAAAGTTATTCAGGCATTGAAACTTTTGATGCTGATTTGGTTATGAAGGACTTAAACAGATTAGCGACTTTTCACGAAAACCTTTCAGTAAAGCACTATAAGTATTCAGAGCAGAACTTAAACGATTCTGCGGATTGGTGGTCTGAAAATGCAGACGCACACTATCAAGCTGCAAAAGAGGTTCGAGATACAATGTCTTATATTGTAAGAACTCAAAAGCAAAGGAACAATGAACTTTAAAGATATAGTTAAAATAGAAGGTCTGCCTTCAGCAAGAGTTGAACAAACTACACCTAAAGCTATCTGTGTTAAGTTTGATGGTAATTATGCTACTGATTGGTTGCCTAAAAGTCAATTAGAAATTATTTCTGAAAAAATTATTGTACAAAAAGGTAAGAACGACCAAGTTGAGTATATTTGTAAACTACCTGACTTCATTAAAGATAAGATTTATATATAAAAGGATAAGCCGAAAACCTTAAATAGAGTAGGCAACATTAAAAATTGAATTATGAAAAAAAGTAAAGTAACAAGAGTAACATCTAACGGAACTTGGGAAGGTAAGTTTGGACTTATGTATAAGTTTGAAGTATCTTTTGAAAATGGCGACACAGGAGAATACAGCAGTAAGTCGCAAGACCAAACAAAATTCGTAGAAGGTCAAGAAACTGAATACGAATACACAGAAGGTAAATTTCCTAAAGTAAAACCTGTATGGGCAAAGCCAAGTAGTAATGGTTCTTTTGGTTTTAGAAAAGATGACAATGTTCAAGAACTTATAGTTAGACAATCAAGTTTAAAAGCAGCAGTTGATTATTGTAGGGGTAGTAATTGCAGCCCTGAAGAAGTTTGTGCAAATGCTGAAATATTTTCGGATTGGGTTTTTAAAAGTAAAATAATTGAAACTAAAACTACAAAAGATGACTTACCGTTCTAAAATAACCGACAAAGAAAAGTTTGAACACATCTGTAACCTTACTACTTCGTTAGTGGGGTTGCGGAAGGGTTCACTAGCTTTCAAATCAAGAAAGATGGAGATTCAACTACCTAGATTAGTCGCTTCAAATATTGCACGACTTTCAGGAATACATCAAAGAGCTATTGCAGGTGTATTAAATAGACATAGGTCTTTAATATATTACTACGAAAAGAATCATTCTGCTAATTACACATCTTGGGCTGATTATAGGAAAATGTTTAATTTAGTGTATAAGGCATTTGAAGACATAGAAGAAAGTAAACCTACATTTGAAGACAGTAAAGGAATGAAAAGATACCTATTAGAATTTGTAGAAGAAAGCGAACCCTGTCAAGTTGAGATATTAATAACTTCAGGTAAGGTTGGGTGTAAAATAATAATAAGTTATAATAAATTTTCTTATGTTTTGAAAAACCTTAAGTTTGCACTAGCGAATTATAATCATTCAATAGACATAAACTTATTATGAAGCACTTATTAAGTAGTACAGCATTTCTTGTAGTAAATAAAAAGTTAGCCAAAAAAATAGGGCTGCACGAAACAGTCCTATTGGCTGACTTAATTTCTAAAGAAGAATATTTTACTGAAAATCAATTACTTATAGATGGTTGGTTTTTTAATACTTCAAAGAATATTGAAAAAGACACTACTCTTACTACATACCAACAAAGACGCTGTATTAAGAAGTTAGAAGATTTAGAAATTATAGAAACTAAAGTTTTTGGTATTCCTGCAAAGCAGCACTTTAGAATAAGTGAAAACAAGTTTGTAAGTTACTTCAAAACTAGTTGTGAAGAAACTACAAAACAAGAAGTTAAAAAACCCCAAACTATTAATAAGAATAAAGTAATAATAATAAATAATAATATATCTATAAGAGATAAATTTATTTCAGAAGTTAATTCTTTTGATTATTCTAAAGAGTTAAAAGAAGAATTTACCGACTATTGGTGTGAGGGTACAAAAAATAAGATGAGGTGGCAGAAGCAACCGGCTTTTGACATATCTTTGCGGCTGAAACGGTGGGAAAAAAATGCAAAGAATTGGAATAAAGGAACTAACAAAGGAACTTCTAAACTAGACAATCAGATTAGTAATTACCTAAAAGCAAAAGAATTATTGAAATGAATGTTAATGATATATGCGACCTGATAGCAAAGACATCTGTTGAACTTGGCTATAATACTGACGCTGAAACAATGGCTGTATTATCTAAAATATTCTTTCAGGACTTACAAATTGACAGGCGTATCAGGCGAATGACTTTAGAGCAGGTGCAAATGGCTTTCCGTCTTGGGGTTCGTTATAGTAAAGAACAACAGTTTCTAAACATCACTACTTTTTACAGGTGGTGCTTTCAGCACAAAGAAAGAATCAACGAAGCAATACACCAAGTAGAAACATTAAACCAAAACCCTAACGAATTAGAATACTATCCTAAAAATTTATTAAAATGAAAATACTTTTATTCATCTATTTAATAGTCATAATAGTCTTACTTCTTGAAGCGTACTTTTGTACTGAAACTGCTGATGACGATTTTGAAAACTAATGGAATATTGTAGTAATTTTGAATACGACCTTAAACTAGGTCAGATAAAAGAAAAAGCGTTAGCTGATGTTTTTAATAATAAAACTATTGAAGTTAAAACAGATTTACAAGCAAAAGAAACAGGAAGGGTATATATTGAATATGAAAGCAGAGGAAAGCCAAGTGGAATATCTAAAAGCAAAGCAGATTATTATTGTTTTGTAATTTCTGAAAAATCTTTTATTATAATTGAAACAGCTAAACTTAAAAATAAGTGTAGGAAATATCTTAATACGCATCTTGATAAAAAAGGTGGTGACAATAATACATCAAAAGGAATCCTATTACCATTAATGGATTTGATATGGTGAAAACAATAAGTAAGCTTAAAAAAGAACTTGATAAAATTTTCAGTATTTTTATTAGATTAAGATGGGCTACAAACGAAGGGCTTTGTCAATGTGTAACTTGTGGCAAAGTATCACATTATAAAAAAATGCAATGCGGACACTTTCAATCTAGGCGACACCACGCTACAAGATGGAACGAGCAAAATTGTGCCGCACAATGTATCAGTTGTAATTGTTTTCAACAAGGGCAACAGTATCGTTTTTCACTTTATTTAGACGGAAAGTATGGTGAAGGAACTGCACAAGAATTAGAGTATCTTGCGAAACAAATTACAAAGATTAGTCGTTCTGATTATGAAGAAAATATTAGTTATTACAAAGACCTTGTTAAAAAGTTAAAAACTGAAAAAGGAATTGAATAACTATTTTCTTAAATTTGTAAAATGATAAAACCGATAGGGATTAATAAGCAACACGAAACTGCTTTAGATACTTATTTACTAACGGTTTGCGAAAGTATGAAAGAACTATCAACCGAAAGCCGTTACAATAATTTTTTAGATGTAATAGATATTATAGTAAAGTATCACAATAAATATTCTACTGAAAAGTTAGGTGCTTATTCTGATTTTATGTCTATAATACCTACAAATGTAACAAGTTGTTATAGTGGTTATCTTGCAGGAGTTGAAACAAAGAGAAATCGTGTAATGTGTAGGGCGTATAGAACTTTGCTAGCAGAATTAAGTCATAATCTTATATCGGACTTGGAAAAATTAAGACTTGAAAAAGATTGATAAAATTTATAAACTAATTGCAGATAACCGAAACAGATTTGTAGCGGTTGCTTCAAAATATACAGAAGACCAGAATGTAATAGACGAAGTAGTACAAGAACAGATGTTATACTTTATGCAAATGAATAAAGAAACCTTAATAGACATCTACGACAAAGACGGACTTGAAGGGATAGTCAAGTATGGTGCAGTAGCTATTCATAGAGCAGTTACAAGTCCACGAAGCAACTACTACTATAAGTATAGAAAATACTACACAAAGATTGACGGAAGTTATACTAATTTTAATACGGTGCGAACCAACAAAGACATAACACAAATTCCTGACGTAGTTGATGAAAGTATCTATAAAAAACTAGCTATTGAAAAGATTGAAAAGGAATTAGGCAATATGTATTGGTATGATAAGAAAGTATTTGAAGTTTATTACAACGAAGGACACACGCTTGACAGTCTGGCGAAAAAGACAGGAATCAGCAGAAACTCTTTATTCACTACATTAAAGAAAGTGCGAACAAAACTAAAAGAAATACTTGATGACGAAATATTTTGTGAAGAATGAAATACGAAAGAAGCGACTTAATATTTGTAAGGGGTGCGAACACTACTTTAAACCAACAGGAAACTGTAAAAAATGTGGCTGCTTTATGCGACTGAAAACTACCTTGTCTTATTCTGAATGCCCAATAGGACTTTGGGAAAGCACAAAAGAAATAGAGCAGCCAAAAGAAGTGCCTAAACATTTAATAAAAGAAGTATTAAAGATTATGCCTGATATTAAAAAAGGACAAGCAAAAGACCACGAAACAAAGGCACGATTAATAGAACTATATAACACGATTTACGGAACGAACTATAAAACAACTTCTAATTGTTCAAGCTGTTTAAATTCAGTATGGAAGGGAATAACATCAATCTATAATAAAAACAAATGAAATACCCATATGAACTTTTGAAACATCTAACTGAAAAGAAATGAAATATAAAACTATTAAGTGGGTTTTGCGAAACCACATTAAAAACAATGTAAAGGCGTTATGGACTTGGGAAGATAATAACTTTACCTGTATATACGAAAACTACTCACAACAAGATAGAATCTATACAGCCGAACAATTACTAGAAAAAATAGAAGATGAAATACAAGTGCAAAAAGTGTAAAGAAGAAAAGGAAATACTTAAAGGAACAATAGGAATATTTGACGATAGGGTAATATGCAAACAAGCATTTTGTTGTGGTGAGTATATGAAAAGCATAGAAGAAGAATTTAATGGTTTTCCTACAATACATAGAAACGAATATACTCACGAAGACAGAATCATACAACACAAAGCAAAGCAGAAAGCAGCAAGAATTAAAAGGGATGGCTACGATAAAAACGAACCAAATTGATAAGAAGCGAAAGAATGAATTATAGAAAACTATATACTGAACAAATAGAGAAAATACCTTACGATTGGGATATTCATCACATAGATTTTAATCACGATAATAATAGTTTAGATAATTTAATAGCAGTACCTAAAACAGTACACAAAGTAATTCATCAAACAGGATATTTAGAAAGAAAAGAAATAGAAGCTTTAACAGAATTATATAAAAATGTTACGAAGCGAAAGACAAAATAAATACTATTGGAAATGTATAGTCAAGCCAATATGCGACTTTACAGGTTATCATAAATTTGAAATGCACGAACTACTAAAAGAACGATTTATAATTAAAACAACAAAAGAATTAGACAAGCAAGAGTTTCAACAGTTTTGTGAAGAAGTAAGGGCTTGGGCTTCAACAGATTTAGGAGTACATCTACAAGCACCAAACGAATATGAATAAATTATATAAAGGCGACTGCTTAGAAGTTATGGATAAACTAATTGAGCAAGGGGTTGTCGTAGATGTGGTCATTTGCGACCCACCTTATGGAACGACTGCTTGTAAGTGGGATAGTGTTATAGATTTTGATGAAATGTGGTTGAGATTAAACAAGTTAATTAAACCAAATGGTGCAATAGTGTTGTTTGGAAGTGAGCCGTTTAGTTCTGCATTAAGAATGAGTAATATTAAAGATTATAAATATGATTTAATTTGGAAGAAAAATGTACCTACTGGATTTTACAACGCCAAAAAACAACAACTAAAAATACACGAAAATATATCTTTATTTTATAAATTACAACCAACTTATAATCCCCAAATGGTAAAAAGAAGTCAAGAAGAATATAAAAAATCATTAAGGGTAAATGATAGCGAATGTCCCAATCCTGATATTTATGGTAGAGGAAGAACGAAATTAATAAGAAAATCAGCAGAAGAACAAAAGTATAAATATCCTTTTAGTATTTGTGAATTTAAAAAAGACAGAGTGTATGGAAAAAATAAACACCCTACCCAAAAACCAATAGCTTTAATGGAGTATTTAATAAAAACATACACAAACGAAAATGAAACAGTGTTAGATTTTACAATGGGAAGTGGAACAACAGGAGTAGCTTGTAAAAATACAAACCGTAATTTTATAGGAATTGAACAAGATGATAAGTATTTTGATATAGCAAAGCAAAGAATTAAAGAAGCTGAATATAAATTATTTTAAATAAATAACAATAATTTCTATTATATACTATGGACGAACAAAAACGAACACAAGAGAATAAAAAGAAACTGATAGCAGCACTTGAAAAGTCATTAGGTATTGTAACTGAAGCTTGCGAGAAAGCAGAGTTAAGCAGAACACAACACTATCAATGGTACAAAGAAGATGAAGACTATCGAAAGTCAGTAGATAGTATCGAAGGTAAGTACATAGACTTTGCTGAAACACATCTTAAAGAACAAATAGAAAAAGGTTCTACTCCTGCAACAATCTTTTACTTAAAGACAAGGGGAAAGAAAAGAGGGTATGGCGAAAGTTTAGACATAACTTCAGATAACGAACCTATTATTATTGAATTTAATATAGATGCGAGTAAGACCGAAACTAACGAATAAACAAGAAATTGCTTTTGCCTATCTTAAAGACAAAGAAACAACTGAAATACTTTTTGGTGGTGGTGCAGGCGGTGGTAAGTCTTGGTGGATTTGTGCCGTTATAATATCACAATGTTTAAAGTATAAGGGAATAAGATGTTTACTTGGTAGGGCAAAATTAGACACACTAAAAAAAACAACGCTAAATACTTTCTTTGAAGTATGCGAACAATGGAATTTAAAAACACCTGAACACTATGCTTACAATGCTCAAACAAATATCGTTTCTTTTTTCAATGGTTCTGAAATCTATCTTAAAGACCTTTTTCAGTACCCTTCTGATAGGAATTTTGACAGCTTGGGTTCTTTGGAACTCACTATTGCGGCTATTGACGAATGTAATCAAATTACTGAAAAGGCAAAGCAAATAGTCAGCAGTAGAATAAGATACAAGTTAGATAAATTTGACCTTACCCCAAAACTAATTTTAACTTGTAACCCCTCAAAGAATTGGACATATTCAGACTTCTATCGTATGGCAAAAAATAAAGAACTGCCTAAACACAGAAAGTTTGTGAAAGCATTAGTGGACGATAACGAAAACATATCTAAACACTATAAAGAGCAATTAAACAAGTTAGACAGATTAAGTAAAGAAAGACTACTGTTTGGAAATTGGGAATATGACGATAATGACGATAGTCTTATTCTGTACGATAAAATAATAGATTTATTCACTAACGAAGCACCATTAGGCGAAAAGTATATTACTTGTGATGTTGCGAGATACGGAACGGACAAAACCGTCATTTTGCTTTGGAATGGACTACAAGTTATAGAGATAAAGACCTTTGCAAAGTCAAGTGTAACAGAAGTAGCAAAGACAATAGAAGACTTACAGTTTAAGCACGAAGTTAAAAGGACTAACATAACAATAGATGAAGATGGTGTAGGTGGGGGTTGTGTCGATATGCTACCAAATTGCAGAGGGTTTTTAAATGGAAGCAAAGCATTAAATGGAGAAAACTACCGCAACCTAAAAACACAATGTTATTATAAGTTAGCAGAAAAGATAAACAAAAACGAAATAGGAGTAACTACTAACGATATAATGATTAAGCAATACATAATAGAAGAACTTGAACAGGTCAGAAGTAAAGACCACGATAAAGACACCAAACTTTCAATAATAAGTAAAGATGTAATAAAGTCTTTAATTGGTAGGTCGCCTGACTTTGCAGATAGTCTTGCTATGCGTATGTACCACGAAGTCCAAAAGAACTATGGAAGGTACTTTGTGCAGTAAAGAAAAAGCCGTGCCTAGCGACACGACTAATCCTCAAAACAAGTATTACGACAGGGCAAATATAAACTAATTTTTCAATTTTAAACTAAATAACCAAATTTTCTATTATATATTATGAAAGTCAAAGTTAAAAAGGAAGGTAAGCAAAAGATATACAAGATTGTTGATAGTTGGAATGATGTAACACTTGAAAAGTGGCAGCAACTTGTATTAGGTAAAAGGAAGTCAAAGACACAAGAAGCTAAAGAAACTATTAAGGCGTTATCAGATTTGCCTGTTAAGTTAATAGAAGAAATGGCTTTGTCAGATGTAGCTACGATATTTGAAAGATTATCGAAACTACAAATAGAAGGGAAGTTAAAAAAGGTCTTTGAAATAGATAAAGTTGAATACGGATTTTTACCTAATCTTGATGAAATTACTCTTGGTGAATGGGCGGACATAGAACATAATATAAAAGACGGACTTGAAAAGAATATACATAAAATAATGTCGGTATTATTTAGACCGATAACAAGTAAGGAAGGTAAGCTGTATTCTGTTGAAGCGTATAAAGACGGAAAGCAAAGAGCAGAGAAGTTTAGAAAGAAAATGAGTGCAACACAAGTTCAGCAAAGTTTGGTTTTTTTTTGGCGTTTCGGAAAAGAACTATCGAGGATTTTGCCGTCCTGTTTGATGGAAGTGATGAAGAAGATACAGGCGGAAATGAATTTACCGAAAAGTGGGGCTATTTCGGATTAATGTACAGATTGACAGGTGGCGACTTTTCAAAACTTGAAGCAATAACAGAACGACCTTTATTAGAAGCACTAACTTGGTTATGTTATGAACTAGATTTAAACGAAACACAAAAAGTAAAAAGAAATGGCAATAGATAGCATACGGTTCAAAACTTATAACAATGTAATAGACACAATCAAATGCGTAGGTGAAGGACATTTACAAATAAAGGCAGTAACGACAGGCGACATTTGGGATATTGACCTAAACAAGAATACGCTTTTTCCTTTGCTTCACATAAATATAATAAATGTAAATGCAAGTAAAGGACAATTACAGCACAACTTTCAATTAGTCGTAGCAGACATAGTAGAACCAAACGAAAGCGAAAACGAACAGGAAGTATTAAGCGACACCCTATCTATTATGCTAGACATAGTTTCAATATTCAGAAATGGAGAAACACTATATCACTATAATACAGAGAATGCAGAACAAGCTAGGTATTGGACAGCAGACGATTTTACTTTAGAACCATTCACTGAAAGATTTGATAATACTTTAAGTGGGTGGACTTTGAACTTACCAATCGTTATAGAGTTTCCTTACGACACTTGTAACATACCAACTTCAGCAGATATATGTGTAAAATAAAAATAGGCAGATTTATAATAACATTAATACCACCAAAAATAATATATAAAATAAAATAATTATGGCAGATTTAACAGTAACATTAACAGAATCAGTAACCCTAAACGGAAGTGTAAGAGGAACAACAAACGAATTAACAGTAACAGGCATTATAGACACATTTGAAAGAATAGTGTATTGCCCTGCTTTACAAACAACTACCATAGCAACATTTGCAGCCAATGTTTATACTAGTGATGGAGCTATTAAAGCTGATGGCGCAAAGTATGTAAGGATAACAAACTTGTCTAGTGAATACGATATGGAGTTAGGAGTAGTAGGTGCAGCGACTTTATATCAAGTACACATTCCCGCAGGATATTCTCACATTATTTGCAGAGCAGATGACGGTATGTTAGCAGAAGCTGATACTTCACCTTCATTCGGAACTATGGCAGATATAGCAAGCATACAAGCAAGACCAACAGCAGGAAGTAATGTAACAGTAGAGATATTTGTTGCTACCATAGATGCATAGTGGCGACATTAAGAAAAAATAATGTAGAAAAGTATTTAAGACACTTTGCTGAAAGTGTAATAAAAAGAGGTAGGCAAATCTTAAAGGCAAAGAAGAAGAATGTAACAGGCAAACTTCTTGATAGTTTAAAGTACCGACTTGAAGCTACTAGCAAAGGGTATAACCTAGTCTTTAAAGGGGCTAAACACGCTATGTTTGTAGATAAAGGAGTTTCAGGTACAAAGACTACACGGACTTATCATAACATATTTGGTAAAAGAGAAAGAAGCCCTTTTAAGTACACAAATAAAAAACCTCATCCAAGCGTATTTGATAAATGGATAGTAAAAAAAGGATTAAAAGGAACAAGAGATGAAAAAGGTAGGTTTGTATCAAGAAAAAGTTTAAAGTTTGCCTTAAGAGAGCATATTTTTCAAAAAGGTATTGCAGCAACTTCTTTCTTTTCAAAACCTATGAGCATAGAGTTAGCGAACTTTGATACAGGAATACTAAAAGCGTTTAAGACAGATATAATAACACATTTTGAAACACTAGAACTAAAATGAATATAATACAACAACCACTTTATAAAATGGTAGCAACAGACGAAGAAATTATCTTTGCAGTACAAGACCTAGCGATTGCAGCAACTAAAGTAAGGGTAAAATATATAGCAGAAGTTTATGTAACTAGTGGTGCAAGCCCTTTTGGGCAAACTGCACTTAAAATAGCAACTTTAAAAGTAATACCTAATGATTCAGGAACAGGTATATTCGACTTCTCTAGGGTTTTAGAAGCGTATGTAAGCCCTGACTATTTGGGGGGCGAAACAATAGTAGCAGGTGGAGTTGCGTATTATTCAAAAGCCAACGAAATAACACATAGAGTATTGCCGCACTCAATACATCAAATAGACACACACTCATTAAATAGAAATGCTTGTAAAATATTCGGAATAAAATTTTACCTAGAATATGCAGACGCAATAGGCGAACCATTACAAAATACATCAAATTCACCTTTACTTTCAGAAACATTCTATATTCACAACGCTGTTAGGCAAGAAGATGACTTACTTGGCTATGAAACGCAAAGAGATTGGTTCGGTTATAATTACGATTGGAACTACTATGTCTTGAACGATACAGACGGAAAGTTTTTAACTAACGCACCGACAACTCAATATATAGGCGAAGCTGATTATTGTACTATTGGATATTTTAATCAAAGTGGCGAAGGTTTAGGTCAGGGAAGTTTATTAGGTAAAAAAATAGGTTCAACTTCAACATCAAGTTCGCTAGTAAAATTTATCAGAATAACATTTTATAATGTAGATGACGCAGACATAGGTTCTACTTTAAATTATTACAATACCGTACAAAATGGCAGTTTAACTTGGGAAACACCTGTACCAAGAGCAGCAATACAATATACAGGAGTTGGAACGGCTAATATAGTTGGGGCAGGGGGTTCTTTACCTGCTGCTTGGCACTATTATACAGTACAAGCATTTGACGATACTTTATCTAACGCAATATCAAAGCCATACTATTTCTACAAACAAGAAGTTTGCAAAGGGTTTGAAAAGTTCCGTCTGACTTGGCTTAATCGTTTGGGAGTTTGGGATTACTTTAACTTCACAAAAAAGAATGTCCGCAAAGTAAATTCAAAAAGGTCTACCTACCAACAAATAAAAGGAAGTTGGAATGAAGACAAATATATAAAACACGGTTATAAGGGGGGTAAAAAGGTATTCTCTACAAACTCTAAAGAAGTAGTTACTTTACAAACCGACTTTATAACAGAAGAAGCAGCAGAATGGTTAGAAGAATTATTTACAAGCCCTGAAGTATTTGTATTGCAAGAACGAACACCAGATGTCGCACAAAGCACAGCACAACCTTCTTCAACTGTTTATAATGTATCAAATAAATATGTGCAGCCCTGTATTATTACGACTTCAAGCTATACAAGAAAGACTACTGCAAACGACAAACTAAAACAATACACAGTAGAGATAGAAATGTCGCACAATAAACGAATACAAAAAGCATAAATGTCAGTACAACTTATTCTATATCCGCAAAATTATCAAGGTATTTACAATTTTACATCAACCCCTGTCCTTAATCAGTATGTAGCAGACGGAAATTTTAGTGTAGGTATAACAGGTACTGTTTATCCAACAGTAAATGCAAATCCTGAAAATAATGCTCTTATTTATGCTGAAGCGAATAGTTCTTGGAAAGCTTTTAGAACAACGGGTGCATCAGGTTCTTGGTCTGCAAGTGGTTCGCCAACAGTAACAACAACCTTAAATTTGCCTTGTAGTAGTTCAGGTGATTCTGTTTGTGGAGTTTATCAGAAAATATCTAATCTAACTGTCGGTGTTTTATATGAATTAAAAATAACAGTTACAGCAGGAAGTGGAAATGGAATCTTATATATTGGTAATCAATGGACAAATAATTGGACAGGCGCAAGCGGAACAACTTACAGAAATTTAGGAAATCAATCTAGTTTATTTGGGGGTGGTACAACTGCTGCAAATATGTTATCAGGTTCGCCTGTTACAGATATGTTTATAGCTACACAAACAGAAGAAGTTTTAGTATTAAAGTATCAATCAGACACAGGAAGTACGCTTTCTATTTCAAATATTTCAATTACCGAGGTTGTTCAATCGAGTACCCCTGTTGTTTATAGTGACTTAACAGACGGACAAGTTATCTGCGACCTTTACGAAGACGAAGCAATACCTTTAAGTTTAAGCATTGACGACTTCAAGAATGTAGCAGAAAAAACACAGTCTTATTCAAAGGACTTTCACCTACCAAACACAAAACGAAACAATAAAATATTTAGTCATATCTTTGAAGTAACAAGAACAACAGACGCTGTTAGTTTTAATCCTTACGCAAAGACAAGAGCAATTTTAAAAGAAGACAGTTATACACTCTTTGAGGGCTTTTTAAGACTAATAGATATTAAAGACAAAGAAAGCGAAATAAGTTATAATGTTAATTTATTTTCTGAACCTGTAACTTTAAAAGATATATTAGATGCTAAAACCTTTGCCGATATAGACTTCACAGAACTTCAACACGATTATCAAATTACAAACATTAAGAATAGTTGGGATAATGCGGTAGGGCTTGATTTAGACCAAAATTTAACAACAAGTTCGGTAGCATACGAAGCAGCTTTAGGATTAGGAAATACAAACATATTAAAATATCCTTTTGTAAATTGGAGAGGTGATTTTGTTATTGATGCTTCAGGAAATATAGGTCTTCACGATTTAGAAC
>Ga0114899_1000728_pt1 | contig 21801 bp, 24 predicted proteins | sample MalvireepMed_215_FD_83497 | JGI IMG/M metagenome (GOLD analysis project Ga0114899, IMG submission 83497) | Marine viral communities from the Global Malaspina Expedition - Malaspina viral metaG DeepMed_215 | ecosystem: Environmental > Aquatic > Marine > Oceanic | place: Mediterranean Sea...
GCGGCTTGGGAAGTCTAGGCATATCTGGCATAGCCAGCTTGGGAATTCTGGCACGTCTCTCGGGTCCGTGTTACGCGCCTTGCTGGCCTCTAGTTGCCACAACTCGTGGTCCGTCATGTTGTGTTCCTTCCTTTGGTGCTTCGAATGTTGCGCGGTGCTAGTTGGTGGCGATGCGTGGCCGCGTTACGTGCTCGGCGTGTGTCTAGTAGCCTAGCCAGTCCCGAAGATCTGCGATGGCGTAATAGTTTTTGACGCCTAGATTAGCGTTGAAGCTGGCGGGGCATTCGACCGACTCTAGCGTGCACGGACCAACACAGACTGTGCACTGGTCCGGCGTCCAACCGTGTTGGGCTATGATGCGCTCGGCTTGTTCTCTATCGACGGAGGCTCTAAGGTCGTGCATGTGGTGCGTCTCCTGGTGTGTGATTGGTTGTCGTGAACCATAGTAGTCTAGGTGGACGGCTCATGTCAAGACCTGTGGGGTGGATATTTGAGGGATTTTGACATGGGCCGGATTGACACCGCATCGGCACGGCTGCTAGGCTAGGACCGCCGAATGCACGTGGCCTCACAAGACTGGGGTAAAGAGCTCACTACGCCCTGTGGGTTCGAACGGCACTAAAGCCTAATGCTACGGAGAGTCTAGCCGTAGAGGCTGAAAAGCGATGGCGTAGAAGCGCCAATAAATTGCTGAGCGGCACCGTCCTGTATATGGGCGGCTTGCGCCCATTTTTCTCAGCTAGCGTAGCCTACAGGACCATCCGGGACGGCTGGATGTGGACCGGGGATATCGTCGCGGCTGGAGAGCTGGAGCCCGTGGTCAAGCAGCATCCGACGGTGGCAGACGCGGCGGTGATTGGGGTCCCCGACCCCGAGCCCTCTTCGACCGACACGCCGCTACCATAGCTACCATAGCGGAGAGCCCTCAGGGCCTAGCGCTAGGCCCTGGTAGTGGTGGTAGGTTCGGGGTTGTTTAACACTAAGGCGTGGGCAGTATCACGCTGGCGGGATAACGTCGGTGCCGTAATCCCCCCGCGTTTTCCAGCACGGGTTCTTTAATCCCCAAGCGAGCTGAAGAACCCGTTCTTTAACCGGCCGGCTGTGGCAGCGGAACGTGTTCCCTAGACCGCCCGGCCGGTTAAGGATCCGGGTGCCTTTATATAGGAGATGTCATCTTTCGCGAGAATTGTAATGCTTTCCTGGTTCATTTGTAGCTGTGCTACAATCCCGCCATGGGTGATTCATCTGCTGGGTACTCGCGGCCATTATGTGGGGATTCCGGCTGTAAGTTTGCGGACGTGGCGCATCGGCACGTATTACGGAGGGCTATAGGGAAAGTGGGGGACACTGTGGAGGTACCTGAGTCTGAGGTAGAGCGCTGGGTTGTACGTGGGGAGCCTCGTGAGGGGGAGTTAGTGACATACGCGGTGAACGTCCATGCATGGGGTGGAGACCGATGGAACTAAGTTCTTGTGAGTGGGGTCACGCGGGGCATGTCTAAGGAGCTTTTGAAGAGGGGTGAGACGGCAGAGGGGGCGACGTTACGTCCTCCTGTATCTGGGAGCAGTGCTGAGAAGCGGTTCTCGGACAGGAAGTTATCGCGGCGGGGGGATGGCACGTTTTTATCGGAGTCTCAGACCTCTGCTATGGAGGACGAGTCGGTTGCGGTGAAGGAGTACATGGAGACTGTCCCTCTGGAGTATGTGGAGGGGTGGGAGGACTTTTCACAGACCAAGCGCAAGGTGTTATTTGTGCTGCCGTTCTCCAGGACCATCCAACATGCGGCCAAGCGTGTTGGCACCACCGGCGGGTACATCCGTGTGGAGATGACTCGTGACCCTGTGTTCAAGGCGGCGGTCCACAAGGTCCAGAGGCGGGAGAAGCCCTCTCGCGGCACTATCCTGCGTCACCTTGTGGACAAGGCGTTCATGGAGTTGTATCTGAAGCTCGACCAGGAGACTGACAGTCCTGCCGACGAGAAGATTCGCATCCAGGCCGCTGAGTGGGTCGTTGGGCGCTTCCACGAGACCTTGAAGACGGGTGCTCTGCCGCCGGGGATTGTGGGTGACGGCACCAGGGACGACGAAGAGCCGGAGGGCCTTGACGGGCTGGAGTTGTCTTGGGTCAGCAAGATCATCGACCAGCACGAAGAGGAAGCCGTTCATGATGAGCCAGACGGAGACAGCGTTCCCGGCGTCCCGTAGGGGCGAGGAGTACCAAGACGCAGACTAGGCGCGCTCCCGTCCGGCTGAAGTACGACCCGCATCCCGGCCAGATGGCCGTCCACCAGGCGCGGGCTGACGGCGCACGGCGCATCGTCAGTAAGATTGGCCGCAGGTGGGGCAAGACCCGCTTCGGCATCGGTGACATGATAGAGGCCTACCATCATGTCCTCCAACAGCACCGCCCTGAGTCGATGGTCCCTCCCTTTCACGTCTGGCTGGTGGTCCCCAACTTCCCCCAGGCCCGGCAGCCCTGGAACGAGATGCAGCAACTCATCCCCAGAGAGTGGGTCACTCAGCTCAACCCGAGTGACTGGAACTTCTGGCTGCGGGGCAACGAGAGGTGGCAGCACCGCCAGGGGTTCGTCGAGGTCAAGACGGCCCACGACCCCGACGCCCTCCAGACCACCGGCGTAGACTACCTGTGGATCGACGAGGCCCAAGACGTACCCAACGAGGCGTTCGAGAAAGTGCTGCCCGTGTCCAGGAGCCCAGGCGTCCTCGGCTGGCAGTACTTCGACGGGATACCGTCCCTGTACCCCGAGCACTGGTTCGAGCGTGCCTACCGGGAAGCCGAACGCAACCCGCTGCACTTCTCCCATACCGCCACCTCCTTCGACAACCCGCTCCTGACCACCATCGACAAGGCCGAGATAGAGTCTGACCGAGAGGTGCTGTCCAATGCCGCATGGGAACGCTTGTACCTCGCGCAATACTCCGAGAACGCCGCCTTCTTCCGAAACGTATCTCAGTGCATCAGCGGCGACCTCCTCACTGAACCTACTCCAGGGCGGCAATACATCGCCGGGCTGGATGTCGGCTGGACTAACGACCCCTCCGTTTTCATACTCATGGATATGGAATCAAGGAGAGTCGTCAACCACTGGGAATGGGACGGCTCGGTGAGCTGGGTCCAGACCCGTGAGCACATCATGGCCATCCACGACGAGTGGGGCCTCAAGACCATCATCTTCGACGCTTCCTCCGGTGGCGGCAAGGCCGTCGAGGAAGACCTGATGAACACTGGTCTGCCCGTCGAGCCGTTCGCCATCGTGGGAGAGCGACGCAAGGAATTGCTCGAGAGGCTGGCCGGCGCGACCGAACGGGCGACGATTTCGTTCCCGCCGATCCCGCAGCTTGTCAGACAGCTAAGGGCCATGCAGATGCGCCGGCTCCCCGCAGGCGCATACCGGCTCCAAGTGCCCAGGGGCGAGCACGACGACTATATCTTCGCGCTAGCCCTCGGCCTGACCGCTTGCATCGAGGCGAGGGCTCCGGTGTCCACGCCTCCCCGCGCCAGCTCCAGTCGGTACGTCCCGACACAGGCTGAGGTAGACGGACATGCTAGAATGCGCTCGAAGGGAGCCCAGATCATGCGCCTGGCCCGTTCGGAGCGCCTCAAGCGCCGAGCGGACATGGCGGACGTTGAGAGATGACCGTGACGGGGAACGCTGGGTATCGCTACCTATTAGAAACGATTTACGGCCAGAAGCTCATGGAGAAGCAGATTTCGGCAGAGGTGAGAGTTTTTGTAGACAGCGAGTTGCGTGAACATGCCCTTCCGAAAGCGGGTGAGTATAAACGGAATATTCCTGTTGAGGAACGCGCCAATCTTGTCCGGCTGCGGTTTGGGCTTGATGACGACAGCCCAAAGACTTTTACAGAGATAGCAGAGATATACGGGATTTCGCACAGTCTTCCTTCCCAGTTGATATCTAAGATTCTGCGCGGGTTGCGCCGTCCACGTACAGCCTGGCCGCTCCGTCAATTGATGATTGAGGATGGACTTGGTCTCGACCCTGATGAGCCGATCCCAGGGCCGAAACCCTACTGGTACTATTACGAGGGTAGCTCATGACAATGTCCGCAACCAGCACTGCCGCCAACGGCGCTCGGCCTTCGACTGACTCAGGCGACGAGTCCGCGCCTGCTCCGACGTTCGAGCGCATCAAACAGCTCTCTACGGAGTCCGACACCTCCTTCCGTGCGTTCCACAGCCAGTGCAAGCTGGAAGAGGACTACTACTTTCTCCGCCGTCCCGTTCCTGCTCCCCAGGGCATAGACCCGACCCGGCCCGCCACCGCTCGCGCCATCGTTGACGTGGCCACTGACCACGTCGATGTCAACAACATCACCATCGATATCCCGCTCATGCTCCGCTCCAAGGCCAGGGCCGAGCGCATCAAAAAGCTCTACCTCGGTATCTGGGCCAACATCCGAGAACCCGTGCTGAGAACGGCCGTCAAACATGCCTTCACCTACGGCATTGGGTGGCTGCAACCAATGGTAAAGGCCGATCTGTGGTTCGACGCCCCCAAGATGAGCGACTACGGTGTCACCCTTGAGAACGGCGAGGTCATGCTCGTGCGCGAGCAGCAGTATAAGGAAGACCTCCAGAACTTCATGGAGCGGCGCCGTGTCACCTTCCCCTTCGTCTGCCGGAACGTCAACCCCAGGGAGTTGCGTTGGGACGACTCGGCCACAGGGCCGAACTGGGTCATTCGCAAGGTCCAGTCCAGTCGCGGCGACATCAAACGACGGTTCCCCAACTGGGTCGGCATGGGTTCTCGGCCCGACTCCGACCCTACGACCTGGATAGAGTATTGGGACCACCGCTACTACGCCTATCTGGCCGACAACGAGTTCGTGCAGAAGCCGACCGAGCACGGCTACGGGTTCCTGCCCTTCTTCCCTGTCCGGTCCGCCAGCACGATAGACTGGGACGCCGGCAAGCCGGAAGACCGCTACCAGGGCATCCTGTACCCCGTGCATCAGCTACTCGACTCCGAGGCGAGGCTGGTGACTCAGGTGGAGGCCATCCTGCGGAAGGTGGCATGGGTCACACTCGACATCTATGGTCCCCGCCATAGCGCCCAGCAGGTGGAAGACCAGTATGAGGTGTTCAGCGGCAAGAACATCATCCCGCCCGGCGTCGAGGTCAAGTCGAGCCCTGTGATTCAACTGCCGCCCGACCTCCTCGGCCACCTGGCGAGGATACAGACGATGATCGAGGAAGCGACCTTCCCCAATGTCGTCAGGGGATTGCGCCCCACAGGGGTGTCCACGGGCTTTGGTGTCTCCGTGCTGGCCGGCATGGGTCGGCTGCGCTTCCAGGGAGTGGCTGACGGCATCTCCAGAGCGGTCGAGGCCTGCAACTCCGGCTTCGCACGGATGCTGGAGAACGTCCTTCGGTCCAGCGTCACCGTTCACGCCCGTTCGGAGGTACACAGCTTCGATGAGACCATCAAGCCGTCAGATATCAATGGCTACTACGAGAATATCGTTACATTTAAGGCCGAAGCGCCCGAGGAGAGAGAGAGGGAAGCCCTCCTCGGCCTGCAATTACGTCGCGAAGGTGTTATTTCACTCTATGAGGCCCAGCGTCGTGCCGGGATTGCAAATCCTCTGGACGAGCAGAACCAGATAGCTGCGGAGGAACTGCTGAAGGAGCTCCGGCCCGAGCAGCTAGAGCGGCTGCGTGCGAGGCTTGGGAGCAACCAGCAGGCCCAGCAACAGCAGGCCGGTGGCGGTCCGCCGAATCTCGGCAACCAATTTCTGCCAGGCCAGGGCCAGCTACAACGCCCAGGGGAGAGGAACATCCAGCAGGCACGGGTGTCGGCGCGGGACGGCCAGCCCTCGGTCTTCCCGCGGGGCAATAGCGGGCTGGATATCTTGGGGCGGCAGCTCGGCACGGCGGCAGGCGGTACAGTCGGGCTCCCCACTGGCCAGAGCGTGAGACGATAGCTGCGGTTTGGGGTATTTGACCGTTGTTGCAAGCCGAGAAGGAATACGAGTGCGCGCTGAAGGGCCACATCCCTGAGTATTGGTTGACTCTGACGGCCGGAGATGCCGACACGCAGTTGACGCGCTACGTGTGCGCCCGCTGCAAGAAGACCGTCTATGTGAGCGCTTCGGGCGTCCATGCCCTGGCAGGAGAGGAGTACGGTGGCAAATAACCGACAGCAAGACCTGGTGAACGACCCCGTGGAGATAGCGTTGCAGCGCGTTGAGGACCAGACCGAGGACGTGCTGGAACGCCTTGCTCCCCGAGAATCACGGCTCAGCCCGACAACGCAATGGCTCCATCGGATTGGCCTGCGCGTGAAGGACTTAACAGATAATGGCTGAGGTGCGCTCCGCCGTAAAACCCCTACCGATCTTCGCAGATGAACCAGAGCCTACTGAAGGCCCGCTAGGCCCACAGCCTACTAAAGGCCCAGAGCCTACTAAAGGCCCGCCAGAGACTCCTGAAGATGAGCGAGAGCTTACTTCTTGGGAGATATCGGAGCTAGGACATTTCGAGCGTATAAGACAGGCGATATACGCTCTCGGGTACAGCCCTACTACCCCGTCCTATATTCAACAGGTTCGGACGTATGAGGCCAAGACAGCCGGCAAGCTGATTCCCCTTACTGACGACGATATTAGGACGATCATCTCGGACGCGGTTGGTAACGCAATGGCGTTAGGAGAGATATCTACAGACGCGGAGACTGTTAACCAAGCCTATTTGTACCTCCTGTACCGCCTATTTGAAAAACCGCGGCAGCCCGCCGGGTTGCTGGCCGGCAAAGACGCGGCCGAGAAGGCCGGTGTTGGAGACGTGGTTCCACTCTCACGCCTCAGCCAAAACGAAGCCGCCGCTCTGGTCTGGCCAGGACCGTCTGGCAGCAGCCCGGTTCAACGGGCCCTTGACTCAGGTGTGGTAGTCCGCTGGCCAGAGTTGATTCGGCGCTATCCCGATACCCCGCTCACCATTGATAAAAGCAACCTGGGGCGCGGTCGTGCGGGACAGGCTTTCTTGGCTGCCCGGGATATGGAACAGGCTCCTATTGCTGACAGAGATTATTCTGCCCCGGACATGCAGGCCTGGCTTGGTCAGGTGAGTTTTCTGGAAGCTAGAGCAGCCGAAGGAACATACGCTGGGCGGCCTGCCAATTGGCGACAAGTCGTCACAAACGACATTCAAGCCCGCATCAAAGGCGATGAGGGCGCGATACTTCCAGATATATCTGTCGATAAACAGCCCCCACGGCAGCCCGCGCCCGCAGATACCGAGACGCTGCTTCGTCTCGTGGGGGACAATCCTAGCAAGAAGAAGTTCAAAGAGGCCTACCGGGTTTTACTCAGCAGGCGGGGGATCAACCCTGACGACGTGGACACCCTTGACGAAGATGCGCAGAAGATGATGGACCTTTACGGCAGAGCCTTTGGCACTGCGATGGCAGACATTACCGGCCCGGCTGATGAGGCAGGTGCAGCCGCCCACCGCGCTGCCCTGGATCAGGTTGCGTTGTTCGCGCCCATCCAGGCTTACTCTGCTCTTGGCCGTACCGCTGACCTGCGACGCATAAAGGAGAATACAAAAGCCAAGGAAGATGCCCTGGCCGGTCTTGAGAAGGCTTTTGATAATTGGAAGGCAACACTCTCGCCTGGCTTCGGTACGGCTCCTGCCATCCTCGGCCCTAAAGCCAAGGCCGCTTGGGATAAGGCCCAGGAGGGGTTGAAGGCCTTTATCGTCGAACAGGCGAGGTTTGGGCTCGAGAGATACGACCCTGAATCTGACGATGCGTTCCCCGAGGTGAACGCGATATTCGCCACTATCTTCAGTGATCCTCGTATGCAAACTGCGTTCTCTGCCCGTGACGCGAATGTGTCCCAGGTCATGATCACCAGCATGACCAATGACATTCTGGGCTCCTATTCCACCACGACCGGGATGGACAGGTTCATCAACAATTACATTGCGAACCGCCAACTCGGAGAACCCGACTTCTACCTGACTGAGCAGGGCAAGCAGCTTCTTCGCAGCCAAATAGTCCAGTATGTGGAAGCCTGGGACCCCAAGAGCGGCGAGATACCCCTAACAGGCGAGTCTCTCCTAGAGCAGTTTATCCGCGACCCAGCCTTCGGACAGGCTAGCGCTCGCTTCAAGCTTCGTGGTGAGGCTCAACAATTCGGTGAGTTCGATCTCCGGGAACGCCTGGAGGCTGGTGCCCTCAAGCTTTCTAGCGAAGACTTCGCTGAGACACTCAACCGCATTCGCGAGTCTGACAACGCAGAGATGGTGCTCCAGGACGTGTTCCAGAATCGTCAGCGCTATGAGATGGCCGAGGCCCGCGAGCAGGCCTTCAGAGACCCACAGGGGGTAGTGCAGCAGTACCTTATAGACCAGGGCGTTCTTACCCCAAGTTCCTCCGCTGAGTTCCGGCTACACGTCACCAACGAACTAATCGTCCCTATGGCTGTGGCCCTACAGACGTTTCTTGCGCGTGATCCTGACACTGCCGATGTAAATGATTTCGTGGAGCGGGAGTTCCTAGGGCGTCAGCGTGACCACCTAGTGGACCAGGACGTGTTTGAGGGCAAAGTGCGCTCTTCGGCAGAGAAGCAGCGCCTAGCCGCAATTCCAGGCTCGACGGTTCTTCCATCCACAGTGGAGCGTCGCGATATCCAACCCAGTGTGTTCGACCCGTTCCTCAAGCCGATTCTTGAAGACCCTCAGCAGGACGCCTTTAGTCGCTTTCTGGAGAAACAACTACCTGGAGAGTTAGACCTCTTCGCTCGTGCTGGAGTTCCCCGGCCTGACCCGGAGGAGGCGGCGTCTCTTGCCCTCTTCGCCCGTGAGAGCGGGGCTATCGAAAAGGGACTCCTGGCAGGCCAGCGGAAATACGGCGGCCCAGTCGATGACCAAGGGGTGCCTTGGCCGCCAGAAGGCCCTCCGCTAGAGCCTGCCAAGGGCCCCAGCGTGTCCCGACAAGAGACAGACAGGCGCGCTTGGGCGGCTGCTATGCGTCCGGCTGAGACTGCGGGCGGCTACTTCGAGCGCCGCTTGCCGATACTGCGGAGCGAGTTCGAGGCGTCCCCTGCTGGCGTTCTGGCCGGCCGCGAGCGCCGAGAGGGAGCAGAACTAGAGGCCACGGCAGCAACAGCTCGTGCCGAGACAGAAGCCTGGCAGGCGGCCGCAGATATCAGACAGACAGAGTCAACTCGCCGCCGTAGACTGCGCCGTGGTGGATTCACTCTGTTCCGTAAAGCACGAGCCTAGCCGTGGCGCATAAGCAGACGGCCGCAGGTAAAAGACAGAGTGGTGGATTCCCCCTGTTTCGTAAAGCACGAGAGCGGACAGAGAACAGGGGGGCCAGGCGGGCGAACGCGGCAGCCCGCCGCCGCGCCGTTCCTTCTGTTCGCCCCGCGCCCATGCCACCGCCCAGGGTCCCGCCGCCGGCCTGGGGTACGCCTTTTCCCTTCGGTCGCCCCGTGCCCATGCCACACCCCTTGCTGCGGCCGCCGTTCGCCCAGGGGCCGCGTACAGGCCCCACCATCACGCACCCGAGTATGGAATACATCCCGCCACCAGGGGTCGCCCAGGATCGCTACCTTCGCCCGCTTCGCCCAGAGGTCGCAAACTTCCCCGCAAGCAGAAGGCCGCACGTAAAAGGCAGAGTGGTAGATTCAGCCTGTTTCGTGACGATTGGCGAGAGGCTGAGTATCGAGGACTCGGCCCAAACGGATAAGTCCAGTTCGCAAGAAGCCTATCCCCTTTATGGAGATATCTGATGGCTACAGATGAAATCCGCCGCATAATCGAGGCAGCCAGGCGGCAACGGGAGGCTGCCGGTGGCCCCCCGGTCTCGCCCACTCCCACTCCACGAGCGATAATAGGCCCCGCTCCCTCACCCATTGGACCTATTCCCTCACCCACGCCCACGCCCACGCCCACGCCGGTAGCAGCTACGACACTTGACCCAACCACGTGGCGAGACCCCAGCGCACGGGGGGCACCTTCCCTTCTACAGCAGGCAGGAACATTTGGTGGGCAGTCCCTTGACCTACTAACGGGGACAGGGGAACTCTTTCGGGGCCTTGTCACTTATGGCGTGCCGATTGGCGAGAGGCTGAGTAAAAGGCAGAGTGGTAGATTCAGCCTGTTTCGTGACCTTGTCACTTATGGGGGGAAGCCTGCGCTCGACTTCATCCGCAGGACGCCTTACCTCAATATCCTTGCTCAGGCTGGCCCTAAAGAGGCCCTTGAAGAGAAGCGCGTTCTTGAGGGGTTGGACTTATTTTTCAAACCTGGCCTTCTCAATCGCGGAGAGATGGGCCGCCGGCTACAGATAATGGGCAAAAGAGGGACTGAAGAAGGTTCTGTCCTGGGCCAGCTCCTAGGTCCAGAGCTGGCGTTTCCTACTGGCGCTGTGCGTGTCGGAGCAGGCAAGGTGGTCAAGCACATGCCGCTGCTTGCAGCACTGCCGTTCATGATAAGAAACCAGTTCCTCCGGCCTAAGATTCAGCCTGCCGTTGCCAAAGAGGCAATGGCAGACGCAGTAGCCATTTTGAAGCAAGTGAAGCCTGAACAGGAGGCATTGACCAAGGCGCTGAAAACAGGGGGCGAAGTCAAGGTTGGTCTCCGTGCGCTGGAAGAGGAGAAGTTGCTTGGGCAAGGGCTTTCGCCCCTCGAGGCGTTCGAGGGGTCCCTTAAGGTCCTTGGAGGCAAAGCTGATCGGGGCATCTCGGAAGCTACTTCCAAGAACATACGCCGGATGGGCGACGAGCGCATCGAGCAACTATTCAATATTGTCGATGAGTTCGACTATCGGCCCACCCAGAACCTCAATAACAAAAGGGCGTTCTTTGGCCTCTTTCAGATGGACGAGATACCCACACAGGGACAACTACGCAACCTCTCACGCATCTTTGGTGACGACTTTGTTAACGAGGCAACGCGGCTACGGGGTCTCGGCCCAACTGCTTTCGACACCTTCCTGGACGTAGCGGGTATAAACCGTGCCATGATGACTACCTTAGATATCAGCGCCAGCGTGCGGCAGGCCGGACCACTTGGCATTGGGAATCTCAAGGCGTGGACAAACGCTACTGGTGCGGGCATTAAGGCTGTGTTCAACCCCAAGTACGAACGAGCCATTGTGGACTCCATGCTGGACGATGTGCGTTTTGATGATGTGACTAAGGTGATGGGCGTGGACCTTACCATATTTGGACGAACAGCCACCACGATGGAGGAGTTGGCCGGGTCTCGTTTCGCAGACCTTTTCCCGTTTGTCAGAGGTTCTAAGCGCGGCCACGTCGTGCTCCTGAATAAGCTGCGTTGGGACGTGGCTAGAAAGTGGCGCGACGAGCTTATTGCCTCCGGGTATAGCATGAAGAGCGACGCTCACATATTCCGCAACGCAGGGAAGACCATTAACATCCTCACCGGCCGAGGCCCTGCCCCAGGTGGTAACGCGAGTTTGTCGGCTTTGCTCAACGCCTCTGTCTTCTCATATCGCTTACAAACAGCCCGCATCCTTACCCCGGCCCTTCTGGCCCTGCCTGGTGTTCGGATGCGCGTCGCCAACTCTATGGTTCGCTGGACCGCCCTCGGGCTGACCTCCTTGGCCCTTGCTGATTTAATGTTCGATGAGGTATCTGTAAACTGGAAACACCCATTGTCCTCTAACTGGGGCAAGATACAGATAGGCCCCCTCAAAATCGACCCCTGGGTAGGATTCCAGCAGTACGCTTCCCTCGCCTTTCGCTTAATGCAGGGCGCGGTAAGGACCGAGAAGGGTGTACGCCTGGAACGCGGCCGCCTCCAAGACCGGATGTCTCTCTTAGCAAACTTCGCCTTATACAAAGTATCACCGACGACAGGTTTAGCTCTAATGCTTGGACGCGGCGGGGAGTCTGTCTTCGGCGAGAAGGTGACCCCGAGTGAGGCTGCGCGGATGAACCTCACACCCCTGAACCTTCAGGCGCTACACGACGCATTTGTGGACGCCGCGAGGTACTACGGTTCTGTAGATGCTGGCCTCTTTGCCGGCGCGAGCGCTCTCGTGTTGGAGACCGGCGGAGTTACTGCTAACAGCTACACTGCCTACAGCGCGGCTCTCGACCGAGCCGCGTTCGAGACCGCCGGAGTCAGAGACTACAACGATATTACTGACTTTCAGGTGCAGCAGAAGGTCAAGGAGCACCCTCTTGTGCTAGGGCTTCTCCGGGAGCGCGATGAGAAGCTGGTTGAGCACGGTTCCAGCCCAGGCGATCCTGTGGACATTCGTGTGCGGGACCATTGGAACGACTACGAAGCCTCGAAGCTTCTCATCGAGATGCAGTTTGCCCAGGTGCTCGAAAAGGGCATAACGGGCGAGACCCTGTTACAGAAGGTGAAAGAGTTCAAGCGTGATAGCGCGGCTCAGTTCGACCTGAGCTTCAGCAAGGACGAACGAGACTATATGAAGGAACGGCGCTCACTCAGCCTCCTCAACCGCTACCGCGACGAGTATTGGGCTATTGAGCCTGAGATTTACTATGTGCGGGGGCAGGAGCTAGAGAACCACAATGTCAAGGACGAGGAGCGCCAAAAGGTCTTGCGCCGTGCCGAGGACGCCGGGTTGAATCCTATTGATATCACCACTCGTGGCCCTAAAGACTTCACCTACGATATTGTGAAAGACGCCATCTTGGAATACGACGCTGATATGATAACTCTGCGGCCGCACTTTGATGTGCCGAACCGAGTAATCCAAGACGCAGACCTCCTTGACCTCTACTACGCTGGGGCTGAAGCGATAGACTTGGAACAGCAGGGAGACCCCAGGGCGGACGACTTGAGGCTCGCAAAGAAAATCATAGCCGACATACGGCTGCAGATAAGGCTGAACTCTCCAGTTATTTTCGACGCCGGTGTGAAGTATGGAAAATGGTCCCCCAGACGGTAGCGAGTTGACAAACCAACGTGTCATCTTTAGACTCAGCGAAAAGGAAGCAGACTTGATTGCCATTCTGCGGGACGTGCAATTCGGTAAGTTCGAGGTTGTTATGCAGAATGGGCAGCCTGACCGCGTCACTTGGATAAGGGAGTCGATCAAGCTAGGAAACGGCTCCACGCCTTAACAGTTAAATAGCGACAGCTATCCGAGCAACGGAGGCGACCTTTAGTAATGAGGGTCGCCTTTTTCATTTTATAAAGGAGGCACAGTTGATGCCTGACGAGACCACCCCTTCTGTCGAAGCTCCATCTGGGGCCTTGGCGAGCGGCACCGATGCCGTTTCCGAGGCTCAGAAGAGTATGGATGGTGAGGGGACATCTGTTCCAGCAGCAGCTACGACATCTGACCCAACCAACCAGCGAGTCCAGGCGATAGAGGGCCAGTTAAGAGGGTTGCAGAGTTCTTGGGATAAGACGGCCAAGGCACTTGAAGGAATCACGACCCAGCAAGAAAGTCGTGAGACCGAACAGTGGCTTGAGTCTCAACCCGAGGAGACCAGGCCCGTCTTGCAGTACCTTCATGAGCAGAACCAGAGGCTGAGTCAGCAGATGAGTGAGCTTCGGGACATCGTGCAGACTCAGCAAGGGTCAGCAACGCCGCAGGTGAGTGACCAAGCCAAGGAATTCGTGCGGGGCTATCAGCTAAACCCTGACGACCCGCGCATCGACTACGCGGCTTACAACCTCGGCACCGACGAAGGGACGCGAGCGTTCATGGACAGTATCTACGCTGCTAAAGGTTCACCGGCAGCGGCGCAGACTGTTGCTGCCGCAACGGGTACGCCTGAAGCGCCACCGCGCCCACCTTCACCGAATGATGGGCCGCCCGCACAGGGTGGCCTCGGTACAGAAGACGAAATCATGCAATGGGGCATCCGTACCGGCAACTGGAGGGAGATGAAAGATAAGTTGCGGGAGATAGGATCGTCCCTAGGGAGTTAAACAACTATGGCGATTGGAGTGACCTACACCGACACGAGTTCTCTGACCACTGGTCAGAAGATTCTCATTGCGGGCGCGGGTATGGCCTTTGAGCCCGCCGCCCCTGACCCAGACCTGGTTCGCACGGCGACCCTGCCAGAGGGTCACAAGCAGTACAGTTCAGGCATCTTCGCCCGTCTGGCACAGGCGAGTGCTGTCCAAGAGAGCGTGGATTTCATCCAGGCCGAGCAGTTGCGGACCAACTACATCACCATTGACCCCAGCGAACACGGTATCCAGGTGACGATTTCCAACCGTGAGCGCCGGCGCCAGGGTGATGCGAATGTTGCGTCCGTGGCGGGTGAGCAGATGGGCGGTTCGTTGCGACGGCGTGAGGCCAATGACATCATTGCGCTCTACGACACGTTCACCAAGAGCGTAGGTGGAGCGAGCGCCACGCTCGACATCACGACCTTCCGTGGCGACGTGGCCTACTTGCTGACCGACAACGACAGCGCCTACGGCCCTGCGCCGATGCCGTTGCACGCTGCGCTGCACATCGAGCAGATTTCCGACATCATCCTCGACATCACCGACCCTGGCACCGCTCCCGCCAATAGGCCGACTGGTCCGTTCTCCGAGATGATAAAGGGCTGGTGGAGAGGCAACGACCGCCTCTACGGCGTAGCGATCTGGCATAGCGGGAACATCGCCAGAAACTCAGGCGACGACGCAAAGGGTGCCTTAAAGCACCAGAACTCGCTGGTTCTCGTTGAGGAAGGCACGGCCGAGGCTGTAGACGAGATGGACAACTCTTCCCGCCTGACCGAGTTTGGGCTGTGGAAGTCCTGGGGCGAGGCGCTCCAGATCGACCCGCACGGCACCGAGATCCATTCCGATGCATCCGCGACTGTCTGATGGTATTGCGTGAGCGTGTCGGGTCGCCTGAGCTTGCCGGGGTCAACGTCGATGATGTCCAGACCTGGCAGGATGCGCATGGCACGTGGTCGCGGAGGACCATCCATGACAACACCGTCCGGTTGTGGGACAACCTTGAAGAGCACTATACAGAGCCGTTGGCGCGGGACGTGGCGAATGGGGCGTACCTTCATATGGTCTGCCTCTACTGCTCCGCGTGCAAGGCGACAGAGACGAGAGACGGCGCTGTTGAGAGGCACATCGAGCGGACCTTGCAATCGGTCGAGGACCACGAGGGTGCTGAACTTCAGTCCTTTGTGCGAGAGGGACATGCAGGAAACATCTGTAGCGGCTGCGGTGGCGAGTTCCTGCTGCGTAAGAAGCAGGGCGAAAAGCATCTGGCCAGCTACACGCGAGAGGTGGGGGACGCCCATCAGAACGCAGTCGAGAAACGAATCATGAGGTACAGCCTGGGGCCGAGTGCGGCAGCACCCGCTGGAGTCGAACCTAGCGAGGCTGCTCCTAGAGAGCTCCAGGAGTCGAGGATGCCGCGACAGGCTTCCGGTAAGCGAAGGCGCGGCAAGAGGGGTGGAAGGCGACACTGATGACGATGGCCCGAACTGCCTTGAGGCGTCGAATTGACCCGGAGGCGCTAGCGCGCTTTCGGCAGACTGGTTGGGCGAACATAAGGCGTGAGCTGAGAGATGCCTTCGGTGTTGCCGAAGCTGACCTTAGCGAGCCCGAATGGGAAGTTCCAGGTCAGGCGTACTTCTGGCAGGAGTCCACACTTAGACAAGTTGTGGAAGGGCCAAAGGGCCGTGAGTGGAAAGAGACTCCCACTGGATGGGAGCGCATCGGTCCGCTGACCTGCGATAGTGCGGGTCAAGTCGCCAGCTACCTGCAAAGGGGGCTCCGTTTTCGTCCGCCCACTGGAGACAGCGAGAGCGTTGATGAAGCGTCAGAGACTCGCCTCGCAGCCTCGGCCCCAAGCCGTACCTTTGTTTGCAAGCACGGTGCGGGAGACAAGGACAACAGGCTCTTCCCGACGTGGAAGGGCTACCTTCGTCATTGCGTGCATTTTAACGAGCCGCTTCAGGAGAAGCCGCCCGATGAGGTGCTTGAAATGGCAGCGGGGTATAAGTGGTTTTGTTTCCTGCACGATGTTGGGTTCAATGAGAGCCAGCACCGTGCGATGGAACAGCACATGAGGATAAGGAAGATACAGGCCGCGGGGCACCCCGCGCTGTTTCAGAAACCAGATGGGAAGAAGACATTGGCGACGCTGCCTGTAAAAGAGGCAAGGGGGGCTATGACTGCCAGCCGAGGCCCCAACAAATCATCGGCGGGTAACGGGACCTAAGAGCCCGCAACCAAAGGAGACAACAATGCCGAATAACCATACCGTAAACCTTCGTTACGGGGCAGAGAAAGTGGTTACCTCTGCCAAGTTTCGTCAACTTGGAACACGTGGCGTCACGCCTGATAACCGTGTGTTCTACTACTGCCAGGCTGGTGGAACGGCCCTTATGGCGAACACGCTAACTCAGGCCAAGGCCACCGAGTCTCAGGCCAACCTGAACCTGACCCCCTCGACCTCGACGGGCGACTGGTCGGGCACCAACATCCCAACCGGCTCCGCCAGCATTGGAGTCGTGTGGGTGACAAACCACGCTTCGGGCGAGTTCAACGACGGCTACATGACCGTCGAGACCACCCCTGGAACAGGGACATACCGAATCGCCTCCGATGGTGATACCGCCACGGGTTCCTCTAACACTGTGAACATCATCCGGCTGCACCCCGACGACACTATCCAGTCGGCAGCTCTGACCACGGTGAGCAAGCTGGCTTTCCATCACAACCCCTACGCATCGGTGATCGTGGCGCCGACAACGCTGACAAACATCATTGTTGGCGTGCCGAATGTTACTGTCGCCCTCGACAACTACTTCTGGATTCAGACTTATGGAGAGGCGGCCGTTCGGTATAATGCCCTCGTTGCAGCGGTTGTTGGGGAAGGAGTGCTCGGTGGGGTAGGCGCGACAGCCGGAGACGTGGTCGGTCAGCCCAAGACCACCAACACGGTTGCATCGGTTGATTACGGCGCGACGGCCACTGGAGTTCCTGCGCTCAACTCGCGGCCGGTGATCGGCCACGCGATGGATGGCATTCCTGGCGACGGGGACTTGCTGAAGGTGATGCTGACCATCCGCAGCTAGACCCGTTGGTGGTGAGAGACAGAGATCTCTAAACCTAAGTATCTCAGGCAGGGCTTCGTCATTGGCAACCCGCTGGTGACGTTAGCCCTGCCCGTGTTGAACGAAGAACGTCATCTGGCTGGAGGATGAATGTTTACCGAGATAGAGCGAACAATTTTCGTAGACCTGGATGCTGAGGGCGAAGAGGTGCAGCGCATCGTGTTCCAGCCACACGACGGGATGGTTCCCACGCTATCCGCGAATTATTTACCTGGCTGGCTTAACGAGCTAGAGGCGAACAGGTTGCTTCAGCAGCAGAACCAAGAGGTGACCCTTGGGTAGGCGCATCTGTCTCGTCGGATTCTCTGACATCAATCGTATGTGGGCTATGAAACAACCCAAGGCGGTTGAGCTTTGGGGATTGAACGAGGTCCATAATTGCGCCGCACGGCTTCAGCACACCGACGAACTAGGGCGTGTGACGCAGACACGTTGTCGCTGCTACAATCCACATCAGTGTACATGCGAGAGCCACAAGCATAGCTTCATGCCGAGGTACGACCGTTGGTTCCAACTCCATCCCAAGGCTTGGAAAGAAGAGAAGCGCCTCAAGGCGCTCAAGGAAGATGGCCTAACGCTACACCCACGGGATCGTGGCGTGTTCGGGCGTAACGAGTCCCACTTAAAGTTCCTGCGAGAATGCGATGTGGCTGTCTACGGCCAACGGAAGTGGGCAGATATCCCGAACTCAGTGCGTTACCCGTTTGGTGCGATTCAGGAGTTGTACGGCCAGCGTCGCGGTAGCAAGAAGTGGCTCTACTCGACATCGACACCGGCCTACATGATAGCGCTAGCCCTTTACGAGCATCACCAAGGGGATACCGTAGACGAGATACGGATAGCGGGCATTGAACTTGCGGTAGGCACCGAATACTTCTGGCAACGCCCGTGCATGGAGTTCTACATGGGCATCGCGATTGGCTACGGGATAAAGGTCACCACGCCACCACAGGGTTCGTCTATGCTGGCAGCACCGAGATATATCCTTGATGAGCCGATCCCAGGGCCGAAAGACTACAAGCACGAGTCCTTCCCGCTCTCATTGCCAACAGACCGACAGATAGTCAAACACGGGCTGCCTCAAGCTGCAATGGACGATGGTGCGGCCAAGGAGTTGCTAAGTGTCCGTTGAACTCCTAGATTACCCGAAAGCCGCCCTCAAAATGGTGGTCAATACGGGATATGAGCGGACGTGGCGCATCAATTCCTGTTTCAAGGAACCCCATACCGTGCGTTGGCTTGACGAGTACATCGAGGAAGGCGACGTGTTCTACGATGTGGGCGCTAATGTTGGGGCTTATTCCCTGATCGCAGCGCACCTTGGAGCTCAGGTCTACGCATTTGAGCCCGAAGCTATGAACTACGGGCGGCTGGTCCAGAATGTGGGTCTGAACAAGCTCGAGGAGAAGATCAAGGCGCTACCGCTGGCTTTATGGGACCGCCATCGCATTGAGACGATGTACGGCACTGTTTTTACATGTGGCGCTGCCAGTCACAAGTTCGAGCAGAATGGGACTCAGTCTCTCCAGCAAGCTGTGTTCACCGTCCAGATGGACGATCTGACGATGCACCATATCCCTCTGCCGAACATCGTCAAGATTGACGTGGACGGCTACGAAGAACGAGTGGTGAACGGCGCAGTGTTCGCATTGGCCAACCTCCAGCTAAAGACACTCATGGTTGAGGTGGACTACATCAATGAGAGGTCAGCCCAACATGTGCTGGGGTCGGTGCGATCAGCAGGCTTGACCGAGTACCATTCGCACCAACACACCGAGACGCTGATAACCCACTTCTTCGCACGCGGGCGGAAGGGCTGACCATGCGAGAACTCGTGATCGACGGCCAGCGCATCGCTGACGATACTCCCCCGTACATCGTGGCAGAGATTGGGCACAATCACGGTGGCTCATTGGACCGTGCTAAGGAGATGGTGCGCACTGCAAAAGATGCTGGGGCGAGTAGCATAAAGGTGCAGACTCGTCACCCCAGGGAGGTGTACGCGCCTACAGACGAGGCTGGCGGCTACTTCTATGTGTCTCGCAACAAGCAGTGGATGGACGCGGTATACGGCAAGCACCGCGAGAAGCTAGAGTTCACCGTCGAGCAACACGCTGACCTGTTCGACTATTGTCGGGAGGTGGGCATAACAGCTTTCTCGACACCCTTCGACAAGTCCAGCGCGGACTTGCTGCACAGTCTCGATGTTCCAGCGTTCAAGGTGGCCAGCGGGGACGCCACCAACATCCCGCTCATCCAGTACATTGCGTCCAAGGGCAAGCCGATGATCGTGTCCACTGGCGGATGCACCTTCGGTGACGTGAACCGCATCTACGAGGCCCTGGAGCACCATACGGCGGGCTTTGCGCTCCTCCAGTGTTCCTGTATCTATCCTGCCACGAGCGACATCCTCAACCTGAACATCATCCCGAAGTACCGAGCGTGCTTCCCTGGCCAGGTAGTCGGCCTGTCCACGCACCATCCTCGGTGGGAGCCATCGTTGGCCGCCTATGTGCTCGGTGCCCGCATCATCGAGCACCACTACACCAACGACCGCTCGTGGAAGGGGACAGACAACAACTTCTCGCTGACGCCATCTATGCTGCGTGAGTTGGTCGATGCCTGCGAGGCCATACGCGACACAGGCGGCGATGGCTTCAAGCAGGTTGACCCGCGAGAGGAGTCCTACGCCACGGAGCGCCAGAAGTCGCTCTACTGGGCGCGGGACTTGGCCGAGGGCGACACCATTGCCGAGGACGACGTTGCTATCATGTGTCCAGGTGGTGGCATCCCGCCGTATGAGATAGGCAACGTCGTAGGCCATGCCGTAGACCGCGTCTGTTTGCACGGTGAACGCATTACGGACCAGGACATTGTGACTATCCAGACCGAGGCCGAGTATGCCATTAGCTAAGGGTAAGGGGAAGAAGGCAATCAGCAAGAACATCCGTGAGTTGAAGCGCAGTGGCCGACTACAGAAGCAGGCTGTCGCAATAGCTCTCAAGAAGGCCGGGAAGTCGAAGAAGAAGTGATTCCCCACGACGCATACCATCCCTCGTTCGTCCCCCTGCTGGATGCCATTCCAGAGCGGGGCTTGCTCTCGCCGTGGGCGTATGTCGAACATTGGGTTGGGGACATGGCCCATCAGCATCTCGTGGGTGACGGCCTGGAGAACGACATCGCTGTGGGGTGGACTAGCCTAGAGGGCGTTGCTGACACCCTTGCGGACTCAGTTCTCAAGTGCAGCAACGAGCGCCACCAGGCCCCACATCACCCCGAGGAGGCTGAGAAGGCGTACAAGTCTGCCCTTGACCAGCTCACTCAGGGCTGGTTCGACCGAGAGCGGGTCTTCCAGGTCTGGCTACGGCAGATGTATAACAAGTGGGGCGGACACATGCCGGCTGCGGTGATTATCCCCACCGGGACCGAAGTCACACGCTGGCAACTCATGATGCCGGACCATCGGGGAGACCCCCTGTTCTACGACGTGGGGAATCACACCATCGAAGCGCCGACTCCGCAAGACATGAAGGCCCGCTACGATGCCGACAGGGGCCTCTGGCACGTCCACAAGCCGTGGAGCCCTGACCGCCGGATGGCGAGCTTACACGCGAGAGGGAGGTGAACGCAATCCCTATCCACACGAAGGCCGAGCGCAAGAAAAAGGGCCTCAAACGAGGCAAGGGCGGGAAAATCACGAAGTTGCGCAAGTCCAAGAAGTAGCTTATACTGCCGCTACAACTTCAGACACGCCTCTCATGATGATGATGAATAAACGGAGGTGCCCTAATGCCCAACCAAACGGGCTATGTTGATGTGACGAAGACCGGCGATACCGCAGGCGGTCTTGGAACGATAGTTGTAGGCACCACCCAGGCCGTCCTCAAGTGTGAGGACAATGCGCTCCGGTGGCGTGCCGATGGCACTGCCCCCACCAACGATGTCGGGAAACTAATGCACCCCGGTGACGAGTTGCTGCTTGTCGGCAATGACTACGGCGATTTCCTCCGAGCGTTCTCTTTCATCAACGACGCTGATGGGTCTAATGCGCGGATTCAAGGGCCGTTGATGGATGGGTTCGACCGGGCATAGGGGGCTGACATGAAAACCTTCGTCACTCCTGCCTTCTACAACGCCGGGACAACTTGGCGCTTGCGTGTGGAGCAGGCGATTGACCTCAATGGTGTTGGGACTATCCTCAAAGTCGGCAATGCAACTTCCAGTTGGACGGCTGGCAGCCTCACCGTTGACCATTCCTCGGCCACGTCCGTGACCGCCTCTACCACCGGCGGCGGGAATGACGCTCAGTTTGTCGCAAAGACCCCAGCATCTAGCACTGGTGGCAACTATGTCCTTTTCCAGCAGGGCGATGGTTCGGGCAGTCCGAACAATATGCTCTACTTGCTAGGCTATACGGCCGACGGCCCTTACTTCAGGCTACAGAGTAGAGACTTCGATGGTGATGAGGGTAATTCCGATGTCTTTCGCGTAACTGACGGCACTGACGACGTGGCGTTTCTGGGTGGTGTCGGCGTCGGTGCAGGCACGGCTCCGACCAGCGGCCTTGACCTAAACTCCACCCCGCTGGCAAACGTGGGCAACGCGGGGTCAGACTGGTCAGCCGGTAGCCTCACGGTAGACCATACCTCGGAAGTGGTCGTAACTGTTTCGACAACTGCCGGTGGAAACGACGCTAGACTTGTCTTAAAAA
>Ga0114899_1000730_pt1 | contig 21754 bp, 18 predicted proteins | sample MalvireepMed_215_FD_83497 | JGI IMG/M metagenome (GOLD analysis project Ga0114899, IMG submission 83497) | Marine viral communities from the Global Malaspina Expedition - Malaspina viral metaG DeepMed_215 | ecosystem: Environmental > Aquatic > Marine > Oceanic | place: Mediterranean Sea...
AACAGCTGATAGAGAAGTTTTTGGTTGAAAAAGGTATCTCAGCTACTGAAATAGATGATACCGGCATTCAGTACGTCATACATCAGCAAGGCACTGGAGAAAACGCCAAATTCGGAAGCTCGGTTTTTGTGCATTACAGAGGTTACCTTCTGGATGGAACTGAGTTCGACTCTTCCTCCGGGTCTGCACCCTTCAGTTTAGTGATTGGGGCTGATCAGGCCATTCAAGGCTGGCAAATTGCCTTTCAGGAATTCAACAAAGGCACCAGCGCGACCATTTTCATACCTTCAAGATATGCCTATGGTTCGCAAAGGAATGGAACAATTCCTCCGAATTCGGTACTTATTTTTGATGTTACTGTTGTGGACATAAGGGCAAATGATTGACAAAATCTGTTTCACAACCAACAACGCTCATAAGCTCCAGGAAGTAAAAGAAATTATAGGGGATAGCATCCAGTTGCTATCCCTTTCTGATATTGGCTTTTCCGGAGAAATCCCAGAGACCCATGAAACTCTTGAAGAGAATTCTCTGGAGAAAGCCCGGTACATTTTCGACCAGTTCAATATTCCCGTTTTCTCTGATGATTCTGGCCTGGAGGTAGGGGCTTTGGGTGGGAAGCCCGGTGTCCATACCGCCCATTATTCGAGATCTAGAGATGCCATTGCCAACATGACGAAAGTGTTGAATGAGCTGAAGCCCTCAGATTCCAGAAAAGCACAATTCAGGGCTGTTATGACTTATATCGATGCTCAGGGAAATGCCCGGCAGTTTGAGGGAATAGTTGAAGGAGAAGTTGCCCAGCAGATGTCCGGGGCCGATGGCTTTGGTTACGATCCCATTTTTATCCCCCTTGGCTATCACAAAACTTTTGCCGAGCTCTCGTCTGAAATTAAGAATGGCATAAGCCACAGAAAAAGAGCATTGGAAAAGCTCGTTCAATTCATAAAAACCTCTCTTTAATTCATTTGCCTTTCTAAATTTGCACGATGGAAAAACCGTACATCATTGGAATTACAGGTGGAAGTGGTTCGGGTAAGACTTTGTTTCTGAACTCACTGAAGAAAAGCTTCGATGCCAAATCGGTTACCTGCGTTTCGCAAGATGACTATTATATGCCACGAGAATACCAGTTGGTGGACAAAAATGGCCAGCATAATTTCGATAGGCCAGAATCCATCGACTACGAGCACTTCGCCAGTGATTTAAAGGCATTGAGTGAAGGCAAGGAGATAGAAAAGGAAGAATACACCTTTAATAATCCCAATGTTCAGCCAAAAAGGGTGATCAGAAGGCCTGCTCCTGTAATTTTGGTGGAAGGGATTTTCATTTTTCACTACCAGAAAATTGCGGAACTCATCGATCTGAAAATATTCATCGATGCAAAAGACTATATCAAGCTTCAGCGAAGACTAAAAAGAGATAGGGAAGAAAGAGGCTACGATGCAGATGATGTACTCTACAAGTATGAGAACCACATTATGCCCTCTTTCCAAAAGTACATTGCTCCATACAAGGAGACAGCTGATCTCATAGTTCCAAACAATACGGGTTTCGATAGCGCTCTTGAAGTGCTTAAAGCAGTTATTCAATCGAAAATGCCGGTTAAAAGCTGATTTTCTCGCATCAATTGCTACATTTGTCACCGCATAATGAAAAACAGCACCCATATAAAGAAACTTAGGCAAGGACTCGTGTTCCTGCTGGGTCTTTTTGTTGCTGTTTTTGTTGTTACTCAGGAGGTTATCAATATTCCTTGTGAGAAAGCCTCAGATCAGCAAGAGCAGGCTGATAAGGAGGAGGACAAGCCTCAACAAGAAGCATTCGCATTTAACTGTGAAGCCCTGATGCCGATCAGTGGCATTTCAATAGAGCCATTTCAGGCCATCCTCTTAGCAGAAATAAACTTTGAATCTGAGCTCGAATATGAATATCCTGTACAACAGGTTCCTTTGAGCGATTCGCCCTATTATAAAACTCTGTTCAGGCAAATAATATCGCCTAATGCGCCCTAATTAGGCTCATTTCCTGAATTTCCGGGAGATCATTCTCCCGCACCATTACTACCCCAATTTTTGCTAAAAACACAATTATTAAGATGAAAAATAAGAATACTATTGTTTTCCTGACAATCATAATTACCGCGTTGTGCGTGTATTATTTGTCAATTACCTTCTTCTCAAGAGGTATTCAGGCAAATGCCATTGAATACGCTAAAGATGATGCCGGAATCATTGATCAACAGAAGAAGCAGTCCTATCTCGATTCTATCTGGATGGAGCCGGTGCTCAATATTTTGGGTGCAGAATTTACCTACAAAGACATTAAGGAAATTGAGCTGAACCTTGGACTTGACCTTCAGGGTGGAATGCACGTGACTCTTGAAGTTTCTCCTGTGGAGATTATCAAAGGGCTTTCGGGTAATAACCAGAATGCAGATTTTCTAAGAGCGCTCGATCTGGCAACTGAGCGTCAGAGAAATAGCCAGGCAGCCTATACTCAACTTTTTGAGCAAGCCTGGAATGAAGTGAGCCCTGATGGTAGATTGAGCAGGGTTTTTGCCAATGCAGCCAATAGAGGTAGAATCAGCTTTGAGTCTACCAATGCTGAAGTAATGAGTGTAATTGAGTCTGAGGTTGATCAGGCCATCGATAGGGCTTTCCAGATCCTTAGAACAAGGGTTGACCGTTTCGGTACTTCTCAGCCAAACATTCAAAGATTACAAGGAACAGGTAGAATTCAGATTGAACTTCCTGGTGTAGATAACCCGGCAAGGGTAAGAAAACTCCTCCAAGGTGTTGCTAAACTGGAGTTCTGGGAGGTTTATGAGCCAGGTGAAATTGCTTCTACTTTAAATGCTGTGAATGATGAGTTATTGAAATTAGCTGAGCAGCAAAAAAGCACTAACCTTAATACCGAAATTACCGCAACTGACTCAGGTCAGGAGCCTTCCAATTCATTGGAAGCTCAGTTAGGTCAGGCTGGTGATACCTCTGCAACTGATTCAACCGATCTGGATGCTAATCCTGGTGTTTCTATTTTCTACAGCCTGATGAAGCCGGGACCATTCCCTGGTTTCTACTACAATCTGGCAGATACCGCTCAGATCAACAGAGGATTGAAAAATGAAAGAGTGAAGCGTGTAATACCTGCCGGCCTCGATTTCAAATGGGCAGTTAAGCCTGCAGAGAACACAGAGCTTCTTGAGCTTTACCCAATTAAGGTAGGTAGAGGTGAAGCCCCTTTAACAGGTGAAGTAGTTACTGATGCAAGACAGTCACTAGACGATAGAGCAAGAATTGGCATCAGCATGCAAATGAATACCGTTGGTGCCAAGAAGTGGAAAACCCTCACAGGTCAGAATATAGGAAGGAAAATCGCTATTGTATTAGATAACTATGTGTACTCAGCTCCGAATGTAAACCAGGAGATTCCAAATGGTAGCTCAATTATTTCGGGCGACTTCTCTCAGGAAGAAGCTGTTGACCTGGCGAATATTTTGAAGGCTGGTTCGCTTCCAGCCCCTACAAGAATTGTGGAGGAAGCTGTAGTTGGGCCTACTTTGGGTAAAGAAGCGCAGAGACAAGGTGTAACTTCTATTGTTGCTGGTTTGCTGATTGTAGTAGTGTTTATGCTATTCTATTACGCTAAAGGTGGTATTGTAGCCAACGTGGCCTTGTTGTTCAACATCTTCTTTATTCTGGGAATTCTGGCCAACCTGGGTGCTGCGCTTACCCTTCCTGGTATTGCAGGTATTGTGTTGACTATTGGTATGTCAATCGATGCGAACGTACTGATCTTCGAAAGGATTCGTGAGGAATTGCGAAACGGAGTGCCGCTTATTCAGGCCATTAATTCAGGATATCAGAAAGCCTACAGCTCTATTATAGATGCCAACGTTACTACCTTGTTGACAGGTATTATTCTTTATGCCTTGGGTCAGGGACCGGTTAAAGGTTTCGCAGTTACCTTGATGATTGGTATTATCTGTTCATTCTTCTCTGCAGTATTTATTACCAGAGTTATTGTTACCTGGATGACCAAGAAAGGAAACGAAAGCAACATTTCTTTCGAAACACCAATATCAAAAGGCTGGCTTTCCAATATCAACATCGATTTCCTTGGAAAGAGAAGAATGGCTTATATGATCTCTTCCATTGTGATTGTGGTAGGTATTGCTGCCTTGTTGACCAGTGGTTTAAGACTGGGTGTTGATTTCAAAGGTGGACGCTCTTATGTCGTTCAGTTCGATCAGCCAATGGTGGCCAGTGATATTAAAACTGCCCTTTCTTCAGGAGTATTTACTGAAGATGGTGTTGAAGTAAAAACTTACGATGCCAGCAACGTGTTGAAGATCACTACATCTTACATGGTAGATGAAGAGTCTACCGAGGCAGATCAGGAAGTGAAGAATGCTCTGACCACGGGTTTGGCACAGGCAACCGGAAAAACATTTGTTGACGGAACTGTAGAGCTGGGCAATGGTCAGTTTACCATTGCCGCATCTTCCAAAGTAGGAGCAACCATTGCCGATGACATTAAGAAGTCTTCTTTTGAGGCCTTCGGACTGTCAATTCTGGCCATATTTATCTATATCCTCATCAGGTTTAGGAGATGGCAGTTCTCACTGGGTGCGATTGTGGCTTTGATTCACGATGCCTTTATTGTAATGTCTGCATTTGCCATTGCAGGCTGGTTTGGAATGTCATTCGAGATTGACCAGGTATTCATAGCCGCCTTGCTTACCATTATCGGTTACTCAATTAACGATACTGTGGTTGTGTTTGACCGTATTCGTGAAACCCTGCAGTTAAAAGGTGCCAAAGACCTGATCGGAACCTTCAACATTTCTATCAACTCTACCATCAGCCGTACCTTGATCACTTCATTGACGACTTTAATTGTAGTGTTGATTTTGTTGTTGTTTGGTGGCGAAGTATTGAGAGGCTTCTCATTTGCCTTGTTTGTGGGTATCATTGTAGGTACTTACTCTTCAATCTTCATTGCTACTCCAACAGTAGTAGACCTGACTAAGAAATCTCTGGGGGCTGCTGCTGATAAAGAGCAAGCTTCGGCAAGAGCTAAGGCAGCTGCAAAAGCAGAGGCTACAGCCCAGCAGGGATAAGATTTCAGACGCCAGACGTCAGATAATAGATATAAAAGCCACTTCAAAAGGAGTGGCTTTTGTTTTGCAATCCACTCTCTTAAACTAGCTCCTTGTGGATATGTTGCTAAAAAAGTGAATAATTAGTTTGATAAATCTTTTTATGTAATAATATTTAGAAATGATATTTGTTTAAGATTTAATTAATGATTAATAATTCAATTTATGAAAGCACGCACCTCGTCACGCTTTGGCCTTTTATTGTCTCTTCTTACAGGCCTTTTTCTCTATTCCTGTCAAACGGATGATTTAACCGATACCCGGCCTATTGTTCAAAGTGAAGTGGCTATTGTCTCTTCTGAGAGCATTCCTGAGATTATTTCTGTGTTGAATAACGCCCTGAATCTTTCAATGTCCAATGATGGGTCAGGGGCAAATCTGGCATCCTCAGATATAGGAGTCGTAGACTTGAACAATATCATGCAGGTAATTGATACCCTGCAGAGTAAAAACTACACCTTTCTAATAGAGGATTCAGACAATGATCCGTTCACTTTCAGCAACCTCATCATCAAAAAGAGAGCGAGCGGTACCATAGACTATCCGTATTTACTGGAGTATGTAGTAGACTCAGCTAGGCGACAACAGTTTGCTTTGGCTGGCTTTGCCATGGACCAATTTACCGGTACAGTCAAGAAGAGATATCTCGATTCTTCTATAGGGGCTGGAAACACCCTTTCACAGGCAAACCTTGATGTCAGAAGCGAAATGACCCCAGGTGGTGGGGAATGCGATAGAGATTTTGAGTATGAATCCGGGTCAAATTATCCGGGTGGGTCTACCATAGATGATGATCCACCTTTGAACGACTTTGGCGGAGGTGGTGGTACGCTCATCTGTTGGGACGTATTGGAACCCGTGGGCACTTGCAAAACAGAAACCAGTTCGGCAACCGGAGCCCCGGTTCCCGTAGATGCCAACTATGAAGGGTGTAAACTGAAATATGGCGAAGACAGCTGGGTTCAAAATGGTTCGGTTTATCTGTTAAGGCGAAGATGTGCTTACATCACTAGTTCTGCCGTAGCTGACGACAGCATGTGTCCTTTAAATGAGCCGGAAGACCTTGGGGTGATAAGTAACAGTTATGAAGATTACCTGGAAAACCCTCCTGTATTGTCGTCTTCGGCTGAGCTAAGGAACTATCTCATCATTGCGGCAGCGGAGTTCAGCAAATATGATGATACTCAGGAGGCCTCAGTTTCATTGCATGAGCTGTCATCTTTGCCCTTTACCCGCACCGAATTAATGGAGCTGGCCTCCAGGGCAGGCAATGTATACCAGAAGTTAAAATCGACAGGTTTTTCCGTAGATAAACTCAATACGTTCAATCAGAAGCAGGTTGCTACAGATTTGATTTTTCTGGACATATACCCGGAAATAAGGGCAGTAATAAGCGACAGCAATTGGCCATTAACCAGAGAGGAGTGGGAAGCTTTGTGGGAAATATTCAAGCCAATGATCGCTGAAGTACTCCTTGAATCAGTACCCATTGGAGGTATTACCATTGCTTTTAGGGATATTATTGAAGGTTCTCAGAATAATGATGTAATCGCTGTTTCTGCGGGATTGGTATCCTTGATTGTCGAGTTCTTCCCTCCGGCCAAAGCCGCCAAGGCTTCATTGAGGATAGGCAAAATAATTCGAAAGGCATTTAAGTTTGTCAAATATGGCCGGAAGTATCTACGATCTATCGGTAAGGCACTCAAAGCAGGGTTGACGGTAGATTTGGATGGTGCACTAATCAAAATCTCAAAAAATGGAGATGAGATCGGCACTATTAAAAATGGAAATCTTGTGCCAAAAAAATATGGTAGCTCAGGAAGTCCAGTAGGCGACCCTGACGGTGGATATCAACTATATAAAAACGGTGACAATTATCACTACAAAAGAACACCTGATGTTTCAGGGTATTCATCAAGTGATCTAAACAAACTGACAAGTCACCCCGATGCCCATACTTTGGAGCGACATGGACACGATGTTTCCGATGACGCACTCATTAAAAGGGCGAATACTGGCATTGCACCTGATGGTTCTCCTTACGGGGTTCTAAATCCAACACCACCACCGTATAGTTCAAGATTTGACAGCCCGGATTTGTTGATGGATGCCTATAATAGTACCAAGCCTGGAACATCTGCTTTCAACACTACAACAGCTACGCATGGTGGAACTAGAAAAAGGGTTGTAATTCCTGCTGGAAGTAAAAAGTATGGTGTCGGAGTAGCAAGCGGGTCTAATGTTCTAGAGGACATGCGTGGTATTGTGGCCAATTATGAAAATATTGGGGGTGAATGGAAATTAGTCTCAATGTTTCCTAATAAATAAGAAACTCTAACTATGAATATACTGATATCAGCATTGTCCTACTTTGAAGAAGACTGGCTTGTTTCAACGGATTTTGAAACATCAAGAAATGCACTTGTACGACAAATTAAGGAAGGTAAAATAGACATTGAATCTCTCCGAAGGGAGTATTTGAACGCAGTAAATTCAATTGACACCAATTGGACTTATATAGCCTCAAAGGCCGGTTTATTTTCAGATATTTCAATGTATTCCGATTCAGAGATAAGAGATATAGTTCAACTTTACTTATGGGAGATTTTATTTCCTGAAAAAATCACAGCTGATGAGCAGTTAAAAAGGATAGAACTTAAAATAAAGTCCATTCTAGAAGATGCACACGGAGAATGGGTAAATGTGGATCAACTTGTTTCCGATGTTAAGAAGGTCTACCCTGAAATGAAAAGCTACATGATATATTTCTTTAATAAATACTTTTCTCTGAGCATTGACTCGCAAGGAGAGCTAGCCAAACTATGGATAGTAGATAGAATAAAGCTAAAGTAGGCTATAGAGTGGTGTGAATTAACTTTCGAGACAGAATTAGACGCGGATTCATATGAACTAATCCAGCTGGGAGGGTCAGAAGATTACAACTGCCCCCTCAATTCTCTCAACTCCTTCAGGTATTCCATGGCGTCTTTAACTCCTGAGCTGGTAGAACCTTTAACAAACCTGTTGACCCATTTTTTATGAATGTTCTTTATGGAGATTTGTTTGTAGGCCCAGATACATAGTGGAATCAGAACTATTGTTGCAACGATTTGAGCAGTCCACCAATTACCACCTGATTGGGAAATAATGTCAAAACTCTCAAAATAGGTCCAATTGAAGTCTTTTATGGCCTCTGTTACTACAACAGGGAAGGCCAGAAATGCAGGGGTAAACAAAATGGCTGTTCTGAATTGATTAATGAGATTGGTTTGTAGCTCCGCCAAACCACTCTGAATACCAATGATATCCTCACTGAAATCCATTCGTTTGATGATATTGATTTGTCGTATGCAGTTCAGCATCATTGCCATATAAAAGGCAATCAAGACACCTGCACTTAGCGCATAAGGTATTTGGGTAATGTTCTTTACCAGGAAAATGACCAGGAGCAAGAGGTAGATCAGGTGCAGGCTCAGCTCAATGACTCTCTTCCAGAAAACGGGAGCTATTTTGCTGCGGATGTTTTTGGTTTGAATCGATTCAAACAGTTGAAGGTTAAGGCTAATGGCCCTGTCGAGTTTGGAATCATAGTTTTTCCAAAGAGATTTTAGTTCATTGAGTTCCATGACTTTTGGTTTTTGTTGTTTTGAAAATTGCTTTTGAGTTTGTCTTTAATTCTATTGATCCTGGTAGATACATTGGATTCGGTAATACCCGTTATTTCTGCTATTTCTCGATAGCTTTTTTCCTCCAGGTAAAGCAGTATGATTGATTTATCCAGCTCCCGAAGGTCATGTATGAAATCAAAGAGTTGCTGCATCTTGTGTTCTTCTACTCCTTGAAGTTCACTCTCCTTGTCAATCAATAGGATGTCATCCAGTCCCTGGAAATCAGGCCGGGATCTCAGCTCTTTCTTGTAGTAGGAGATAGCCACATTAAGTGATACGCGATACATCCATGTGGTAAATTTGTATTCTGGATTGAACCTTTCGAAAGACTTCCACAGATTATAAATAATCTCCTGAGCCAGATCATCGCGGTCATCTGTACTCCTGCAATAGGAGTTGCAGATCTTAAAAATAATGGCTTTGTGCTCGTTAATGAGTCTTACAAATTCCTGCCTATGATCATTCTGATTCATTTATCCCCGAAGCTGTCTTCACCATATGATTCTTAGAAGGTGGCTAAAAGTCACAGATTTTCAGAGAAATATTTGATTGATAGAGTGAGATGTCAGATTTCAGACGTCAGATATTTGTCGGGAGACGGAGAATAGAAGCCGGACGCTTTTGAAAGAGGTTGGAGAGGACTTAATACAAGACTGCCAGCTCACTAAGAACTGGCAGCCTTATATTTTCCATTCTATTTTGAGATTCCCAGTCAAGCTGGGAATGACGTTCTAAAACACTATCTACTGTAATTCGGAGCTTCTCTGGTGATGAACACATCGTGTGGATGGCTTTCTCTTACACCTGCACCTGTGATTTTTACAAACTTAGCTTCCTGCATGGCAGCAATATCTGCCGCACCGCAGTAGCCCATACCGGCCTGAAGGCCACCAACAATCTGGTAAAGCACTTCCTGAACCAAGCCTTTGTAAGGAACACGGCCAACAATACCTTCAGGAACCAGTTTTTTGATATCGTCTTCCGCATCCTGGAAATAACGGTCTTTAGATCCATCTTCCATGGCTTCAACTGAACCCATTCCTCTGTAAGACTTGAATTTTCTTCCTTCGTAAAGAATCACTTCACCCGGAGCTTCTTCTGTACCGGCAAGGAGAGAACCGATCATGATTGTGCTGGCACCTGCAGCAATGGCTTTTACCACATCTCCCGAATAACGAATACCACCATCGGCAATGACAGGTATACCCCGGCCTTTTATGGCTTTAGCTGCTTCGTACACTGCCGAAAGCTGCGGCATACCCACACCGGCAATGATTCTGGTGGTACAGATACTCCCTGGTCCAACTCCCACTTTAATGGCATCTGCGCCAGCATCTGCCAAAGCTACTGCCGCTTCAGCCGTGGCAATATTCCCTACAATGACATCCAGGTCGGAATAGGCTTTCTTGATTCTTTTGGCAGTGTCTATTACCCCTTTTGAATGCCCGTGAGCAGTATCGATGCTCACCACGTCTACTCCGGCATTCACCAGGGCCTGTATTCTTTGATCAATGTCAGGTGTTACCCCAACTGCTGCACCAACTCTCAGACGTCCGAAACTATCTTTACAGGCATTCGGTCGGTTTCTGTTCTTCAGAATGTCTTTGTAAGTAATGAGTCCGGTGAGTTTTCCTTTATCATCAACGATAGGTAGCTTCTCGATTTTGTATTCCTCTAAAACACCCTCCGCTTCGTCCAGGCTAATTCCCATTTTAGCGGTGATCAGATTATCCTTTGTCATGATGTCCCTTACAGGGGTCGTCATGTCTTTGATGAAGCGCATGTCTCTGTTGGTCACAATACCAACGAGATTTTTATCTCCATCTACCACAGGGATACCACCGATTTTATTCTCACGCATGATTTGTTCTGCCTCACGGGCAGTGCTGTCCACATGGAGGGTGATTGGATCGAGGATCATTCCGCTTTGAGAACGTTTCACCTTTCTCACCTGAAGTGCCTGTTGCTCCACGGTCATGTTTTTATGGATGAAGCCAAGGCCTCCTTCAAGGGCCATAGCAATAGCTAGCTTGTATTCGGTTACGGTGTCCATAGCCGCAGAAACCAGAGGAATATTCAATTGAATATTGCGAGTTAGCTGTGTTTTGGTAACCGTATTTCGTGGTAAAACTTCGGAGTAACCCGGCAGAAGAAGCACATCGTCATAAGTTAGTGCTTCAAAGAGGAATTTGTCAGTATCGAGTGGCATAGCAAATAAATACTTGGTTTTATTTGCCGGACAAAACTACGGAGATTGAAGGATTGAAAAAAATAAGTCTGACAAATAAATTTTCAACCCCTCAATTCTGCCTCAGGCTAAAGCATTTACCTCAAAAGTCTCTACCAGTTTTTCCAGGTCGGATTGAGTATTGTACAAATGAGGGGATATACGAATCGAGTTTCCTCTTACCGAAACATAGATTCTTTCAGCCTCAAACCTGGCCCTCAGGGCTTCCATATCCATATGTTCTGGTAGTCTGAGTCCAAACAGGTGCTCTCCGCGATAAGCTTCATCTTCTATCTGAACCCCCAGATTTTTGAGTTCGGTCATGCATACTGCAGTCATACTTTTGCAGTATGCCTGAATATTTTCAGGCCCCCAGGCATTGACTTGCTTGATAGCTTGGGTAAGCATTGGGGTAAGAATGAAATTGGCGCTTTCACCTACTTCATAGCGAATGGAACCCGGCTGGTATTCATCTTGATAGTTGATGAGGTTTCTGAAATCCTCACTGTTCAGACGGTTCATCCAGTTGTTTTCAATGGGTTTACCATCCCTGAAATATTCACCATAATAAGCAATTCCAGAGGCATAAGGCCCCATCAGCCATTTATAGCCTGCCGCAACAACCGCATCTGGTCTGAATTCCTGTACATCGAAGGGAAGGGCACCTATCGACTGAGTTCCATCAATTGCCATAATAGCGCCTACTTCATCGGCTCTTTTCCGAATGGCCTTCAGGTCGAATTTGGTGCCATCGGCCCAATGAACATGGCCTGTGGCTATCATTTTGGTATTGGAATCTATGGCCTCCAGAATTCTTTCATTCCAAAGCTTGCCTCTGCCTTCCCTTACTTTGGGAGCCTGCACATACTTAAGCTCAATGCCTCGTTCTCTTTCCAGCTCCTTCCAGGCGTATACATTGCTGGGGAATTGCTCATCGGCTATGACGATATTGTCCCCTTTTCCGGCCTTGAGGTTCTTGGCCACATTGGCCATTCCGTAAGAAACTGAAGGAATGATGGCACAGTCCCTTTCTGAATTGGCATTAATTAGCCTGGCAAATTCAGTTCGGAGTGCCGCAGTGTTTTTGAAAAAGTCATCCGGTTTAACGGAAGTCGGATCTTCCTTGCCATATAGCGATCTCACGCCCACTTCCGCCACACTTTTCAGCAAAGGCGACATATAGCTGCAGTTGAGGTACGTGATATCGTCAGGGAGATTAAATAGATCTTTTTGGTTGTTCAGCATTATTGATTGAAGATTAACTCCATTGAGTGTTCGAAAGATATTTCAGGCTCTTCTAAAATGCGCCCGATTTCTTCTCCATCGCGTAAAAAAATGATGGTCGGTGTTTTTCGAACATCCCAGCCCTCTTCCTGCTTCAGTACACTGGTTTTATTAACGTCTACCCCATAGAGATGGAGCTTGTCATAAATGCCTAGTTCTTCACAAACTCTCATTAATCTGGGTATTTCGCGGTTGCTGTCGTGGCACCAGGTACCCATGAATGCTTTGATTTCAACGCCCTTTAAATTCTTCTTTTTTATGTTTTTCAGGGTTTCGGTATCTACAATGTAGGTTTTGTAGTTGGTGTTGAACCATATTTTGTATGGCATCTTCTGCAGCCCTTCTTTGGTAATCGGGCCGTTCAGAATTTTATCTACATACTCAGAAACGCTCTCCGTTTCCACATTATACTGCTGTTCCTGGGCAGAAGTAATCAGGGGAAAAATCCACATGAGTAGGATTAGCACCACTATCGCCTTGTACATTTCCATATATCCTTTTTCAACCAACGAAATATACCAATTAATGATATCTTTGGCGCCATGCACCTAGACGAGATTTGGCAAGATATTGTCACCAATGTTCAGTCTTTTGACTTTTGGGGCTTTGTTGCGTTCGTCTCTGGCATACTGGCTGTGGTTTATCTCATCAGGGAAAATATCTGGACCTGGCCGTTTGGAATCATTTACACAATCATCTCCCTCTTTGTTTTCTATGAGTCGCGGTTGTACGGAGATTTGCTGCTACATATTTTTTTCCTTGTGCTCAACATTTATGGATGGGTACATTGGGTGCGGGGAAAAACAAAGCAGGAAGAGGAATTGCCAGTAACTCAACTTTCCATCAAAATGGGATTGTTCTATATGGGGATTTCCGGGGTATTTATTTATCTATTCGCACAGTTCCTGATTCATTTGCCGGTTTGGTTCGAAGGCATAGATGCCCCGAGCCTGCCTTACTGGGATAGTGCCACTTCTACCTTAAGTGTAACTGCCATGTGGCTAACCGCCAGAAAACGCATTGACAGCTGGTATTATTGGTTTGCCATAGACATTTTGGCGACTGGCATATACTTTTATAAAGAACTTTATTTCTACTCTATACTATACCTGATTTATATCGTTATGGCTATAATGGGCTATTTGGCCTGGAAAAAAAGCCTTAATCTCAACCAAGCATAGATGTTAACTGTCGGAATAATAGGCCCGGAGAGCACCGGTAAAACTACTTTGGCCAAATCACTGGCCAAAAATTTTAAAGCACTGTGGGTTCCTGAATATGCCAGGGATTTTTTGACCCAGCTAAATAGACCTTATGTTCAGGAAGACCTGGTTTCAATTGCCAGAGGACAATTGGAGGCTGAAAGGCAAATGAGGAAAAAGGCAAAAGACCTGCTCATTTTGGACACAGACCTTTATGTGATTAAAATCTGGAGCGAATTCAAATACGGAAATTGCGACCCCTGGATACTTCAGCAACTATCTATGAACCAGGCGGGTTTCTACTTCCTCACACATTACGATATGCCCTATGAGGAGGATCCTTTGAGAGAGACTCCGGAAAAAAGACCTGAATTGTTCCATATGTATGAAGCGGCACTCAAAGAGTCCGGGTCTCCTTATATGGTTTTGAAGGGAGATGAGGAAGACAGAACGGAGGCAGCCATTCAGATCATCAATTCAATTTTATAAAGTCTGGTTTTCTAAACTTTCATTACTAGTTTTGTTCCATAATAAAGGGGTGCCCATTCCGCCTGGTCGGAATTAAATACGGGCTGAGATTATACCCATTGAACCTGACGCAGGTAATGCTGCCGCAGGGATATGGTGGTCTAACGTTTTAGGTTGGCTTCCCCTAGCCGCCATTGTTGAACCATTAAAAATCAAACATGAGAAAACTAGTTGTATTGTCAGCATGTATGCTGATGATTACACAGATGCTGGCGCAAAACAGTATCAAAGGAAAAGTGGTAGACGATGCCACAGGAGAATCAATTTACGGAGCCAATGTGACACTTTCTTCAGGCTCCGGAGGAACAACAACCGATCAGAATGGAAACTTTGAATTGCAGGGTATTGCCAATGGCAGTTACACCCTTCGTATTTCCATGATAGGTTATGCCGACCTGAGTAGAGAATTGCAGGTTTCCACCAACCTGGAACTCACACTTCGGCTCAGGCAGAAGGCCGAGCAGTTGCAGGATGTGATTGTTACTGCCACAAGAGCAACCGAAAAAACGCCAACAACATTTACCAATGTTGGCAAAGAGGAAATTGAGAAGCAAAACCTTGGTCAGGACTTTCCATTCCTCTTAAACTGGACTCCTTCCGTGGTGGTAACTTCAGATGCTGGAGCTGGAGTTGGCTATACCGGTATTCGTATTCGGGGAAGCGACCCCACCAGGATTAATGTCACCATCAACGGAATTCCGGTGAATGATTCAGAGTCGCAGGGAGTTTTCTGGGTGAACACCCCCGACTTCGCCTCTTCAACATCTTCTGTTCAGGTACAAAGAGGTGTCGGTACCTCTACCAACGGAGCAGGTGCTTTCGGAGCCTCTATCAATGTATTGACCAATGGCATAAGCACAGCGCCAAAAGCACAACTGAATTCCAGCTTTGGCTCCTACAATACACAAAAGTATAATGCCATTTACAGCACCGGAATACTGGAAAATAACTGGGCATTTGAAGGACGGCTCTCAAAAATCACTTCGGATGGTTATATAGACAGGGCCTCTTCAGATTTGAGCTCTTATTATGTATCTGGCGGATATTTCGGTGATAAGACAAGTCTTCAATTGATCCATTTTGGTGGAAGTGAAGTGACCTACCAAAGCTGGTGGGGAACCCCGGAGGCCAGGTTGGAAAATGATGCTGCAGGTATTGAGGAGGTCATTGCTAATAATGGCTACAGCGCGGAACAGGCAGCAAACCTCAGGAATTCGGGCCGGACCTTCAATTATTACCTCTATGATAATCAGGTAGATGATTACAGCCAGGACCATTATCAACTGCACTTTAGCCAGGAACTGGCTTCGGCCTGGAGTCTCAATTCTGCCCTGCACTATACAAAAGGAGCCGGCTTTTTTGAGGAATTCAAAGAAGATGAAGACCTGGCAGATTATGGTTTGCAGGACGTGGCGATTGGAGGTTCGACCATTAGTTCAACAGACCTGATCAGAAGGAGATGGCTGGATAATGATTTTTACGGTGTCACTTACGACATAAACTACAGCGGAACCAAAGTTCAGGCCATTCTGGGTGGGGCTTATAACAAGTATGAAGGCCTGCACTATGGAGAAGTCATCTGGGCTCAATATGCCAGCAACGGAGACATCCGTCACAGATATTACCAGAGCGAATCCGACAAATCTGACTTCAACACCTATGCAAAGGTCAACTATCAGCTAACGGATGATCTGAATTTGTTTGGAGATGCCCAGATCAGGAATGTGACTTATTCTGGCTTAGGAACAGACAACGACCTAAGGGCGATCTCTTTTGACAATAGCTATACCTTCTTCAACCCGAAGTTAGGTTTAACCTATAATTTAAGCACATCAAGTAGTCTTTATGGTTCTTTTGCCATTGGCAATAAAGAGCCCAACCGATCAGATATCATTGATGCAGCTCCCGGAACAGAACCAAAGCATGAGACCTTGAATAACCTGGAGCTAGGTTTTAGAAACCGGACGGAGAGGGCTGCTTTCGAAGCCAATTTCTACCTGATGGATTACAAGAACCAGCTGGTGCTTACCGGAGAAGTAAACGATGTAGGGGCAGGTATCAGAACCAATGTGCCCGATAGTTACAGAATGGGGATTGAACTGGCCGGTGGAATGCAGGTAAACCAATGGTTCTCTTTTCAGGCCAACCTGGCACTCAGTAAAAACAAGATCAAATCGTTTGAAGACGTTGTATTCGACTATGGTGTGAATTTCGATGAATACAATGAAATCAGAACGGAGTATGAAGATACGGATATCAGCTTTTCTCCAGCGGTTGTTGCAGGTGGACAGTTAATCTTCCAGCCAGTGACTGATTTTGAGATTGCCTTGCTTTCCAAATATGTTGGAGACCAATACCTGGACAATACTTCCAATGATGCCCGGAAAATTGATGCCTTTTTTGTAAATGATTTGAGGCTGAATTATGGCTTAGATACCCGTTTTGTAAAGCGCATCAACTTGAGCCTGTTGGTAAACAATCTGTTCAATGTGGAGTACGAGTCCAATGGCTATACCTTCGGTTATTTTGGTGGGCCAGACTATGAGGTGAGAGAAAACTATTTCTATCCGCAAGCAGGTACGAACTTCCTGTTTTCGCTGGGATTGGAATTCTAGCTGGAAATGATGGAACCATAACTCCCGGAAAAGTTATTTTTTGGGAGTTGTGGTTTATGCAATCGTTTACCTAAAAACTGGAAAGCAATACTCTGCTAATCAACCGCTAATCCTCATATTGTACTAATTTTGGATACTGTGATTGTGAAATCGGCAAATTCTGTTAAATCGCAATTCAGTATGATTGGTATGAAAAAGTGATGTCATGAGAGAGACAGCCATTGGGATAGATATTGGTGGGACTTTTACAAAATATGGGCTGACAGACGTTGATGGCAACGTGTTGATGGAAGGCTCAATTCCTACCTATACCCATAAAGAAATCAGATCTTTTATGGACGCACTGAGTCAGGCAATTCATGATAGCCTGGATCAGGTGAGCGAGCCTATAGAAATTTTAGGTATTGGTATAGGTGCTCCTAATGGTAACTATTACAAAGGAACCATTGAACATGCCCCAAATCTGCACTGGAAGGGCATAGTGCCTTTCATAGAGATGTTCAAAGAATACTTCGATCTGCCAATGGTACTCACCAACGATGCGAATGCCGCAGCTATTGGAGAAAAGGTATTTGGTGGTGCCAAGGATATGGACGATTTCATCGTTATCACACTCGGAACCGGCTTAGGCTCTGGATTGGTAACCCGTGGAAAGCTCATCTACGGACATGATGGTCTGGCGGGAGAGCTTGGTCACACCAATGTTTATCCTGACGGAAGAGAGTGTAACTGTGGTAAAAGAGGTTGTTTGGAAACTTATGCCTCCGCCTCCGGAATTAAGAGAACAGTGTTCAAACTTTTGGCTACCAACAATGTAGATACACCTCTCAGAACATATACTTACGAATCGCTTACCTCTAAGAAGATTACCGAAATGGCTCTGGATGGCGACCCAATCGCCCTCGAAGCCTATAACTATACTTCTGACATTCTGGGATTGAAGCTGGCAGATGCTGCAGCCGTAACCAGCCCGGAAGCCATTTTCCTTTTTGGTGGACTGGCCAAAGCAGGAGATATTCTGGTGGAAGCTACCAAGAAGTCTTTCAACGAATATCTGTACCCTGGCTACAAAGGCAAGATCAAGATTATGCTTTCAGAGCTCATGGACCGTAATGCAGCCGTGTTAGGAGCCAGTGCTTTGGTATGGAGCGAAATTGCCAACAGCAACATCATCAGAATTCCTCAGCAAGCCAGAGCAGTCTGATATGTCTTCGCACCACATCGTCAGAGATGAGCAGGAGCCTGCTTTGTTGATCGATGATGCCTCGGTGATTCATTTTGAGTTTGTTGAACTCTTGTTGGAATGGTCGCCTAGGGTGATTGTTACCTCTAATGCCATAGACGATGTACTCAAATGGGGGGTAAAGATCGACATGGTCATTGCCAGACCCGATCAGGTCGAAGAACTTAAGCCCAAGCTCAAACCGCAATCACCCATTCAATTACTGGTTTTCGAATCTCATGATTTACTGGCTTCCGCTTTTGTGGTACTCGATGACCTCGGACATAAAGCCGTGAATGTTTTGGCAGATACTTTCAACAGTACTTGTCTCGATACCATCAGGGACTATGCAGAAACCATCGACTCTGTGCTCTACTATAATGACCAGAAGTGGGTTTATGAGCTGAAAGGAGTCTTTCAGAAATGGGTGAATATTGGAGATGTTTTCGGGGTACACCCTATAGTACAAGGTACTTTCTTCAGAACGGAGGGTTTCTACACGAATCTGGATAACGAAATGTACCTGGAGCCATTCGAGCTTACTTCTGAAACGGAGGGAAAAGTAAGAATCGAATCCAATCTTAAGCCTTTCTGGCTGATTGAAAATCTGAAAACAGATTTGTATTTATGACCAATAAGGCTGCCATCCCTTCAAGGGATGGCAGCCTTAGTTCGCCTCTTTTGGCTTTACGATCATGACAATCGGATTGTCTTCAGGATCAATATTTCTTAATTTCTTCAAGTGTTCTGGAAGCTTGTTGGCTTTCGATCTATTGGCCTGAAACCAGTTATAGACATCTTCTGCACTGATGGTTCCAACTAAATAGCCCTCCTGAGTTCGGAATTTGGGAATGAAGGGGACGAAATTATCGATATCGTTATAGAACCCATCCATCTCGTCTAGTTCAGGCTCAGAAATGAGAGTAGAGTTGGTTTTCTTATTGAAGAGGCCTACCCTCCATTTGTTTTTGTATGCAAGTTGGAAATAGAGGTTTGTATTGTCTTCCTCAATTACATTGATGAACATAAGGCTGCTTTTTTGTTCGTTCGTCAGCTCATCTTGTCGTTCATAAGGCGGACTATATTTTCCTGTATTGAAGTAAAATTCTGGAGTCATTCTTTCCAGATTGAATGAGTAAAGTGTGTCTGAGAAATGCTCCTTAAAGAAGCTTTTGCCACCATATGAGTAAAAACTGGGTAAAGTGGACTTTATCATCTGCGATTGAACTCGTTGAAAAGTCCGATGATTCTTAAAGAGCTTCTTAACATCGCCTCTAGTATCATAGATGATGAGTTTCATGGTTTCATCACCTGCGTGATTTGAAATGTAGCCGACCAAATAACCTTCATCCATCCATTTCCTGAAATTGATTTGCGAAGTCATTGATCCTTTTTCTCCAATTTCGAAGGTTTTAATCGGACCATATTCACCCAATTCTGGTTCAGGAACTTGATTAACCACTTGCCCTGTCTTCAAGGAGAATTCAATCAGGTTCCATTTTCTTGTTGCAAATACATTTCCATTGAGGTTGTTAAAGCCAAGGTTGTTGGTGGAAGTAAAGCTGGTAGGGTCTTCACCCATATGACCGACATCATATAAGTACTTGCCAGTTGCTCTATCAAAAATGCAGATTCGGGTTCTTGATTTTACAAGAATAATAGAGTCGCCTTGTATGCCCCTAACATTGGGGTATGAAAGCAAGGTTTCTTCGCTCGTCTCCAGTTGTATGTAGTCAATGGATTCAGCAAAAGTGCTGAGGTTGATTTTGTCTCGGTCGCTAAAAGCCTCTGCTAATTCTATAGTTGGGATTTTTTGAGCGATAATAGTACCCGAAACAAACAGTAATAGAAAAGTGATTGGTATTCTGTGCATACCTCAATATAAGAAAATAACCTAAGCGCTTAGTTATAAAATGAAAATGGTACCCCTAGAGAGATACCATTTTCGAACCTTAATCAACCAAAAGTCTTACAACATATACCTGGTAGGAATTGATATCTTCATGCGCACCAGTACTTCTTTACCGTTTTTTATACCTCGTTTCCAGGGGTAAAGGGCGGATACCTTGGCCCTAAGCGCATTGTGAACTGTTCCGAAAAACTTATAGTAAGGCTCATTTTCTTTGTCCGATCCTTTAAGCTCTGTGAGTAAATTAAGGTGAGAGATAGTGGTGCCTCCCTGAACAATAAATTCAAAATCCACAGTTCTCGGAAGTTTGGTCAGGTCTAAAGCCTCTGGAATGGTAACGTCCAGGGCAATGGCTTTGGCCAGGTTGTCTATTCCTCCCATTACTTGAGGCAGTTCATCTACCTCATCGGCATTATAAACCTCCGATTCATCAAAGTTTATTCTGCTTGGTCCGGCTTCATAGATCATCAGGTAATTATAGTTTTCCTGAATGATTTCTTTGAGATCATCTATTTCTTCTGCGTATGTGGTGTAGGTTACTATAGGAGTACCGTTGGCATCTTTCCCAGAGGATGAATAAGTCAGGGTATCATTCTTAGCCTTGTTATATATCTCCAGCTTTTGAGCATCGCTAACCTGAGTCACATACAATGGCTTATAGCCAGGTCTATATGATTCAAAGTAAGGTTGAAAATTGGCCGCGCGGAAATATTTGAACTCTATCTCAGCACCAAGGCTCTCTTTTTTCAGCAAGTCCAAAGCCTTTGAATGAGCTTCAGAAAGCTTATGTATACCACCGTTTTTAACCATTAGAACTCTGAAGTTCTTTAAGCCTTCCTCTGTCAATACAGCAGCAACTTCGTCATCTACCATTTCAAAACCGGATTGTACTGAACTGCCTTTCTCCTGACCTTTCAGGGTGGTCCAGCCAATAATGCCAAATGATAGAAGGGTGAATAGACTTAGAACACCCAGGGTTTTTCCAAGTCTGGTTTTGTGTGTTTTCATAAGTTTTAACCTTTTAGAGAATGATGAGACCACCGCAAATGAGTGAGTCAAGGAAATTTCTTGTGTAGCCAGGCTCACATTCATAAGAGCATTGGCATAAGTTTTAAAATCATATTGCTCAAGCACGCCATCATCAGCCTGGGCTTCGTGCATTGCTTTGAGCTCTTTTTGCATGAGATAGATGATTGGGTTGTACCAGAGCAGTGATTGGAAGAGCCTTGTTAGTATAAGATCTAATGTGTGCTTCTGGTTAACATGAACCAGCTCGTGTCTCAGTATAATGGGCCACGATGATTCGGGGTATTGTGTGTGCTTAGGAATGAATATCCACCTGCCAAAGGAAAATGGAGATTTGACAGATCTGTGCCTGAATACGTTTCGGCCTAAGGTGGTGTCCCTTTGCGCTGAAATCAGAAGAACAAATACTCTCATGATTTCAAACAGAAGAATGGCCAGTGTAATGGCAATGCCGACCAAATATGCCTTTAGGAAGAGACCTTTCCAGTCGAACTTTTGAGACGTTAGCCTTGGTTCTTCAATTCCGTAGAAGGCTTCCGACTCGGTTTTCACCGGATTTACAGGCCTGGCAATAAACCGTTGTGCTTCATAGGCCTTTTGCACAATCTGAGGTTGGCTTTCGGATACTTCCAGCTCCAGAAAGGGTGCCATTGAGCAGACGCCCAAAAGAACCAGTAATAGGGTTCTCCTGAGTTGGAATGCCGTGTTGCCTCGAAAAAGGAAATAATAGATGGAAAAGACCACCACCAGCAAACCACTCACTTTCAGACTCCAAATGAATAAAGCTTCCATTAGTCCTCCTCTTTTTTACTTTCCAATATTTTAATGATCTCATCCAACTCCTGAATGTCCATCTTTTTCCTGTCTGCAAAGAATGAGACCAACCGGGTAAGTGAGCCCTCAAAGTAC
>Ga0114899_1000732_pt1 | contig 21736 bp, 29 predicted proteins | sample MalvireepMed_215_FD_83497 | JGI IMG/M metagenome (GOLD analysis project Ga0114899, IMG submission 83497) | Marine viral communities from the Global Malaspina Expedition - Malaspina viral metaG DeepMed_215 | ecosystem: Environmental > Aquatic > Marine > Oceanic | place: Mediterranean Sea...
CCTTACATCATTATCCCGGATAACTCCCATGAAGCGATGTCCAGCAAGGCGACGCACCATGAGAAGGAAGTCCGAGATGCGACGGCGTGGCATCGACCAGGGAAGGCACCAGTAGAGAAGCTACCGGGCCGAACCCTGAAGATCGAGAATACGCCTGTTGTACTTCCAAGTGGGCAGATGAAAAAGTTCTCGCCAATGCAAGTGGCGATCATGGCCTTACCGTCCGCTGTTGAGAACGGTTACGACAACGTCAGGATCATTTCGCCGATTGACAAGGATACACCGGGAGACGCTGCGGAACGAGACAAGTGGTACAAGGTGCCCTGGCTCATTGAAGTAGCGCGACGGGTCAAGGATGATCCGGCCTTTCTCCCTAAAGTGGAGCGGGGCGAAATACAAATGGAAGATAGCACGGTAGGATCCTCACCCCTGCCGCGTAGGTGGAAGATGAGTGATGCGGGTATATTCGCCCCCTCCTCCTAGGAAGTAGATGGTAAAGTTTTTACACAAGATTATTATGGCGATTAATCCCAACTGGGAGCTTCGCCTGATCGAATGGTATTTCGAACAACTGATGCGTAAATATCCAGCGTATAAGCAGGTGGATAACCAGTCTGTCCATAATGGCATGTCCATGGATTTCGGCGGGGTCAACCTCGTCAGTCTCCGCAGAAAAGCGGAGAATATCAAGGCATTCATGGTAAGCTTTTCGGAACGCCCAGATCTAGAGATGGATGTTACGTATCGTTGGAAAGTGGACTGTTTCAGCTACAACGACACCTACACGAAGCAACCTCTGGGTTCGTATTTTCTGGGAATCACTGCACGAGGGCCACATGAAGAACAATATCCCAATTAAAATGCAGACTTCCCATGGCCCACTCATCATGATCGATGATGGGAGTGAGCAGAATACGCTGGTGATCGGAGCAGAAGCGCACACTCATGGTACGCAACACTTTACGGATTTAGAGATTTGCAAAATGGCTCTCTCCACGGCAGAAGCAATGGGTGCCACAGCGATGATTGTCGAGCGTGCCGGGACACGGGCATGTGAATACAAGATTCAAGAGGTACGCCGGTTCGCGACGGCTCAGTTCAAGCCTACCGGACTCCGGCCTGGTGAAATCGATGATCCCCGGATCGGCTTTAATTATGCCCCTGGGGCTTTCTTTTCGCTCGCAGAAAGACGTTTGTGGAAACAGCAGCAAAAAGCAAAAGAGGCTATGGCGGCTAATCAGCCGATTATTCAAACCCGATAACCCCCCTATTTGTGGTTGCTGTGGTGGCGCTACTAGGGAAAGGAGTTAGAAGATTATGGCGAAAGCGTATTTAGATTTTAAGCCGATCACGGGCCTCAGCGGTGGTGATGTAGAAATGAATTCTACCAAGCCGGACGGCTTTGCACCGGGACAGCTTGTTCTTGCCCATACGGCAATGGGCTTCCTCGCGCTACAGATGGTGCGATTTCGGAACGGCTCTGATGTTGCCCAAGGCGATTTCATGACGCTGACCGGGGGCGCTGCAACCGCAGAAGTGAGCTTTGTTGCTACGGCGGGTACAACTATCCAGGCAACGACTTCGGGCATTACCGCCAATGATTTCCAGGGTGCCATTGGGTTCCTGGAAGATGGCACTGCTAGCATCGAGTCCGAGTATGCAATTTGCACGACAAATTCGACAACTGTTGTAGACTTTGACGCGGATCGTCCGTTCACTGCAGACATTTCGACTGACACTATCAGCATGAATAGTGTCTATGTCGTGCAGGATTGTACCGCTGGTAATACTAACTTTGCAGCAGCCGGAGCGGTTATTGCTGAGGATGGTGTCACTGACACGAACTACGGATGGCTGGCTTGTGGTGGAGTAACCTGGCCAGTGAAACGTGGAACCACACAGACCGTGGGCCATTCGCTGATTGCCGCGACTGCGGCTCTTGCGGTTTCCTCAAGTTCAGCCGACGACCTCTTACTTGGGGTTGCTCGCTCTGAAGGGACGAACGCAACGAACGATTATGTTGTGGCCCAACTCGCAGTTGGCCCTATGACTGGCCAGTTCAAAACTCAGTAATCCAAAAGGATGGGGGACTTCGGTCCCCCTTAGCATTATATGGCACGAGGCCCCGTTCTGCTTATTCCTGGCAGGGAAGTTCATGTTGGGATTAAGAAAGCACTCAAGATGTCGCAGTTCAATAGCAAAGATCAGGCTATGTTTGGCGATCTCCATGCGTGCATAGCTGCTCTCCCCATGGCTATCCAGAATAATGCGTCTGAGATTGTCATCGAAGTAGAAGGCGAACGTCCCCGACGCCATAAAGTGAAGACGGCCATTGAGCACCTAGAAAGAGATTGGTGGCGATTGGCCGTTTATCTCAAAGGATTCGGTAACGTAGAAGATCCCAAGTTCGGGATCAATGTCGCACCTGGCCATCATGTTTCCCATCTGGAACTGAGAGCTGAGGCCGCCGCACGAAGAGAGAAACAACGACGTAAAGCTGCGGGAGGACTCATACTCGCCGCGTAAGTCCTATTTGTGGGTAATCAATCCCGCTAGGAGGTTCACATGGCTGGAACAGCAAAAGCATATCTTGATGTCAAAGCGATTCGAATGCCTACGGCGTTCGACCTCGAACTTAACGCAACGGCCTTAACAGAAACCGGCGGTGATTACGTCGCTGGGCAGATTGTGAGACTTTTCAACCGCTACGGCGGAGAGAATACTTATATCCTCGCTCAGTGCCGCAATGGCTCGACTGTTGTCCAGGGTGAACTGATGTCCAAAATTGGTGACGCAACTGGCTACACTTCTGCAGGTTCGATCTCGGGTGGGTCGACGACCACTGCGGTCACTTCAGGCTTAACAGCCGATGATCACGAAGGTGCGATTCTCCGTGTGCTGGATAATGCAGACTCAGCCGGAGCAGCGCCCGAAGGCGAATCGAGCATCGTCAGTGCCCAAACAGCCACGCTTATTACTGTAGATTCAGATCTTCCATTCAGCGCAGCCATTGCTAGCAGTGATACTGCAGACCTGCTTGGCGTTTATGCCTGCGCAGATGCAGCGTCCAATGATGAATCTGTTGGCGTACTTGGGATTGTTGTTGGAGAAGCTGGCATTGCTGATAATAGTTTCGGATTCCTACAGTGTGCTGGGGTCAACCCGCAGACACTCATGAAAGCGTCGACGGGACATACACGCGGGGGCATGATGATTGCTGATACCGCTCGGGTAACGGCAGCCGCTGCCGCATCGCCAGCGGAAGATATTATAGGACAATTCCTAGTCACTACCACTTCGGATATTGATAATGACATTTGTATTACCGAAATTGGCTGCGGTTATTCGCGCAGAATGTATTCGATTGGTGTAGAAAACGCTGCGGCGTAAGCTTGTAGCACGAGGAGGCCACATTATGGCTATTACTGTCACAGTCAGCGAACTTTCTGTTACCGGGAACAAACAATGGGCTTACGGGACTATTGCTTTTGATTCGTCCTATCCGGATGGTGGCGAAGCAATCACGGCTCGAAACTGCCGTATGGGTGTTCTCGACGATATCCAGCTTATGCCGTCAGAGGGCCGAGTCTTCGAGTTTGATAAGACGAACTTGAAACTTCTGGTGTACGATGCCGCTGTTTCGGAGGACTTGTCAGGCTTGAGCGCTGTACGATTCCAAGCAGTCGGAGCCTAAACATGGCAGCAACGATAACCATTTCAAGTACAACGACTACCGGGAATCAGCATCGAACGCTTGGGACAATCCAGTTGGGGACCTACGCTTCGGGTGGGATCGCGGTAACAGCCGTCGATTTTGCTCTTGGCGTTCTTGACGAATTGTACCTGACAGGCGCTGGCGGCTATCTCTTTGAGTTTGACAAGTCAAACCTTAAAGTAAAGGCGTATGAAGCTGGCGCTGATAACGCGGCTCTCGACGAAGTCGGCAGCACTGACATCTCAGCGTCCATAGCTCGCTATGAAGCGGTAGGCGTATAGGGAGTTAGCAATGGCCGAAACGGCATACACGGTAAAACAGCCAGCAACTTTTGGTGGCGATACTGGAACATTGATTATCGAATGGCAGTTGACCGGAACGAATACGGGAGCGCCTTATCAGTGTGCTATGTGGGAAAAGATCACCATACATCTTTACGGCGCTACTGCTGGCATAGTGAAAATAGAGGGTTCACTGGAAGACTTCAGTTTAACAATGACTGATTTCTCAAATTTCGCCACACTATCTACGGCTGGTGATCCAGCCACCCCAGTCTTAGCTACTCTCAATTTCGCTTCAGGAAGCCCACCCAAAATTATGCCGATCCATGGACCAGTCCATCTCGTTCGGCCTAATGCGAGTTCTTCTCTAACAGGAACAGCGACAATCCGCATGCTGCTACAGACGGGAACACAGGGATAATTATGGCGCTACTCAAGAAAAAACCACCGTCACCGGACCCAGCCGTGATAGAAGCCATCTCTTTATCCGATATGGCTCTTCTTGTGAGACGACAGAAACAGCAAAATCGGTTCTGGGAAAATGCTGAGGCTACTATCGAACGGTTAGCGCAAGCTGAGCTAGAGCTACACGCGTTGAAAGCCAAGATTGAAGACGCGAAGAAAGAACTTGCTATCCAAGAGAATGCTGGGATACAAGCTGCGACAGATGCGCACAAGAAGACGACAGCCAGCCTGAGAAAAGAAGTACAAGACATCAGGCAGGATATCAAAAGACACCAAAATGAATCAGTCCAGGTTAAGCAAGACATTAATGATGAGATCAGTGCGCTGACAAAAGACGCAGAGACCCGCAAAACTGCAGAGGAAGTTAAAATTGCAGCGGTAGCGCAAGAGCTAGAGGCAGCTCGCATGGAACTCACGCAAGTCCGAGTGGCTACGCGAAAAAGTCACGATAACCGCAGGACAGCGGTTGTGGATAATGAGGAGAAGATTGAAGCAAGCTTGCGCGAATTGGCCGAAGTAAACAAGCAGCTTGCTATTCGCCGGAACGTACTACAGGACACCGACAAACGCTGGCGCAAGAGCATTAAAGAAGATTACGAGATCAACGTTGAGCAATAAATTTGCCGTAAGGGCGCCTAACAGGGGGGTGGGAGCCGTTCACGCTCTTGCCCCTTTTTTGTTGAAAGAGATGGCATAGGCAGACTTAATTTGGAGAAAGCTTTTCTAAAAAGGGTAATCTAAGAATGAACGTAACGATTGATCTCGTTTTCGTGGCACAGTCGATCACTGTATTAGTTCTCGGCTTAGGTGTACGGGGTATTTTCCAGCTCTCCGCTACCATACATAAGCTTAACGGGCGTGTCAGCAAGCTGGAAACATGGTCGGTTGATCATGAGAAATACAGTACTACCGTACATGATGATATAAAAGCACACATTCGGGGTATCATCTCTAATGGCTAGGGGTATTAAAGACTGGCTGCATGCAAACATCTTTTCAGCGATAACGGCAGCCGCAGTAGTTGCCAGCGGAATTCTCTGGGCTCTCACCATCGTCAATGGCTATGTAGCCAAAGAATGGTATGGGCCGACCAGTACGCAGGCGATTCTCCGTGAACTCTCAAAGACGGAAGCCAAAGTGACCCGGCTGGATTCGGGGTTAGCTCGGATTTCGGATGATCGATTGCTCGATGGTTGGCGGAAAGAACTCGCGAAGATGCGGAAGGCAGGATTTACCCCAGAAACTATCCCTGCAGACTGGTACGATGAAGATGGATATGTTGATTGGATGTTTACCCAAGAGCAAGCTAGGGCCATACTGGCAGCACGCCGGGCGGTCATGCAGAAACAAGGAGATTGACACGATCACAGTCGATGGGACTGCTATCGAACACGGGGTGCCGATCTAATGAAATTCAGAGATACGGAAAGTCAAATAGGAGATTATCGTGGCTAACACGTTACTCGATTTCCGCAGCATGTACGGCAGGCTTCTCGTCAGAATGCAGGACGCGATAGATGTCGACGAGGCGAAAATGGCCTTGGATAACGCCTGGCGTGAGCTGATGGAAACGAATGAGTGGTCTTTCCTCAAGAAGCCCAACAAGGCAATTGCTACTGTAGCCTCAAAAGACAGTGATACAGACAGCAACAATGTTGGTCTGACAAACGGGAGCACAACCGTTACGTCATCGACAATCACGTATGATTCGACGTGGGTAGGTGGGTATCTCATTGCTAATTCTCAGCAGAACTATGTCGTATCTGTTGATACTGGGGCGAACACACTGACGCTGGCCGCCGCTTACGCGGGAACGACAGCAGCGACATCCGATTATACATGGTACAAAGCACAATTTGCGTTGGCAGAAGATATTGTTCGAATCGTTTCAATGGTAGGCCCAGACTGGGCACTTGAAGAAGTAACAGGCCCGACGCTGGATCTGTGGGATTCTGATCGTAGTGTGACCGGCGAACCCTTATACTGGGCGCACCTTGGCCCGGATTCATCAGGTGACGAACTGATCGAGCTATGGCCGATTCCGGTATCCACCTACGTCCTCAACTATATTGGCATGGCGCGTACCAGTCTGGACTCCGTTACCGATATCATCAGCGATATCTATCCCGTCGTCATGCACCTCGGGACAATTGAAGCCTGCCGGATTGCGCAAGCCAAGGCGATTATGCAGAACAGACTGGATACGGCACCGTCCTGGCGGATGCTCGCTACTCAGTACGAGAACAGCTACACCTATCTGGTTGAGCGTTTCGCTGAGAAAGATCAGCTCAGATTCGGCTTGAATGATGGCAGCATCGGAGGATTTAGCGGGAGATTAAGTGGACGCACGGATATTGATTTTGGAATGCGTTAGTAAAATTAACTACTTGGTGAGACAATGTCTCGATTATGTGAAGAATATTATGCAAGCTGATGGGCCTGAAAGCTTCGAAGTGACGTGCCCTGAATCGAGGACGAAAAAGAAACATCAGCCCGTCAGTGTCCGGCCATCCGATGGGCCTGGCGGGAAGCGTCAAATCGTTGGGAAATTGGGCTCACATCAGCATGGAGTCCTTGCAAAGAAATGCCCTTGGACAGATCTTGAAGTTCCGGCAACTCGAAAAAACGTAGAAGAGAAGGCGTAATAATATGAATAACACAGTCCGTATCATAGGAAGCGTGGTGACTGCTTTTATTATAGGCGGTGCAGGTTCGATTGTGACGGCGATGGTTGATAGCGGGGAGCCCACGACAAACGCTAATGCCATCGGGATATTGATGGGCCTTGTTGCAGGAGCAAAAGACTTTCGCACGTTCATGGCGACTCCACCCAAATAAACCCGGATGATTATGCAAGATCTACTCTACAGAGCGAGATGGTGCGTTATCTTTTTGCTGATAACCCTATCCTCTTGCGCCTCTCTCTCTCCACAGACACAAGAACAGCTCGCATTCCTCGCAACTCCTGTGGCGGAACGTGCATTTCTTCTTTCTGACGAAGTAGATGGCACGGTAGAAAGTTTGCTACGGGCACGAGCCGTTATTCGCGAACACTGGAAAGAGTTTGGGGAAGAAGAACGATTCAACTTAGAAGTTATCGAGATCCAGGCTATAGAATTGATTACACAGGCCCGTGCAGTTGCCGATATCGGGGGTATTGGGCAGACGATGGATCTGGGGCGTGTATTAACTCGCGGTAAACGAATTCACCGGGCGCTGACGAAAATACTTTTGGAACATCAGGAAGTATATACGCCTGCAGAAGTGGCTGTTCTCCGGGATGCTGACGCCGATGCGCGTTCTTTTTACGAGCTGGCGCGAGTTGTCCATACAGCGTCAGGGCGGGTGGATACGGCAAAAGCGGTAGTGAGCGTAGTAAAAACCGTAGTAGGATTGGCGTTATAAGGTGATAACAAATGCAAGAACTTATGGAATTGCTCCGCAAAGAAGAGGCTCTTGACTCCCAAGAAGATACTCTTGACCCCCAAGAAGATACTCTTGACCTTAAGGAAGATGCTCTTGACCCTAAAGAAAATATTCCTAGCCCTAGTCGCGGCTTGACTGCGGCAGAAGGGTTGGATCTCGAAGACTCCGGAATCACCGGGGAACTCGGCATTCTTGAAAATGAAATGGGAGGGGAGTCGACGGAACTGAGCACGACGTTAGAGTGGAACGGTTTATTTGCCAATATTCCCCTCTTAGTCCAGGGCCAGGTAGACGTAGAAGATCTTCTCGCAGGGGAAGAGGCGACAGAGGAACAAATAAAAATAGCCAAAGACAGGGCGCAAGAACGAGAGAAAGAAGGCGAAGTTATCCCTACATACGATACGATAGAGGAAGCAGTAGCGGTAGCGCAGCGGCGAAGCGATTTGAAGAGCCGTCGGCGGGAATTTCGACAGGATCAGTCCCGGTATGGCACCCAACTTCGAGAAGATCAGGCCCGGCAGCGTGCAAAAGATTCAGCGCCAATTGAAGAAGAGAGTATTTATCCACCAGGACAAGCAGCACCACCAGAGATGCCCCCACCGTCACCAGGGAGAATGCCGCCGCGAGGGGACATACGACCAGGGAGGTAACAAATGCCAGCAAAAAGTAAATCCCAACAGAAGTTTATGGGAGCCGAATTAGACCGCAAACGGGAAGGGAAGAAAACTCGTACCGGCATGTCAGAAAAACAGTTGAGAGATTTCGCAAAGAAGAAGAAATCTTTCGGGATCACACTCCCAGGCGGAAGTCGACGATAGATATGGCAACGTGGGCTAACCTCATAACGCTGACAGAGAAGCTGATCGATGACAGTGGCGGAGTATTCCACACTGCGACAGAGATCCAGCGCTATCTGGAACATGGGGAACTGATGATCGCAGTGCTTCGAGGCGGATCTGGAGTCGAGCAGACAGGAGATCTCACGCTTTCCAGCGGTACGCCACTCTATACGATCCATAACACGTTCTCGGATTTCATCTACCCGGTTCGAGTACGGATCGGTAACATCGTACTGCCGCCGACTTCGTTCACCAATGTCATGCGCCTCCATAGTAGTTGGTACACGGATACATCTTCTCAGCCGGACAGCTTCTTCATGATCGGCGCAACGATGATGGGATTTTACAAAGGGCCGAACGCCACGATGACCGCGAAGGTCACGTACATCCGAATACCAACAACAGGGGCGGCTACGACGGCATCCCCGTTGATTGATACTGAATACCAGGACTTCATGCCCTACTATGCAGCCGCGATCTTGATGGGAAAAGAAGGCGAGGCGGTAGTAGCGCAGGAATTGTTTCAACGATTTAGCGAGCTGGCGGGAATACCGCGTGACCCACGATTTATGCCGGGGGCGACGCAAGAAGGAGAGTCCCAGACACAATCCCCAACAGTTGGCGTAGGATAAGAGGAGCAGATCATGTGGATCGTGACATGGACCGTGATTATTATGAACCTGTGTGGCCCAGCCCCAATAACGAACCCAACGTGTGATGAGTTTGCACGCTGTGCCGCAGAGCCGACAGATTTCGCAGAGCCAATCTGCCATCGGACTATAGTGAGCCAGACCAACCATGAGCAACAGTTTATGGCCGAAGGAGAAGCACGCGCTTTCATAGAACGAGGCCAGCCGGGTGGAGATCAAGTCCGCCAGGTGAACCTTAGAAACTTCCAGATAGCAGAAGTAGCAGTGGCAGGGCCGCCTTCGCCAGAGAAAGAATAATGAGCGCACCGACTGACGTAGTCACGATTGTTAAGGATCTCACGTTCATCAACGATTCTACGCGGGACTCGTTGATTGACTTTATATGGGATCGAGAGGCCCGAGCTTTACTTATCAACCTTGATCTCAGTGCTGAAGAACAATCCCAGACAGCAGTATCTGGCCAGTCTACGTACTCGGTGAACAGCGACTCTATCAGGATACTTGGTGTTCTCTACGATAGCGTCGCGTTATATAAGACGACAGGCTATGCGAGAGACAGAGTGGATCCAACATGGCAGTCAAAAACGAGCACACTAGATCCTGAAATCTGGTGGAACGATAGAATTGCAGAAGAAGTAGACACTGTTACGGTGGACCCGGAGCACTTTTTCATTTATCCTGATGCTACGGGAACCGATACGATTCGCGCTTATGTCATTGCAGAGCCAGCGAGTATGGACTTTACAACGACATGGATTGACCCTCTCCTGTCCTACAGGACGACCTCCCGGCTAATTGTTGAATCCGCTGAAGAAAATGAGCGGGGCACGGAAGGCGGAGAAACGGCAAAACTCACAAGTGATTTCTTTGGCGCGGTAGCCACAGTGTGGGAAACCTTGATTAAGGACCGTTTGTCCATCTAGTGGGAAGAGGAATGGGTTAATGAATCGCTACTATAATTCTTGACACCTTTACCGGGCTCTGGATTCCCGAACTCACCGGAAAAACAGCGTCAGCCACCTTTCAACTCACGGCTAACGACGTTGAATTCTTCATTGGTGAAGACGGAAAGATCAAGATTCGCGGGCGACGCGGAATCAATCGCCTCAATTCGACCGCGTTTACGGGTAAAGTCCAAACTATCCATCGGCACTATCCACGTACAGGTGGGGTCGCTACTATTGTGGCTTTTACTGACGGATCGACTCCGGCTACCGATGATGTCGAATGGAAAGAGGATACCAACGATAACGGAAACTTCGCTGCGCCGAGCGGTGCATTCCTAGCCCAGCCGAACAAAAAATGGCATTTCATAAATTACCCCCAAAAGGATAAATCGCATGGCGTTAATGGCTACGATGGATTGCGAACCTACGATCCGTCGGCAGGGATTGCTGAAATTACCCTGACAGGTGGAGCATTCCCGGCAACCAAGTCGGCAACAAGTGGTGACGGGATTGGCCCCTACCTCACCCTCTGGAAGCAACGACTCTGGGCAACTAAGGCCGACGAATTGAATTATGCCGTCTACGCCTCAGATCTCAACAGTAATTCGGTATGGCAAGCGTCCACCCGGTTAGACTTCGATGACGATCAAGGTGGCATCATTACTGGCATTCGTCCTTGGAATGATGTGCTTCTCATCTTCAAAGATACCGGCATCTTTCGGTTCATCGGTGACATCGAATTTCTCGATACCGCCCAGACAACCCTACTGTCTGACTACGGATGCGTCGCCGCTGAGTCTATCACGACGACTCCCTACGGAATCATGTACCTGGCCCGCGACGGATTGCGCCTTACGGATGGTCAGGATACGCAGGGCGTTGAGCTATCAGAACCCATTCGGGCAGACTTTGTAGGCGCAGCTAGCCAGACAATCTACTCGGACTGCTTAGGCGACTACACTCCCCGCAAACACCAATACTGGATGAAGCTATCTTCGACATCAGGGATCCGCACCATGCAACGGGTCAACCTGTCTGAAGGTGAATACTGGGCCTGGGCAGACGTAACTGGAAAAACTGCTGTTTCAGAGATTACAGTAGGCCAGGCTGAATCAGACAATGGTCGTATCTTCCTCGGAGACACTAATGGCAAATACTGGGAAGCAGATACAGGGCTTGTCGACGACGACGATGGCGTAGAAAGCAGCTTTGATCCAACGATCAAGTTTATTTTCTCTCCTATTTCTCCAAACAAACAGTATGGCCGAGTGGTCCGGGCACGGTTGGTGTATCGCGGGAAATCAACATGTAACTTACGACTCTATGGAGACGATAGTGACGGCGCGGCAACAAGCCGAACAATGGGAACCGACTTTGTTGACGCACGGCTGCAGTCCGTGGACTTAGCTATTGCTTCTCCAGGGACACACTACCAATGGGTGTCAGCCCAAATTCGGCTGCCAGATGAATCGTATAGAGCTGAACTCCACAGCCTCGAATTAGACATCAAGACTCGGGGCAGGCGAGTGAGGAATGTAAATATATAGAGGGTTTACTATGGGATTATTCAGAAAACTCGCTCTAGCAACAGCCTTCGTGTTGACGGCTACCCCGGCTAATACGTTGACCCTCAACGAAACACACTCGGCAAACACCGATGCCCACCATGACCAGGCTCATAACGATACACACTATTCAGCGGCAACTGGCGACAGCGCTGACATTCTGAAACTCGAAGATGCTGGTACAAACTGTACAGCAGGCCAAATTATTGAATCAGATGGCGCGGGAAACATGACCTGTGCGGAAGATGCTGGAGACACTGCTCTTTCGTATATCACAGGCGTTGCTGAATCCGGCCTCAGCGCAGAGACAACTGTTGCTGCTTGCATAGACAGAGATGCAGGGACTGGGAGTCGGGCAGCGGCAAGTGCAGTGCCGGTTGGCTGTTTATTCTTTGATTCAACCAACGATATCCTCTATCGCAACAATGGATCATCATGGGATGAATCGACAGCCGGTATCGGCGATACTCACCAAACGGCAGATTCCGCGACTACGTCAGTCTCAGCCGTTACTGAGCATCTCCATACGACATCGGGTACAGCAGCCGCAGGGCTCGGTGTTCGCGTCTCCTACCAGATGGAAGAGTCGTCCGGGTCTAACGAAGATGCAGCCCATCTTGAAGTCGACTGGGAATCTGCGGCAAACACCGCAGAGACAGCAGATTTTAAGATATTGCTGAGAGATATAGGGACGATGGAGCAGATTTTACTTCTTGAAGGTGACACCAAGAACGCCATCTTCGGGCAATCAGATACAGACGGGACGAATGCGGCGGAGAATCGCATCTCCATGCACCACCAGTCTACCGGAACTATTGCGACCGGATTTGGCGTGACCTTACGGGCAGTCTTGGAAGATTCGGCAGACAATGACGATGAAGCGTTCACGATGGATGTCATCTGGGACGATAAGACATCCGGTTCGGAAGATGCAACGGCTACGTTTAACGTCATGGTGGGCGGTTCTTTAACAGAAGTCTTCCGCGCAGATGGCTCAGCCGGGTACGTAGGGATTGGATCCAATGCCCCATCATCTCCACTGCATGTTTCAAAGTCTGTGAACGACGTTTACGCGGCTCGCCTTGTCCAGCTTAGTACAACATCAGGCCGGTCGTTCGGAGCACTTGTTACGGGCGGTACGAATTCCTCAGATATTGCCTTACTTGTCGAAAACGCAGCCGGAACGGATCTGGTAGAAATTGGTGGTGACGGTAAAGTGGGCATCGGGACATCGGCTCCCGGCGATCTGCTAGAAGTCCAGGCTGTAGCAGGTTCACCGGGTGTGATTAATATTGCAACTGGCGAACTTACGGTTGTTGATAGTAATGTTCTTGGTCGAATTGATTTCTATGCCCCACTCGAATCAAGCGGGACCGACGCTATCCTTCCTGGCGCAAGCATTTGGGCCGAGGCCGATGATACATTCACGACGACTGTCAACAACACAGAGATTGTTTTTGCTACGGCGACTTCAGCGACAGCCGCTGAAGTTATGCGTATCGATGCCACTGGTAAGCTCGGCATTAACACGGCTATCCCCTCGACCCTCTTGGAAGTTCAAGCAGATGCAGGGTCAGCAGGTACAGCCACTTTATCAAGTGGTGAACTCACAGTCGTAGATGGGGATGTGTTAGGCAGGATCAACTTTCAAGCCCCACTCGAATCTGACGGAACAGATGCCATTGCGATAGCTGCGGCTATTTACGCGGAAGCGGATGCGACCTTCTCAGCTTCCGTCAACAATACAGAGATTGTTTTTGCTACGGGAGAGTCTGAGGCCGCGACAGAGAAGATGCGACTTGATTCCTCCGGTAAGCTCGGCATTAACACGGCACTTCCTTCAACTTTAGTAGAGATCCAGGCAGACGCAGGGGCGGCTGGCACCGCAACACTATCGACTGCCGAGCTGACGGTATCAGACGGAGATGTACTTGGGCGCATCAACTTCCAATCTCCGCTTGAATCGGATGGGACGGACGCTATTGCGATTGCCGCCGCTATCTGGGCCGAGGCTGATGATACATTTGATGCCACCACGAACAATACTGAGATTGTTTTTGCCACGGGAGAGTCTGAAGCCGCGACAGAAAAGATGCGCCTCGATTCCTCCGGTAAGCTCGGCATTAACACGGCACTTCCTGGCGATCTATTGGAAGTACAAGGCGATGCTGGTGCAGCCGGGATTATGAATTTAGCAACTGCAGAACTTACCGTGGTAGATGGCAATATCATCGGTCAAATTGATTTCTACGCCCCACTTGAATCGGATGGCACCGACGCGATCCTTCCCGGCGCGAGCATTTGGGCGGAGGCTGATGCAACCTTCTCAGCTTCTGTCAATAATACCGAGATCGTCTTCGCCACGGCGACTTCAGCGGCTGCGGCGGAAGTTATTCGTATCGATTCTGGAGGAAAGCTGGGCATCAACACGGCTATCCCCTCAACACTCTTGGAGGTCCAGGCAGATGCAGGTGCGGTAGGTACAGTTACTCTCTCTACCGCTGAACTCACAGTTGTAGACGGAAATCAGTTAGGGTGTGTTGAGTTTAGCTCCCCGCTCGAATCAGACGGCACCGACGCGGTCCTGGTTGCTGCTGCGGTCTGCGCTGAGGCGGATGACACCTTTAGTGCCAGTGTGAATACGACTGATTTAGTTTTTAAGATGGGCACTTCGGAGGCGGCGGCGGAAAAGGTACGTTTCACGCAGCCAGGGCTGGTGCAAGCCACAGTCGGTTTTGATGTGATTGGTGCGGCAGATATGGATTACGGGAGCGCGGATGTGACCGACCATACATTCACTACGGATGGAACCGGGACAGCAGAAGTGGCGCTTCCGGCAGGGAGTATTGATAGTACGGAGTTACTTGATGGCACTATTCTTAATGCAGATGTGAACACCAGCGCGGCTATAGCTGTAAGTAAAACAGCACTTACGGCAGGCACCAATATTTCGCTGAGCACGAACACCCTGAACGTGGATGATGCATTCTTGAAGAATAATGCGAACGACACGACAACGGGGAACCTGGGGGTAGGGGGGAACCTGACGATAGATGGGGACATGTACGCCTCGGCTGGATCCACAGTGGGAAGTTTGGGTGCTGCGGGTGATGGGACTTTTCATATTCACACGGCCTCCGCGGGCAGTGTCACAGCGGACGGTGGGGCGGATGATCTCGTAGTGGAAAATAGTACTGAGGTTGGTATTACCCTATTGAGTCCGCATGATGAAACTTCATCCATTTTCTTTGGCTCTATTGACGGTACCGACGACAGCGCACGGGACGCCAGGATTCATTGGCGTTTCTCCGACTTAGTACTTGCGGTTGGCACAAATACGACTGGTGGGTTACTGAACTTCAAGACGGATGGTGGTACGGTCCAGCTCATCCTGGATAATACTGGGTTGGCGACCTTTTCGCAGGATGTCTCCATTGGGGACTTGGCAGCGGTTGGGAGTGATCCTCTCTGTTGGGATGGCTCTGGAGCGAGCTTGATTGGGGATTGCTCGTCGCTGCGGCAGTGGAAGAATAATATTGTCGATACGGATATGGGTTTAGCTGAAGTTTTGCAACTGCGCGCCCGAGAATTTGATTGGGACGAACAGCATGGGCATAATCGGCATGACTTTGGATTCGTGGCAGAAGAAGTTGAAGCAGTCAATTCTCTCTTAGTGACCTATCGGCCAGAGTTAACTGGAGTAAAATACAGTCGATTAACAGCTTTGCTGGTCAAAGCGATGCAAGAGCTTGAGGCGCGGGTCGCTGCACTCGAAGAATAGGAGCCAGAGTATGAAGAAGTTAGTATTGGCAATCGCGTTTATTTTGGTTACAAGTCCGGCATTCGCTATCGATGTTGTCAAGTCGGGAAGTACCTATGTCGTGACCCCGTCTGCTACCCAGATTGACTACTGGGAAGCGTATGGTGGGGCTACCGCTGTGAAAGCGGAACTGGAAGACTGGGATGGAAAAGTTCGGCGGAAAATCGATGAGGATAATAAAAACTCTTTGAACGATCAGTGTGCAGGATTATCCGCTGCCGAGAAGGCTCAGATTGATGCGCTCTTAATGGGTGCCCCCTGCGCAAGTGCGGTGACTGAGTAATCAATAATAATGTAAGGTAGGCGCAAGGTGCAGAAGAAAGCGATCAATCTCGTATCGAGTTTGCCGTTACTGGACGAAGCAGTATCTCCAGCACGGCAAACCTACGAACGAAACAATACCAGTAACTGGAATATTGCTTCGCATAATACGATGCAAGGATTATTTTACGCGGGCCGCCCGGCGACGGGTCATATCCGGCTTGTTTCTAACCCATCGACAAACGACACGACGACAATCACAGTGGTATTGCTCGGGACAAGCACTGCCTACGTATTTCAATTCGGCGGCTCCGGGAGTAACATCAACGTGACAATAGGCGGGAGCGCTGCGGCGACAGCAACGAATCTAGCAACAGCGATTACAGCGAATATCCCTACAGCCATCTTAACTGGCGCTGTACATGGGACAGATACAACAGTTGTGGATGTTCAACATAAAGAACAAGGCGAAACTTTAACTCTGGCAGAAAGCACTTCTGGGGTACGGATCGTGGTGCAAGATAACGGGGAAGAGAAAGTTCCAACCCTGCTCCATCTCTATGCTGGGACTCGGACAGTCACAGCAGAGGACGTAACGCGGGGTCGGATTTTGGTACAAACCCCTTTCTCATCCGTGTATAATTTTATCTTCCGCGTACAAAACAGCACCAGCGATCATTCAGCGATTGCATATAACGGGACGGTGTCGACATCGGGCGGTAATGTCGATTTCGATGACAATGGCGGGACGGATATGTCAGCCGGAGATGTCCTCAATCTGTGGGTCATCGGAATTATCTAGGAGTCAATTATGGCAGTAGGATTTGGAAAAGAGCAAGCTCAAGAGTTGGTACAAGGGTTCGCTCCGGCGCAGCTAGCGACGCCAAAAGGGCCGCCAGTCACACAGGCGAAAACACCGACGGGCGTGGGTCCGATCACAGCGCCACCCCCACCCGTCGTCCCAGGGCCGCCAGTCACACAGGCGAAAACACCGATGGGCGTGGGTCCGATCACAGCGTCACCCCCACCCGTCGTCCCAGGGCCGCTGCCTGTACCTCCCGGCGGAATTGATCCCGGCGGAGAGGAATGGGCATCCCGGCCCATATTGTCTACACCAGCACAAACCCCATCCGATGAATGGTGGAATAGAAATAGATGGAAGGAAGGAGTCACTGGAAGCGCAGGGAATTGGCTGCCCAATCCTTATTACGACCCCGAGTATATCGCAAAATACGGCATACCCGAAGAGTCCGTTCCTTGGATTGGTGAGTATAATTATACCAAGGACCTATATCCAAAGGAATACGCGCAATGGCAAGCATCGCGTGATCCGAATTAATTGCGGGGTATCCCCGGCTACAACCAAGAGGACTCGGATGCGCATTTTTTCAACCAATGGATGACAGAGTATATCGCAAAATACGGCATACCCGAAGAGTCCGTTCCTTGGATTGGTGAGTATAATTATACCAAGGACCTATATCCAAAGGAATACGCCCAATGGCAAGCATCGCTTGATCCGAATGAATTGCGGGGTATCCCCGGCTACAACCAAGAGGACTCGGATGCGCATTTTTTCAACCAATGGATGACAGAGCAGCACTGGTGGACCCAGCCTGATGCAACCCCTCCCGACGAATGGGAAAGGGCGCAGGGCTGGGTACAACGTCGCGATGGTGCATGGATTGATCCTGCAACTGGAGAAATACAGGTGCGTAGAGAAACGACTCTGCCGCAGACGAATGCCGTTGCACAATTTGCGGCTATGGGTAGGTCTGGTCTTCCTGACGATGCGTGGTGGCAAGCAAATCCATGGGAACGTGGGATGTTTCACTCGGAAACTGGACGTTGGCATGAAAATCCCTTTTATAATCCCACTGCTGTGGATCCTGATGCCGAGCCTGAGACTGTTCCAATCCCCCGGTTCCCAATATCGGCGTATCCAGATGAATACAACGAATGGGAAGCACAGGGATTTCCTGGAACCCAGCGCGAGCCCGGCTTCTTTCCTGACTGGTGGACCGTAGATCAAGAAGAGGAGTTTTATTTTAATGAATGGATGGAAGGCGCAAGCCAGAGGGATCGAACGACGATTCAACAGCTAACAGACAGACTTGAAGAGCACGGTCTTGCTATGGACGACCTGGAAACAATGATGAACGATCTGATTATATCGACTGGCGAAGAGATGCAAGACGTTCTGAAGCAGATGAATGACGCTGCAGCGGCTCATGACGTAGCCCTGGCTGACGTGCTTGCTCAGGCAACAGTAGACAGGCAAGCAGCGGAGACACGTTTTGACACCGCGCAGGAAGCCGCTGAGCATGCTGCGAAAACAGCTCAAGTCCTCCATCTTCAGCAGATGGAGGCGGCAACCAAGAGATACGATGAGAGCCAGGGCGACTGGTTAAGACGATTGGGAGAAATGCAGACAAGATCCGATCAGAGGTTCGCCGATCAACAGCGTGACTTTGCTACGAGACAAGCTGCTCAGGATGCGCTTCGGAGTCAAGAATTAACAACCCAGCAGCAGCGATTCTTAGACTTCCAGCAACAACGTGAAGATGAATGGCAAGAACTTGCTAGCCAACGAGACGCACAGCAGGCACAAGACAGGCTCCAGCGTGAAGAGATGAGCCGTGCCCAGGCGGAAGCAAGTCGCGTGTGGCAAGAAGGTCTGATGAACGATCAGCAGAGATTCTATGCTCAGATCCAGACGAACGCTCAAATCCCAGACGAAATGCCGACAGTCCAGGAATTCATCAGTGGCCAAGACATCTTCAAGGCAAATGCCGGAGTTATCTGGCAGTGGCAAGGCCAGAGCTGGATGCCTGTGGGTGAGATAGCGGTAGCCGATGAGATAGTGAACGATGGGACATTCGATTTCCGGGCATGGCTTGATCAAGTCGGGGCACGACCACTGACACAAGCCGCTAACGTAGCGTAAAAAGAGGTAATGAGATGCCGTTTTTGGAAGATCAAGCAAGTCTCTACGAAGGTTTGTTCAGGGGCGGGAATCTCTCTAGACCGGGAGCACTTCCTAAAGAACTTATCGAAATCGAAAAAGAGGACCAGGCACAGCGAGAAGCCGAAGCCGCCGCCAGCGGAGTTGAATTATCTTCCGCCGACCTAACTCAATCGATAGAGCCAGATCTAAGTGACGAAGACTTGGAAGGGCTCACCCCAGACGAAAAGGCAACTCTAGGAGGAATCGAAGCAGGAGCAGATAAAGAGACGCGTGAAGAGGCACGCGGTTTTCTCGAAATGATTGGCGGGATAGCTGGCGGGATAACGGGAACTGCAGGCGAAAAACTGGTCAAGGGGTTTCGCGCAATCAAACCATTTCTCCCAAAAAAGGTCGCTGTCAAAGGCCCATGGGGATATGCAAGCTATAAGTCTCCAGATCAGCCACCCTATGCCAGCAAAGAGATTGAGAAATCGACGGAGCAGGCGAGAAACATCGGAGGGACAGGGCTAGGAGTGAAATCAGCAGAAAAGGTCGGGGAGAAGATTAGAGGTAATATGAGTAAAAGACAGAGACTCGCAGCCGAAGGGGATAATGGGGCTACAGCACTTACAGGAGAAGGAGCCGAAGAATTCAGCACAATAGTAGGGGGCAAAGGCGACGTTCCGAAACGACGAGAGCTGCCAATAATTACAGAAAGAACTCCAATAACACCACAGCAGCGGGAATTTGGCAGGGGCGGGGCGAAAGAAAGGGCAGCCGAACAGTACAGAGACGCGACGGGTGGCGCACCAAGATCGGCGCAAGAAGGCAATATACAGCTTGAAATGACACCTCAGGGGTTGATGCAAAGGGTAAACGGACAGCTAGTCCCCTTTGATCTAACAGCGCACTATTCACAAACACGAACGAGGCAACGATAATGGCTGATGATTCAGGATTTGGTTTTGGGCTTAATATAGGTCAAACCGGCGGAAAGCAGGAGAAAGAAGCAGACACGAGAATAGGATTCAGCCCTTCGCAGATGCAGGACATGCTGCAGGCGTTCCAAGGGGTTGTTCCTCTGCCTGACGTGGCTGGCACAGTCCAACCTAGCCCACTTGATCTTCTTAGTACAGGCGCTCAGCAAGCAGTGCCGACAACTGGACGCCCTGCCTTCGTCCCCACCGATCCAAACATCGTTCGGTTTGCTGATATCTCTAGCTGGTGGACCCAGAATGCCCCGAATAAATGGGCGGACCTGTCACGGGCAATGGCGGGTGCGAATGTTCAGCCTGGTTCAGACTTGACGGTAGATCAATGGCGACAGGTCCTCAATCCGATGGTTGACTGGGCAGATAGGGAGACACAGGCTATTTTCACAGGGGCTTTAGGTCATCTTCAGAATGTCGCCGACAACAACCAACAGTTGTGGCAGCAATGGGGACCACAAGCGACTGGCGCACCTGCTGACGCAGGATTAACCCCAGCGCAGCAACAGGCTCAGCAAGCAATAGGAGGGGCAGGCCAACGCATCGATCTTGGCGTAGACGCCGAGCAGATGTCGGATCGTGCAAACGAGTTTCTACAGCTCTTTGGAGACACAGCCGAAGATTTCAAAGGGCAGGCAGTCGATCAGTTCGGAGCGATGTTCGGGCGGGGTGAGGGAGATGTCAGCCGAGAAGGCGCGGTTGCTCCAATGCGGCAGCTTGGTGAGCTAGATCCCGATCTACTGCACGAAGAAGTCGGGACATTGACGGAAGGGGTAGACCCACTCATTGATTTCGAAGTCGGCCAGGCATTGCTCGATGAGATGATCGAATCACGAACGACTATCCCGCTAGAGCAAATGGATTTTGAAGCCGGGAATATGGAAAGGAAAATCAAAAATGAATTGGCATCTCGTGGGGTGCAAGGTCCAGCCGTTGTTCGGCAGATCGTCCGCGAGAACCTTGAGCCCTTGGCTCGGGCAAGAGTTGCGCTTGTCGATGGAGCGACAGCCGATGCTGTCGAATTGTGGTGGGGTGCTAAGGAACGTGTCGCTTTCCAGAACAAAGCAAACGAACTTCAGAAATCTATGTGGCTCGATGATATCAGAAGTACTGACAAGCAGTTCGTCTTAGACTTACTGAACACCCGCGATGTCACGGACTTGCAAGTGCTTTCTCAGCGAGATCTCAGTAACGCAGAAATCGCTACTCGCCTTAATATATCCGATCAAGATCTCGAACGAACACGCATGCAAACTATGGGCACGCTCATGAGCCAGGAGGAACAGATCCGGGGCACTCTAACCGGGCAAGAACTTCAAGCGAATGTCCAGCTCAGGGTACAGAAAGCTCGCGCTTATTTAGACGCTTTAGGTCTTGATATTCAGGCGATGGCTGAAGATCAGAAAGGCCAGCGAGAACTCCTTCGAATTCTCCAGGCAGAAGGACAGTACCAGCAGAATTATCTCCTCGCAGCATGGAACGCGCAGCAAGAGATCCGGTTAGAAACAATCTCTAAGCTCGGTGATTTTGCCCGTTTTAGCTGGGCACATGAGCATACGAAAGGAGAAGGATCAGGGAGCACAGTAGGGTTCGAGTTCACATGAAAGCCAGACCAACCAGATCCCGGCCCCGAGGGGCCAGAACCCGGCCCCGAAGGGCCAGTAGATCCGGGACCAGGCCAGCCAGTTGATCCGGGCCAGCCAGTAGATCCAGGCCAGCCAGTTGATCCGGGCCAGCGCAGTCGTACCCCAGGCCAGCCGAGAAATGAACCACTATTTGGAATACAACCCAAGTGGTGGTCGGCGGCACTGGGCGCATATTGGATTATCAG
>Ga0114899_1000733_pt1 | contig 21694 bp, 28 predicted proteins | sample MalvireepMed_215_FD_83497 | JGI IMG/M metagenome (GOLD analysis project Ga0114899, IMG submission 83497) | Marine viral communities from the Global Malaspina Expedition - Malaspina viral metaG DeepMed_215 | ecosystem: Environmental > Aquatic > Marine > Oceanic | place: Mediterranean Sea...
CCGAAGGTTCTTGAGACTAAAGGACCCCAAATGAAAGCACAGAGGGAGGCTAAAAAACAGAAGTATGCTAAACCAACTAAAAATAAATTAGGGCACACAGTACAAGTAACATACGAGCCAGATGTTGATGTGAATCGACCACACATAAGACACTTTGAGGGCGAGCCAATCAGTAGGCATCCTGATAGGGATTCTGCTATGCGTGGTCTATGGACAATGGATGAGGCTAAAGCTGCAGAGGTTATAAGAATACAAGAGGATAGGATAGCTAGACTAGAAGGGAAGGCTGTTACCCAAGCAGAAAAAGATGCTAGGTCTGCAGCTAAAATAGAATCAGCTAGGGCAGCAGCAGAAGATTTAGGTGGTTCCGTAAGGGAGATAAGAAAGTTAGATATAAACCAACAGCCCTTACCGTCTGCAACGCATACCATTATTATAGGTCGGCCTAATGTAAAAACTGATTCTCCTGGTGAGACTAGGTTTGTTAATGAGGTTTTAGAAGAAGAGGACATGCACCCAGTTACTGTCTCTTATGAGATAAGAGAGATGAGAACTAAAGACAGGACTACACCAGAAAGATTTTCAGAACAAGATACATCTAGAGAAAAGTTTAATACTTTTACACCATTCGTAGCAAGCACTAAAAAAGATGCCCTTGTATTAAGCCAATCTATCTATGCTAATGCACAAAAATTCCACAGGTTTTTGCAGAACGAGGTATCCTTACAAAGGAATCCAATGTCTCTAAGCTTGGGATTGATAAATGATGCCGAGGCATTTGAATTTCAGAAAGCTTACCAAGGCCTTATTAGGCAAGAAAAAGCAAAAGAAACCAGAAGGAAAAAGCTTACTACTGAACAGAAAAATAGCATAGAAAGATGGGAGCAGAAGATACAGGACTTGCAGACTGCTGACGGCAGATCATTTAAGTCTACTATAGTTCCAGGAGAGATGGGTGAAGTAACTCTGGATTCCTTTAACGACAGCCTGCAAAAATGGATTGATCAGCTTGAAGATACTAAAGCAGATACTACTGCCTTAAGAGAAGTACTGGCTAATAATAAAAAAAAAGTAGATGAGCCGTTAGAAGAGGAGATCACCCCAAGAGGGGCTGTAGTAGAGGAAGATGAAAGGGTAATACCAGAAGATCAAAATCCAGATGATACACTTTACCATGTAACTAGAACTGAAGATGTAGAGTCTATTATTGAGTCTGGTATAGAGACTTATGGCGGCCCTAGAGCAGCTACAAATTGGTTAAATAAGGCTGGTGCAAGGCTCGGGAAAGGTGAGATATACTCGTTTGAAAGTAGGGAGGATGCTATTAGATGGGCCTCTTTCATGGAGTACGACGAATACAAAAAACATGATACAGGTAATATATCTATTGTATCCCATAAGAGGGGATCAGATTGGTATCGAGACGAGAGGTCAGGCCTCACTGGGCCTCAAGGAATTGCCAGAGATGAAGGTGTTGATCCAGAAGATATAATAGAATCTCAGGTTTTTGTTTTTGGCAATATGGGTGGTGAGACTCAAGCTGTTGTTGGAGCAACCTTTAAATCTGAGGCAAAAGTTACGCCTGGCAAAGCTGCATCTTTAGAGACAAAACAAACTATAGATGATTTCCTTTTTAGTCTAGAAGAGGATGCTGAAAATATTCAGCCAGAATGGATGCAAGAAGTTATAGATATAGATAATGCAAGTGGTGATCCTGATGAGAAGATGATAGGGTTGGGTGATAAAGTAATCCCTGCTTCTGATTATTTTAACGACAAGCTTGATGAACTAAAGAGAGAAAAGCCTGAAATAAAAGATGTATTTTACGTAGATGAGGATGGCAACTGGATACTAGAGGCATCTGAAGATTATAGATTAAAATGGACATTTGATCAAGGCCCTGTTATACAAGAAGAGATTGATTCAGATGTTTTAGAAGAACAGGCAAGGATAAGAGACCGCCAACAGTATACAGAAGAACAAGAAGCTATTGAGGGGGCCGAGAATGTTATTCCAATAGATAGAATAACTGATAGAGAATCCTTTGAAGAAGCTTTAGATACTTTCGATAGCAATATACGTGACCCAGAAGATGATACTTTTGCTATAAGTATGATGGAACAAGAAGAAGAGGCAGGGACTTACATGTCTTTTCTTCAAGAGGGTATAGCTAGATTTCCAAAGGTAACACTTCCCGATAGTTTATTTTTAGACGATGGTATTCTTAGAGTTAACCGTGACCTTGTTCCAGCAGGGGAAGTAGTTCCGTTTGAAAAGCCTGTAGGTCTAATGGAAGATGTAGATAATGAACTAGCACAAATAGAAAAGGATATAGACGATCAGCTATTAAAGGAAAAAAAGGAGAGAGACAAACAAAAGACAGAGGATAAGACAGACCCTGATTATATCCTTGAGAATGAGAATCCAGCAGAGCTTTATGCCAAGCTATCTGCTACGTTATCACAAGGTGGCTACTCTGCCACTGAAGTTAAAAGTCTAGCAGCTAATATTAAGGCTGCCAATCCAGACTTTAAATACAATCCCAAAGGAAAGAAAGCAGACATTACCGCTTCCATAATGGAGTGGTATACCAAGCCTATGGATGAAGGGTATGTTGGTACTGCTGAGGAGCAGAGAGAGTATGAGGATACAGATAACGATGATATAGTAGAGTCTAGAAGGACTACTGTAGGAGGTTTATTACTTGATATAAAGTCTTGGAATAAGCCTCGAACATGGGGAGGAATTCCAAATATATCGGAAGGTTCTGGTCCATTTAGGGGTGTAAAAGTACGCAGAAGGGATGAACTTACGCCAGAACAGTATCGTACTGCTGGGACATCTAGAGTTGGTGAGCTTACTGGCAAGGTTTTAAAGCGTGGAAAAAGTGGCCGCATCTCATACCAAGTTAGATTTGTTCGTGTATTAGAGAAGTATGATACACCAAGATACACCACTGAATGGGTTCCTAGCGCTCAATTAGTATTAGATGAGACTGGTGAGACTCTTACAGAGGCTAGAAGGCTAGATTCTAAACCAGACTTTCTATCTCCAGATAGAGCAACATCAACTATAGGAAAGGCTGTTACTAATATCTTTGGGGAAAGAATAGGCAGGCGTATGTTGTCGATAGGGTTTATTAACTTAATAAATTCCTCAACAGCAAGAGAAATGGGGGCATCCTCTACTGCACAGGCATTTGTCTCCAGAAAGAACGGGGCTATATATTTTATATCAGATAGGATAGGTTCTGATATGGATGAGAACTCTATAAGAGGGCTTATGTTCCATGAGTTAGGGGTACACCTAGGTAAGGATGTATTCAGTGGGGCTGAGTGGAATACAGTTCTTAACGAGGTCTATAGTCTTAGTAAGGATAATGATCCTATAGTAAACGCAGCTGTGGCTAGGGTAATGAAGGCCTACGACTACAAGAAGATAGATAGTGGCCAACCATTTGTTCCTGGAAAACCCCATGTTAATTTTCAAGGTAGGCGTGAGTTTTGGGAAGAGGTTCTTGCCCATGTGGTAGAGATTAAACAACCAGGCCCAATTATTGTAAACAATAAGCTAACCGATAAGATTAGGAATGCATTTAGAAAATTCTTTAACAAGATTTTCAAGGCGTTCGGTGGTTTAACTACGGTAGGGATCGGTCCACGTCAAGCTGAACCAGCTGTTACTATAGATGATCTAGTTAATTTGGTTGGTTATGCAACTACACAAGCAGGAGTTATTGGCCTAGAAAGACACGGCGATTCTAAACTAATGTCTAAGTTTAGAGACAAAAAGAGAAGGGAGTTTTTAGAAGGCTCTAAAGTTAAGGAGCCTATGTATCATGGAACTAAGACTGACTGGGCTGGTGCCGGAACTCATCCTTTTATAGAGCTAGCTGAATTAGGTCTTCACGTAGGCACAGCATTAGCAGCTCTTCAAACAGTTACAAAAAGACGACACTCTTTCCTTGAAAAAGATAAGATTCCTTATGACGATGTTGAAGTGAGGGCTTTCGAGCCAGGGTGGGAGCAAAAGATATCTAATAAAGTTTTAGGAAATATCTATCTTGATTGGGGTAAGTCATCAATGGAGACTCCTGAGCCTGGAAAATCGTATCCATTGGGCAGAAAGTATACAACCTTTTACGATACTGCAACAGTAAAGCAGGGATATATAAATGTACAAGAACCGCTGGTTGTTTCTACAGACCTAGGAGGGTGGCAAAGCCCGTATGCTTGGAACAATCACGCTCTTAAAGTTTTGTCTGGCGAAGTTTCAATGGTTGGTGATGAAGATGTATGGGTTAAAATTTCTAACTTGGCTAGAAAGCATGTTGGCACTGGATTCAAAGACTTTGAGAAAAACTTTAGAGAGCTTTTAATTTCAGAGGGTTACGATTCTATAGAGTACATTAACAAAGCAGAGGACTATGGAAGTACAAGCTATATCTTGCTTAGTGATAATCAATTTAAATCTATTGATGACTTAGCTTATGATTCGGGGGTTAGTATATTCTCTACGAAGAAAGGTATATCTGCTACCACTAGCTCCAACATACAGGAATCCAGAAGGGTTGAAAGGGAATCATTTAAGGAGGTCGCTCTTAGTAGGATAGGAAATGCCAGGGCTAGCTCTATATCTAACTGGATTCAAAGGCGTGTAGAGCCTCTCATGACTATACCTGGGTATGATATGCTTGAGACTGAGAGGATGTTAGCTAAGGGTAGGATAGGGGAGTGGGCTAATACAGGCAGGGTTATATTCGACATCTTAAACAATGCTAATCCCGCAGAAAGAAAGGCTATCTTTAAATACTTTACTACGCGTGATGCTGATCCTAAAATGCTTTCTAATAGGAAGGTTGAGTTTGCTGAGAGGCAGACTATAGTTAGGGGAAGAACACCAGGGGATAAAGATGTAACTAAAACAGAGAGCTTAAGGGATAGGGTTGTAAAGACTAAAGAACTTATTGCTAAAATGGGGCAGGATTTAGTTGATGAGGGATTTATAAGTAACGAACAATACAGCGAGTGGAAGGAAAGGTATTTGCCTAGGGTATACTTAGAGCATGTCTTGGGTGGCACTGATAAGGCTGGGTTTGGTTTTAGAATGTCGCCACTTACTTATACTAAGACTAGAAAAGAACATGAGAAGTTCATGAAAGACCTGGTGTCTGGTCGCATAGACGATCCAGCTTTCCTTTCTTCCAGGTATGTGTCAATGGCTGGTTCTGACATGGCTATAAAAAGCTACCTTGATTACATTGCTAGTGACCCAGGAAATAATAAATGGGTTCTTCCTGGTCAGATCATGACGTTCAAGAAGATGAAGGGCACTGCTGATTACTTTAAAGAGTTAGCTAGGGAGATTGATTTTCGTGCTGGCTTTCTGAAGAAGAAAGATCCAGCTAAGGCCAAGCAAATGGAAGACCTTTCTTCTGAAATGAAGGAAGAAGCTGAGACTGTTGACTCAAGGTTAAGGGGGGTGGATACTAGTAAGTACACAAAGGTACCCGACTCTCCAAGGTTTGGTGCAATGCGTGGCCTTTATGTAATGAAAGATATCTGGACAGATATAAATGGGTTAGGTATAGCTGGAAATCCAGCGTGGGGTGGCCTTCTTAAGTGGAGTGGTAGGGCGCAGAAGGTATTTAAATACACCAAGGTGCCCATGAATATACCAACTCAGATTAGAAATATTATATCTAATACTATATTAATGAATGTATCTGGTACCAATTTTCTTAAGATTCCAGGTGTGGTAAGTCAGGCTGTGTATGATGTATCTCATAATGGGAAGTATATGCAACTTGCCAGGAAGTATGGCTTGGAAAGTACTACGTTTGCATCTGAGGAATTGGTTAGGATAGATAGGGAATTAGCTACGGTAAAAGCTAGGGATAATTCTTTTGATGGGATGTGGGCTAGGCTTAGTGTATTCTTTGATAAGTATCTTGATGTAGGTGGTCGTGCTTATCAAAAGAGTGAGGTACTATTTAAGGTTGCTAAGATGATAGACCTCATGGAGAATCATGGTAAGGGTGAGGCAGAAGCAGCTAAGCTAGCCAATGAAGCGTTGCTAGACTATAGTAATGTATCTCAGGGTATTAGAATGCTGAGAACTATGCCTTTAGGCTCTCCTTTTATTACGTTTAATGTTAAAGCAGCAGCTCAGATGGTAAGGAATATTAAACAACATCCCCTTGCTACCGCTAAGTATGCAGCTATACCGTATCTATTCGCGGAGATGTTCCTGTCTCAGAACGATGATCTTGATGACGAAGATTGGGATGCATTGATGGAGTTCTTGCCTGATTATATGGAGACATCTTTCAGCACTATGGTATTCCCTACCAAGAATGAGCAGGGTAAATGGGAAGCTATTGATATAAGTTTCTTCTTACCTTGGGGTGCTCACTTGAATCTGGCTAAGGATATATATAAACAGGAGTGGGGAAATGCAATAGCTGGTACTGGTATGTTTGCTGGCCCTTGGGAAATTCCTTTGTCTCTTAAGCTTAATGAAGATCCATTTACTAAACAACCTATATGGAATGAGTTTGACCCAGCTACTCAAAGAGCGCAGGATTTGTTTAATTACTTGGCATCTTATATGATACCTCCAATGCTTATGCCTAGAGGTAGAGCTGGTGACATTGTTACTGGTGGTGGACCGTTAATTAAAACTATGATGGCAGCTGATTTCATTGATGGTAATGTGGGTAGGGATGGTCTTCCAAGATATACAATGCCTAATGCTTTATTGTCTTGGTTCGGGGTTAGTATTCAGCAGTTAGGAAGGCAAGATGTAATTAAGAAAGGATACTACAAACAAAAAGATCTAGATAATATAAACAAAAGATTTTTAAGGATGATTAATGAGCCAGCTTATGCAGGCAATAGTGCTGAGGCTATAGAAAAGAGAAAAGAATTGAGAGAGCAATACAGGGAACACTGGCTAAAGAAATATAAAGAGAGTATGGAGTGGGCAGAACATTTAAAAAGCTTGGAGAAACTTTTTAGTGAAGATAAAAAAACCTAAGCTAGTAGAGGTGGAGTGGTTGGATATATTCGCAACCTCTGGCTGGGAGAAACTTGATGAAGTTAATCCTCCTGTGTTGCATACTTATGGTTATCTAGTGTTCAAAGATAAGGATACTATTAAGGTTGCGTCTACTAAGGATGAGCATGGTGAGTGGTTTGCAACGCATGCATTCCCTAGGGGATGTGTTAAAAAAATACGCCCCCTTTCGGGGGCGCTAATTGAATTACCCAAGAAACAAGTACACAATAATACCACTAACCAGAATGTAACAAAGGTACCAGGATAGTAGTTCTATTATGGTTCTAAACATCTATCATTCCATCTTTCTACTGCTTTCTTTTTCTCTCCTTTATGATCTGGATTAAAGAAGAAGCTTACCTTGCATGGTAAACACCCCACTAAGAACGATCCTATCTGACTTAACCCACCACAGAAAGGACATTTCTTTAATTTGCTCATTAATATTTCCTCGTTAGTTTGCGTTGAGTGATTGAGTGTATCTCGTCATAGTAACCATCTCCATCCAATCCCTTTAATGAAACCACTCCTCTCCACCAGTTATACTCTGTGTCTCTACACCAACTTTCAGAGTAGTGTGGATGTGAGTAGCATCCTGCAGATAATCCGAAGATCTTCTGTCCATCTGGTCTAGTTTGTTCTGCATGATTATACAAGTGTGAATGTCCTTGCACCGCTGAGCAGTGCAGTTTAGATACTAAGTGAAACCCTACATGTGTTGAGCTAATAGGTCTACCAGCTATACCAGATGTAAAGTAATGAGAGAACATAATATTCTCTATTGAAAGACAACTCTTAAATGGTGTTATCTTCCATCCAAACTTTTCATATTGTAAGTCACTTAATCCTATTGCTCCTTCCAATTCTGGTGCTGAGTTAACAGCTCTCTCTATCCTATCTTCATGATTGCCAAGACACATGTGTAGCTTGGGCTTGTATTGTTTCTCCTTTCTTTTTCTTTTTACATCATTGAATTTCTTTATAGGTGCAAAGAGTTTTTCTTGTGCATCTATAACCGATAGTATATCTTTCTTATATCGCCTACCTTCAAATCCTTTGGTGCCTTTATCATAAGATGATAAGCTAGGCATATCTCCAAAGTCTCCTAAGCAAACTATTATATCTGGTTGTTGTTCTATTATAAAGTTACCAAGAGCTGAGAATCTTTTGTTGTCATACTCAGGTGCAGCATGACAGTCAGGTATAATCAGTAAGTCTTTTGGTTCTTTATTTTTCATAGTAATGTGTCCATAGTATGTTTAACTATACTATGTGGGTACTCCTTGCGAATGCTTAAAGTTACAACACTATTATTAAGGGAAACAACATGATGGTTGTTACTTGATCTACGAATAGTTGCTCCCTTTTCTTTTAATGATTTTAAAAACACTTTACTTTTGATTGGGTGTTTCATATTGCACATATCCCTGTCATGCATTGTTCATCACTGTTATCCTCATAGATAACTCCTCTCTTTGAATGAGCTTCTTCATAATCACAAGCTGTTATTGGTTGGCCACCTCTGCTACCTTCGGGGTATAGAGTTAACCCTCTTAGACCATGTGCATACTTAGCTACTACACTGGAAAACTTTCCTAATGTTTCCTCGTTGTTTAGTTCGGAGCCATAAAGAGGAAGATTAAGAGTGGAACTAATAGCATGGTCAACATACTTCTGTAATTCATATTGAAACTTTATTCTCCTTTCTGGATCAGCTGCTAAATCTATAGCTGATTCTATCCCATCTTTATTAATGCCTTGATCTATAAGATTCTGAGCAGCACCATCTATTACGAACTGATGCTTCCACTTAGTTCCTTCTTGCAAGTACCTCCTTTTATAAGCCACGGCGTAAATGGGTTCCACTCCCGAGGTGGTGCCAGCTAATATTGAGATTGACCCTGTCGGGGCTATGGCTCTGTATCCTTTAGGTCTGCTTAAGAAGAACCTATCACAGTGTTCGTTGGCAGATTTCTCTGACTCGTCTCTGTAAATCTTAAGCCATTTCTTTAACTCATCATTCATCTCATATTTATAACCAGACTTAAGTAACCATTCATGCATTCCCATTAAGCCTAAGCCTAGTCGTCTATTCTTTTGTCTAACTTCTTCTACTTTTGAGTAAGGTAGGTGTGCCCTTATAGTTCCACAAACTAGGAATTTAGAAGCCACGCTAACAACATCCTTAAATTCTTCTAGGTTTTCTATGCGACCCATGTTGATACTGCCTAGGTTACACACGTCAGAATCTGTCGAACTTGTTATTTCTGTGCAGGCGTTACGTAAAGTTTCGTTTTGTTTCTCTCCAAAATTAAAACTAAACCCTGGCTCTCCTGTTATCATAGCTTGTTTACAGTTCTCTATAAAAACATCAGGCATCCTACCTTCACCTATCTCCTTAAGAAATTCATCATCATAATTTAAAGAGATGTTCATCATGTCAAGTGGTGCGGGATAGTTAAAATTATTTCTCTTAACATCTGCTAATGATATATCTGTACCTGGAACTTTGGAGTTGTGCCAGTTTTTAATCCTTAGAAAATCTAATGCGTCCTCATGTTGCCAGTTTAGGGAACCGTACATAGCTGATCGCCTCGATCCTCCTTGCATAACATTGCGACCCACTTCGTTTATAACACTTAGGAGAGGCAGAGGACCTGAAGCTACTCCACCCGTCCTTCGTAGTGGCCTCCCACTTGGGCGAGCAATGCTCACATCTATACCAATACCACCTCCTGTCATCAAGCATGACATGGCTCTTTGTGTTACTTCTGACCATTCTTCTCTTGAGTCCTCCAATAGTCTTAGTAGATAGCAGTTGTTCCAGTAGCTTGCGTCTCTACCTGCGTAGTAAATATATCTACCTCCTGGTAAAAACTTAAACTCTGTTATAACTTTAATAAGATAATCCCTATCTGACTTAGACATAATAGGCATATCTTTTCCGTTGCGTGTTCCGCATACATCGTTAACAATAGTGTGCGCTCTATCCCTCCATGTCTCAAAGGTATTAGAGGCATACTTATTTCTAAATGTAGTTGCTCCTAGTTCAGTGTTGAATTCAGTCATTTATATTTTCCTTATTAATTCCTGTGCTACCAAATCCTTTCTCTCCTCTTTCATAATGAGAGATTGAGTTGGCGTTTAAAGATGGCGTTTCGTATTTGCTAAATACTAGTTGAGCAATTCTATCTCCTTCTGATATGTCGAATGGTAGATGTCCTAAGTTAGCGAGCAATACTTTAATCTCTCCCCTGTAGTCAGGGTCTATTGTTCCTGGGGAGTTTAAAACAAACACTCCATACTTGTTTGCAAGACCACTCCTTGATCTTATCTGACCTTCCATTCCTTCTGGCATCTTTAATTTTATACCAGTACCAATTAGTTTCCTATCTAATGGACGTATAACCTCATCTTTCGTAGCAAAGAGATCATACCCTACTGCCATTTGGGTAGCCCTTCTAGGCATAGAGTAGTTATCCTTAGTAGGTTCTATTATAACATAGTCTTTAGGTTTATATCTATCATACTTTTCCAGCATCTATATATTTCTCCTTTAGATTATTATCTTGTGCGTATTTAATATACTCATCCACAGTTACACCGGAATGCTCTAGAAATGTTTCCTCCCATGATTGAGTACTTTCTTCTATGCCTTCCTGTCTTGTTTTGTATATCACTCTTGCAAGTTTATACATAATTGCGTCAAATAATTCTCCTTTAGAATGGTATGTCATCAGCTGTTACTTGTTCAGCTATGTCAGACACGGCATTCTTGACTTCAGGTGACGCTTCCTTTTTAAATTCTTGTGCAGAAGCTTCAACTTCTTTGTATGCATCTGGACTATTAATCATTTGCAACATAAAACCTTTTATATCTGTAGTATATTTTTCCACACCATCTTTGCCAGTGTATTTTCTATAATCAATTGATCCTTCTACATATAAATTAGTACCTTTAGTTACATAAGAGTCTACTACATCTGCTTGCTTGCCATAGAATATTACCTTATGCCAATCAGACTTCTTGTACTCTCCGTAACCAGACTCAGTTACCATGTCTACTTGTGCAATCTTGTTACCATTCTTGGTTGATCTAATGGTTGGATCTTTCCATACATAACCAAGTAAGATAGCTTTGTTAACTCCCTTCATAATGTTTCTCCGGCCAGTATTGTTTAACGTTTTTCCATAGGGTTAATGATGAACTAAATATTTCCCAGTATCTTTCAAAGTTTTCTTTGCTCCACTCATGGAATACTGTTAGGCCTGGGTCGGTTGCGCTAACAAATATGTTAGCCATTCTCCTAACGCTAGCTTCTCCAGTGTCCATGTAACTTTTTTCTACACCAGTTACAGCGTAAGCCATAAGCTGATAAGCCATAGACTCATAAGCTAATTGTTTATGGTCAGCTCCAAACTCTTTTGTCTTAAAGTCTATTGCCCATTCATCAGATATTAAATCTACCATACCACCATAGCCAAGCTTTGGTTCAGAGAATGTAACCTCTGATTTCCATTCTTGTTCACCACAGTTTATATCTAGCAAGGACTTAACAGAATTAAAGATAGCTGCGTCATCTCCTTTAGGTTCTTCCTCCTGTTTAAAGGCTCTCTCTAACATGCCGTGAATCCTTGTTCCCCTTTCGGAAGCTTCTTGAGATTCTTTTCTAGAGTCAGCTAGAATTCTTTTTGAATATTCTGCATCTGTTTCGTTTATATATCTTGGTAGGTTAATAGCGGCGTTAACAGCCTTATTAATTTTCCATTGATCAAGCCCAGGTTTAGCCAGTATATCTAAGACAGATGTAACTGAAGGCATCCATCCATGTTTCCTGGCATCACGTAGGGTAGAAGCCCTAAGCTTTCCATTCTTACTAGGTACATAGTGTTGGGGGTTCCCCTCTTTATCATACCAATGCATCTGGTTCTCCTTTGGCGCTAATTGCATCTGCCTTTCCTCGCGCCTCTAACTTAGTTACTGTTGCTTTACTTAACATCAGCGCATCAAATCCTTCTGGTGTAGCCCAGGAAGCGGGGTTCTTATCCTTATCGAAAGCTTTAGGATGATATAAATATCTCGCTATTCCCCACAAAACTCCGGCCCTTTTTAGTGAGTCACTTATCCCACCTTTTGCCGATTCAATTTTAGTATCATCAGCACCATCAGATTTAGCAATCCAATCATCTCCTATCTTACAAACTAAACTACATATCATTCTGTCTCCTATAAAATCATAGCCAACTTGCCAACCAGCTATACCAAAGACAGCATCTAGCCTATCCATTACATCTCTTGCATCTATATAGGCTAGGTCTTGATTGCCACCACCCTTTCTCCATTTTATTTTAACAACAGGGAAAGGTCTCTTTAGTTGGCGTTCAATTTCCTTAATTTGTTGACTCATATTCTTCTATCTCCTTTTTTCTCTCTTCTTTTCTAATGTTATCTAACCATTCTTCATATTCTTCCATATACTGCTCTTCTTCTTCCAGTGTCATTTGATATAGTCGCTCATCATCATCTGGAAGATAATCCATCTTAGTATCTGACATATTATATCTCCTGTTGTGGGTAATATATACCAGCAGTTATTAAAACAGATTCAACTTGATCCATATACTCTCCGAACTGTGCTACTGTTAAGCCTGAAGTTTGTATAGGAACCTCACGCGTCTCTCCTTTAAGGCTCGTGACTTCCTGCATACCTAAAACTTCCATAATCATTATGGTGTGCAGCTCGTTTACGGTATAGCCAGACTCGTTAGATGCTTGCCTTATCATGTGCCAGTACCTATTGTTCTGGTCTATTGACCTTTGGTTCTTGTTACTGTATGGTCTAACTATAACCTCTACCTTACCACTTGTCAAGTCTAAAGAATCTATATACCTGGAGCAGTCGTTCTTAGATTCTAAACTATCTATCTTAAACTTTTTATTCTTTACTATGATTCCCATTAGATTACCTCAAAAGTTAATTACTATTATATCACACTTTATTGCTTTGTCAATAGTCTGTAAGCACCATCTCATTTGTGTCTCCTTATCTATCTCTCCGCTATGGCATTCAGCATGGTGTTCATAGCACACTGGCAATGTAAAGTAGTCAGGTACTTTCTTTCCCATGCCTGATCCAAGCGCTAAAATTCTTAGGTGGTGGGCTTGTGATTCTTTACCACAGTATATACATGGTTGTTCTGCCACCCACTTTAAATATTTTTTATTCTTCATCTCATTTTCCTAAACGCTCTATGTAATTCCATCTCCCATTCCTGTATATTAGATATAAGAGTATTAAAATAATTATATTTTATATGCCTAGTATATTTAGCCTGGCTAGTGTTCGCAGTATCTTCTATACCATATATATATCTTGATCTCGCTCTATCACTCATTGATCTAGTACCAACACCAAGACATACATCACATTTATATATACTATCATACACTCTTACCTCTTTTCTTCCGTTACATTTAGGACATACAGCTGGGCTTAGTGATTCATCTAAAGCTAAGTTAACTATAGTAACTAAATCCTTTCTTGTTATACTCTTATGCCACTTAGTTTTTAGAGCGAGCCCATACAGAATCCTTAAAATCTCATCCCTCCAGTTGTATTCCAAAGCATACTTAAGCCTTGCATATTTGGATGCATCTCTACTTGCTTTAGATAATGCAATGCAAACATCAGTCCAAGGAACTCTGTTGCTAGGCCCCCAGATACTGGGCGACTTAACCGTAAGAGACTTCAGCGATTCTAAACCTGACATCGTTATATATTTCCTTGTATATTTTTGTTGTTGGGTTCATGTCTCCTGTTAGTTTTCCTGATTCAGTATAGTTTTTAAACATCTCACATGCCACTTTGTTAACAGAACACCTCTTGTACCAGCTACATCCAGCACACGGTGGGTCTTCGCCCTTGATGGCCCTAAGTATATTAAACGTTTGTCTATTCATTCATTTTATCCCCCTTTTTGGCCAGATTTTGTGGCTATTGTTAAAGGCCTGACCTTATGGAGGGGGCAATGGGTAAGTTCACATTCTTCCACCTGTTTGCGCCAAGTTCCCTTGACATAAGGGTCATATATACAATCTTTACACATAGCATTGATAGCTTTTCTAAGACTCATCATTTTTTTCCTGTAGTTTATTCATAAAATCCTTTGCTCTAAATATTATTAAGGTATCTTCAAATGAAGAACCTTTCTCTTTCAAGAATACTACGGGAGTCTTGCCTTCTCTTGATGAGGCAACAGCCTGAGCCATAGCATCCTTAATCCATAGTGGTATTTGCTTTCTATATTTACATTCAATAGAAAGATAATCACTTGTTACATCTGGTGAATCTCCTCTTGTCCTCCCTGTTACTGGAACTCTAAGCGCCTGGTCTCCCAGCTCAGTTAAAAAAGAACCGACCCACCTCTCAAATTTTTTCCATGTCTTATCCATTATAAAATTGTGGGGGTATCTCCTCTGCTGCCCTTAGTGGTAAATGGTAGGTTCCCATTCTCCAGTTATAGGTAAGCTCTCCAGTCCCACGCTTACCGTCTTGTCTAAACCTAATCTTCTCAACGATCACTTCAATGGAACACCCTTCCTCCTTAAGAAGATCGCGCCATATTATTATACCGTTGTCAGACTTATCTCTCCATCTTGCCGACCCACTAATATCATACAATGTAGGAACAGGATACTTTCCATTCTTGTCTCTATATAACTTAGCAGGGTGAGCAACAACCCATATATGTATACCATATCTCCTACCAAACTGTCTTATTCTCTTTAATGCTATAGAAATATACTCTGTTTCTGTTTGGTTACCCGATCTTGTATGTTCCAGTTCATTCCAAGGGTCAATGATTAAGCCTCGTATCCCTTTCGTTAAGACCAACCTCTTCGCGGCTTCTAAAATAACATCAAGCGACCATTCCTTGTCATCGCTAGGAAGTATCCAAGTAAAATGTTTGGTAAGCCATTTCTTTCCCTGGTCTAATTCTTCCCTGCTCATCCTTGGTGTTGGCCCATCAGTGAATGGTCGCCCTATATATTTTTCTAATACCCTAGCCATATGATCTTCCAATGGTTGATTCTCTGGTGAGAATATAGCAAAGTTCCATCCATGCTTTTTAGCTATGTTCACCATTACAGCATCCATCCAATTTGATTTACCACTACTAGGAATTCCAGTAACAACAGTGAATGCTCCTGGTCTTACCAAGTAGTAAGGATCTATAGTACTCCATCCAGTGCTTACTCCTTTTTCTACCCCTCCCTCATACAATCTATCTATTGATTCTGTGAGATTGTCTGCGTTGTAAGTACCCGCTATCGGATATGGCTTAGCGTGTGATATGCATTCAGAAAGAACAGTCTTACCATACTTAACTAACACTTCATTAGCATCCTTACATCCTTCAGGCCATACAACCTTATGGCATCTATCTTTACCTAATCTCCTAGATAATTCTTCTTCCAGTTTATTTCCTGGCTCGTCATTATCTACTGCTATAATAAATTTTTCTACATTCTTAAATTTTTCTGAATGTAACCAAGTATCATTAAGGTAATCAAACTTAGACGAGTAGTCCGTGCTGTTAACAGGAGGAGCACCGTCAGGTACACTCAGACAGGTTCTAATACCAGCTTCCCATAAAGATAGCTTATCTATCTCTCCTTCTACTATAACAACATTTATATTCTCTCCTTCTATATCATCTATACCATAGAAGCAACGTTGTGCGCCAGCCTCTAACCTAAAGTTTTTCTTATGGTCACGATATTTAACATTGATTAACTCACCGTTCTTATAGTACGGGAATGCAATAGCCATAGTAAAATCCTCTAGCTGTGGCATATATACTTTCCTCTCACCTATATCTGTTTCAACTAATGTAGTCTCACTTATACCCCTATCCTTAAACCATTTAACTATAGTAGGTTTTAAATTAGTTGCAGGTAATGGGTCAGGCTTAACATACTTAGGCTTACGCCAGTGTAGAGCTGATGGCCCTACATTATCCTTACCATTGGCAAGATTGCCTGCCCATCCACAGTGGTGGCATAGCCAGACCCCCTCATCTACATTAACAGACAAGCATGTAGCTTTCTTCTTCCTTCTCTGAGAAGAACAAGTAGGACATTGTGTATTAACCTGGCCCGATCTTCCCTTAGCCGGAAGCTTTATACCAAAGTCCTCAAATGTTTTCATTTAGTTCCACCATAATTTAATATCTCCTCCCCATCTCCACTGTTAATGATATCCGACGCCTCTCCCTTAAAAATTGAAAGGCCAAGTCTCTTTTTGGTGCTCATCAGTTCTCTATAGGCTAGAAGCTGAGAGATAGCAGAGTCCACATCTTCCCAGCTTAAATCTATCGTGCAAGTAAAAGGATCTTTATGAGTAACGGTTAACCCCTTTCTCATATCACCATCTAACCATTCTATTTCTAACATTAGTCTCTCCTGTTGTATTTAACTCTTGATCCTAAAGGGTTACGATCAAATTCAGTTAGAGCTTCTTCATACAACTCCTCTAAGTTAATCATACAATCTTTAAGAAGATCCATCCTCATTAGAGGGGTTAATTCTCCAAACCTAGGCCATGATTTAATCTCTCCCTCTCCACTGTCTAGGTCAGCCCTAAAGGTTAACAACTTACGTCTATCTGCAGCCATTATCTTCTCCTATATATTATACCACATCGAAAGGCCTGTTATTTGTTTTGTCTAATATAATATTTATTTCCTCTGGAATAAACCCTCTATTAGATAACCTAACACAGTCCCTCATTATACCACACTCATTACTGTCATCCATATAAAAGCTAGACCAATCCAATACTTCAACTGCTATGTCATGATCTTCCGGTGTCATATATAACTCCGGCTTAAACATCTCTATCTGACTCATCGTATCTTATCTCCTTTTTAGCAAGCTGCCTAGCACGTTTCCTAGATTTAAGATGCTTCCCACCTTTCTTAAGTATAGGATAATTATATCGTGGCTTAGCTTGTCGTTGCTTCATCTCTCATTCTCGTGAATCGTGTAGCCAGACAGCTATCGGGCAAGTCTTTTGCTATAGCTATTGCTAACTGCTCGCATTTTTCTGCATCTGCTTTATCTTCCATAAACCTACCAACAAATAACCTTCTGATCAACCCATCATTAGGGCCATTGTTACCATAACATGAAGGCTTATACATCTCGATAGCGTAGTGCTTGGTGTTTGTATTTTGTCCTCTGAATGTAGCATACTGAGTAACGTAGTCCAGTTCCAGGTCAGATTTAAGGCGAGCCTTAGTCATTTCCCTGTAATGTTTTGCTTCAAGTTGCTCTTGCAATGGCTTGCATTCAGCGAACTTTTTCTCCCCTCTATCAACTCTCTTGCCACCTTCTACCTTCCCGTCAGCGCGTAGTTTTATAGTGTGAGTCTTAGTAATATCCCATACAGTCTTAGGACTATAGACATGTCTCCTAACATCATCTCCAGGACTGTACATTAAATACATTTTCTTATTTGCATTTGTTTCATATATTCCTACAGACTCTGGCAAGTATGCTAACATTCTTTCCATAGTTCTGCCGTATCTATGACTTCCTCTACGCTCATGTCCAGGCACGTCTATATATATGTCACCATTTTTCTTGTATGTAACAACAGTCTCTGCTACAGTAATTTGCTCCTCACCTTCCCAGCTCTGTGTCTCCATCTGGAAAATCAAGTCACCGTTATTATTTTTTACTAGATTAAAATCATTACCCATTCTTACCAAACTTATCTCAGTATCGTAGTGATCGTTAATCTTTTCGTAAACTCCGTACTCACTGTATCCCATGTCATATGAATTGTTATACCCCATAAATTTTCTCCATTCTATTCAGTATATCATCTGTTGAAGTCAGTACATCTTCCCTTATATCTGTATCCTTACGCAACACATCTACATCTTCAAGCAACTCATCCCTAATCCTTCGCCTTATATCCTCTATCTCCTGATCTTCAGCAAAGTTTAGTTCGGGTAGTATATTTACTAGCTGTTCCATCTTCTCCATTAGAGTATCATGTATGGTAGGATTACCATTCTTATTCTTACTTGATAAAACTTTCTTTACATGCTCAACGCTACCTACTATTCTATCACATAATGCTTTCCTGGATTCTTCAAACTGTTTCTCTATACTTTTTTGTATGTCTGTCTTAATACGATTAGCTTCTTCTTCACCGACAGCTACCCTCAAGTCCAGGTTATCCGCATCAGGTACTGGCCTAACATAATACTCCATCTTAAACTTCGATGCAAAATCCTCAACTGGTGGGTAATCCCATTTATTAAACAGCCCACCTTCCTCTGATGATTGCCCGTTAAGCCTATCTCTAGACTCTTGCATCATCTCATCATACAATCCATTCCTTAGGTTCCAAAGGTACTGATTCATCTCAGTCTTAGACTCTCTCCATACCTTCGAGAACTCTAAAAGCCTGGTGTTTGGTAGTAAATTTACCTTAATATCATTATTAATCCACGGTAATGTCATACTTTCAAAGGCATGTATTACTTTTCGTTTAATATTTTGAGGTTCTTTTAGGTACTTGGAATCAATAGTAATCTTATTGAAATTCCCCGAACTTCTGCGACCTCCCTCTATATTGTACTGATCTGCGATGTCATTCGACACCTGTTTGTCAACTTTTCTGCCACTTGGTATAGAAAAATCTACCGTTAACAGCAAAGCTTTCTCACTTAGGCTCATATATTTCTCCTTAATCTATTTCGATTATCTCTCCGAACCCGCACTTGTCCTTATAATATTCTGGATTAGAGTCGTATGCTACCCATATTACAGGATAATCTGGGGCATACTCAGGAAAAGAACCAAACATATCTGTTAGATATACGAACAGTGTAGGATTCTCATCTTGTTCTTCAACCCACTCAAACGCAGGCTCAAACGCTGTGCCTCCACCACCCCTACTATCTATAACTATTGGTAGGTCATCATCAGTGTAGCGTTGCACATTATTAACAGCACTATCAACATAAAGAACGATGCATTCATCTATATCACACTCCTTAAAGATTGAAGTTAATTCTCCACCAAACTGAGGCAGATACTCTAAGGCTGAACCGCTATCATCCACTGCTACTACTAACTTACTTATGCCCTGTAATTTCTTAACTGATGGTAGGTATATCCCATCATCTATGAATCTTTTGTTAGGTTTAGTCCAGCTTGAGTCATATCTTACTAGATCATAGGCATACATCCTTAACTTCTCTCCCCATAATACTTTAGGCTCAAGGAATTCATCTATTAAACTCTTGAATTCACCAGGTAATGTACCTCTTAGCTTGCAATTTTCAGCAGCAGATACTAGCCTCTCCTTCCACTCGTTCTCTACCTCCTGTTTCTCTGATGATGACAACTCCCCATCTTCAAAGTACCCAGTGCCACCAACATCCTCCAACCCAGGCCCATCAACTATTGTAGCACCCTTTATCAGGTCATTATAGATTGCATCAGCACTCCATCCATCATACTTCTCATCTAACAATGCACCTTCTGGAAGTTTGACACCATACTTAACAAGTAATGGGTTGATAGCATAATCACATGCCATGTTCCATACCATAGGATTCCTGGTACCTCTCCTGGTTACATGAAAGAACCCACAGTGCATTACCTCGTGAAGCAGTACACCAGTAACCAGCTCAGTACTCAGGCTATCAGCATACTTCTCGTTATAGAATATAGATACTCCATTAGTAGCAAATGTATCTATCTCATTGCGTGGCTTCATCTGCATAGGACACAGCAACATACCAAAGAACGGGTGATCTAGTAGCGCATGTGACCGAGCAGCTTGAATCTTTCTTTCTAACTGCATTAAACCTCCTTATCCCAGTAGGATATCCGTATTCTTCATAGCAAAGTCAGTGAATGCCTTAGTATCTGCTAGTTCCGGCTTGTTCTCAGACGATTCCTTCACTAACATTATACCATACTCAGCAGGCAATCGGCTCATGTATTTCAAGACAGACTCATAATTTTCTGGGCTTGAATGAAATGCCAGGCTACATGCTATAGCATACTGAGCACTTGGATTCTCAGGAACCTTAGCTTTCCCTGGATTCTTTATGCAATCATCAGGATCAGGCACCTCAGATGCTACCTTCTCATGTGATCTGAACGCTACCGCTGCTCCTTCCCCTACATCTGCTGAATATAAGTGAAACCTTACATCATCTGGCGGGTTAAGACCTCTGGTTTTGCTCAGCTTTTCCCAGCTTCTAGGTGTGGGCCACGCCCAGTTGCTATCACCCTTCTCTGGTCTGCTGTGCATATAATCCCCGTGCATCTTAAGAAAAGATGTAACCATAGGGTCAACGCCTATCTTAATGAAGTACTTGAGCAGCCCATCTGAGTCTAACACCACCTCATAATGGGAGAATCTATCCTGTAATGCGTAGGATAAACCCCTGTTTATACCACCATGCTCACGCCTGTTGCCTATCGCTATGATTATCCAACCCTCTGGAAACTTGTAGTCTCCCAATCTTTTCTCAAGAAAGAGTTGTTGTAACGATGCCTTAACCGATTCCATATTCTGATCCAGGAACTCATCCATTACGAACGCTCCATGCTCCCCATCCCTATCAGCCCTGGGTAGGAAGTCAGGTATCGCCCATCTGGAAATCAATTCCTCTCTATATGGTACACCTCGGATGTCAGCATCACCTATTTGTGTGGCCCTAAAGTCTATGACATTACCCAACTCAGTCATAGCCCAAGAGTTAACCACCTCTGTCTTACCTATCCCTGACTCTCCTACTACCATCACAGAATTACCATGCTTGGTAGCAAATGATAGGTACTTAGGTAGATCAGTTACTGCTATCTTCGCTGTCATATATATCTCCTAGTTAATTGAAACAATCGGCGGCGCAGAACAAAGAACCATCAGTGAGTAGTATATATCACCATCATGAGAGCGTCTACCCAATAGAGGAACAGATGTATCATCATCACCCAGTCTATATACTATGACCGGACGACTATCTATTACTTCCTCTGTCCTGATGGCAGTCCTCTGCAAGTCCTCAAAGGTTACCTCTTGTGAGTTAATCATCTATCTCACACTCCCCTTGAACCTGCTTCCAGGTCTTACCACCATCCAGATAGACGCCTAACTTCTCATCACTCAGCTCCTGGATAGCTATCGGATCGGTAGATTCCCACCACTCATACTTCCCTCTACGTCTCTCGATCTCAGCATCAGTATTGTCCTGTTTCCTAACCGCATCCATCCAATCCTGCTCGGTCAGGTCGCAGCCCTTGCTCATCTTTACTACTGCACTACTGAATAAAGGCATAATGCCTCCTATGTTGTGTGATGACTAATCATCACGTTGCTTTACCATACCACCCATCCGCAGGCGCAGTATGATACCTTGATTCCCATAAATAGGGAATACTACATTAAAACAGTATCTTGTGGGAAATATTAGCTCCTCATCTTGGTATGCATAGTCTGGCGCACTATCTCTGCTCGCTTCCTCTAAAACCCTCACCATTTTTATCCAGGTTATATCACCCTTGTTCCCATGATCACCTTCAAATAATCTATTGAAG
>Ga0114899_1000736_pt1 | contig 21653 bp, 17 predicted proteins | sample MalvireepMed_215_FD_83497 | JGI IMG/M metagenome (GOLD analysis project Ga0114899, IMG submission 83497) | Marine viral communities from the Global Malaspina Expedition - Malaspina viral metaG DeepMed_215 | ecosystem: Environmental > Aquatic > Marine > Oceanic | place: Mediterranean Sea...
ATTACCTGACGTATTTGGTGTTATCCCAATGTTCGATTCCATGATTGCTTTCTCGATAGGTGCAATCATTGTTTTTTCAAATGGCTGAACCGCCAAAGTACGAGAGTCTTGAACAGTGATACTCGCTGCCTGACTGAGAGGAGTATCTACTCCATAATAAGAAACACTTAAGTGACTTAATAAACTTGGGTGGGCGCGACCCGTTCTAATTTTTTGTAGAGCGAGCTTAAACGACTCAATGCTTTTATCCATTCTAGTGTTAGCATCTTGTTTTATTTCATTTATCACACTACTGCTCCGCTATTTAATTAAATATTTTAATATCTATATAAATTGATATTATTTTGAAATGATTGTTCCTTCACTACCTTCTAATACCGCATTTATTAAAGCACCAGGCTTTTGCATGTTAAATACTCGTATCGACTTATTATGATCTCTAGCTAAACAAAAAGCTGTTAAATCCATAACAGCTAATTGTTTTTCAATAGCTTCATCATATGTTAAAGCATCATATTTAGTAGCACTAGTATCTTTTTCTGGATCCGCAGTGTAAACACCATCAACTTTAGTTGCTTTAAGAATTTCATCGGCATCAATTTCAATACCACGCAAACAAGCTGCAGTATCAGTAGTAAAAAATGGGTTCCCAGTACCACCGGAAAATATTACAACTAACCCTTCTTGCATAAAACGCAGTGCAAAACGGCGGTCATAATCTTCACAAACACTGGTTAAAGAGATTGACGACATCACTCGTGTGCCTATTTTCTGTCTCTCTAAAGCATCTTGCAAGGCCAGTGAGTTCATTACTGTTGCTAACATGCCCATATGATCACCAGCAACACGATTCATACCTGCATTGGCTAGTTTTTCACCGCGAAACAAATTGCCGCCACCAATAACAATCCCGACCTGAATTTTTTGTTCAACCAGTTCTTTTATTTCAGTGGCAATTCTATCGAGAACTAACGGATCAATACCAAAAGATTCTGCACCCATTAGGGCTTCACCGCTTAATTTAAGCAGGATCCTTTTACTACTTTTTTGTGGTGCAGAACTTGGCATATTAATGTTCTCTTTGTAATTTATTACTATTTTTTCAATTGAGCCTGAACTTCAGCAGCAAAATCTTCTTCTTTCTTTTCTATTCCTTCGCCTACTTCTAAACGTATCATAGAAACAACAGATGCTTCAGCTTTCTTTACTAGTTCACCAACAGTCATTGAAGGATCTTTAACAAAAGCTTGTCCAGTTAGGCAAACCTCAGCAGCAAATTTACGCATACGACCAACGATCATTTTTTCGATGATTTCAGCAGGCTTTCCGCTTTCAGCAGCTTGTGCAGTAAAAATTTCTTTTTCGCGGTTAGAAACTTCTTCAGAAATATCTTCTGGGTTAATGAACATTGGGTTACTAGCAGCAACGTGCATTGCAACGTCTTTTGCTAAGTCCTGCTCACCACCTTTAAGTGAAACAACAACGCCAATACGTCCACCGTGAATGTATGAACCTAATGCACCATCAGTTGCTTCGATGATTTGAACACGACGTACGCCGATGTTCTCACCAATTTTAGCTACTAACGCAGTTCGAGCGCCTTCAACCGTTTCGCCCGAAGCAACAGTAGCAGCATTTAACGCTTCAACATCAGCTGTTTTGTTTGCAAGAGCTGTATCAACTACTGATTTAGTGAAAGCTAAGAAACTTTCATCACGAGCAACAAAATCAGTTTCACTGTTAATTTCAACAATTGCAGCTACCTGACCATCATCGCTAGTTTTAGCAACAATGATACCTTCAGCAGCGATACGTCCAGCTTTCTTTTCAGCTTTAGCAGCACCAGACTTACGCATATTGTCAATTGCAGTTTCGATATCACCATTAGTTTCAACTAATGCTTTCTTACATTCCATCATGCCAGAGCCAGTTCGTTCGCGAAGCTCTTTTACCATTGCAGCTGTTACAGCCATGTTTATTCTCCAAAATCAGACTTCTTAAAGTAGAGTTAACTAGCTTTAAGGTTTAAATGAAAAATAGGGGACATAAGTCCCCTATTTTTAAAGCTTTAAAACAAGGATTATTCAGCAGAAGTTTCTTTTGCTTCTTCTACAAACTCATCACTTGATTTTTCTTCAACAGCTACTTCTTCAGCTGTTGTTGCAACGCTTTGACGACCATCGATGATAGTGTCAGCAGCTGTTGCTAAATATAACTGGATTGCAGCAATTGCATCGTCGTTTCCAGGAATGATGTAATCAACACCATCTGGGTTAGAGTTACTATCGACAACAGAGATAACTGGAATGCCTAATTTGCGAGCTTCAGCAATTGCAATATGCTCATGATCAGCATCGATTACGAATAATGCGTCAGGAAGACCGCCCATATCTTTAATACCACCAATGCTTGCTTCTAGCTTTGTCATTTCACGAGATAACAATAGAGCTTCTTTCTTAGTTAATCTCTCAAACGTACCATCAGCAGCTTGCTTCTCTAAATCTTTTAAACGATTGATAGACTGACGAATAGTCTTATAGTTAGTTAGCATTCCGCCTAACCAACGCTTATCAACGAAAAACTGACCACAACGAGTCGCTTCTTCTTTAACAATTTGACCTGCACTACGCTTAGTACCAACAAAAAGAACCTTGCCTTTTTTAGCTGCGATAGAGCTTAAGTAGTTCAACGCATCATGGAACATTGGTAATGAATGCTCTAGGTTGATTATATGAATTTTGTTGCGAGCGCCGAAGATATACGGCTTCATTTTTGGGTTCCAGTAACGAGTACGATGACCGAAATGGACGCCAGCTTGTAACATATCACGCATAGTGATTTTAGACATTTGTAAACTCCTGATCTGTAAGGGTTTTTCGTCCGATACTCCCAACTACCAACTCGCAAATGATAAACTCAAAAGGAGCACCCTGATAGCCGTGTCGAATACCGTGTGAATTAGGTGCCAGACGACATTGACTGACACGGCGCGCTTTATACCATAGAAGAGCCAATTAGAGCAATTAAAATCAATATAAATCCCTATTTTTAAGCCTCAACCTTAATTAACCTAAGTTTCATCAAATAAAAGCTCTATTAAGCTGACGGTTTTAATGATGATGACCACCAACGCCATGAGCATGACCATGCTCGATTTCTTCCCTAGTGGCAGCACGAACATCCACAATTTCAACCTCAAAAGTTAACACTTTACCAGCAAAGGGGTGATTGAAATCAACTGTCACCATAAACTTACCAACTTTAACAACTGTCACTTGCTTTCTTCCTTGCTCGGTATGAACCACACCAATCATACCCTTTTTCCATTTTTTAGCGCCCTGCAAATGTTTAACAGGTATCCGTTGTTCTGAATTGTCTTTTAATTCACCATACGCCTCAGCAGGTTCAAGTGTTACTGAAAATTGATCTCCGGCCGTTCTACCTGCCATCGCTTTTTCTAAACCACTCAAAAGATTGCCATGACCATGCAAATAAGCCATCGGCACTTTATCCTCAGACTGCTCTAACTGCCGTTGATTAGTATCAGTTAGCTTATAGCTAAACTGCACAACCACATCTTTTTCAATATTCATCAATTTTCCCGCCAATCACTTAAATAAAGCCAATTATAACCCGAACCAACAATCACAAACCGCTATTTTATACTTTGAATACCTGTCTCATTTGCGGACACGAGCATGTCCGAACTCCCCATTAGCGGACACAAAATTGATGTTGAACTTATACGACAACAATAAAACACAACAAAATCAACAGCATATACAAAACCAATTTGTTGGCACGATACATGCTTAATACTAATTGAAGGGCGTTTTAAATTAATTAATATTGATGAGGACAGAATAATGAGTCAAACCAAAGCAATCAAACAAAGAGTCTGCGCAGCTATTTTCACCTTGGGGATCTGTTTAGCGGGTTTTCACGAAATAGGATGCTCACCTGAGCAGAGTCAACTAGCCAATATTACAATTAAGCAGATTGAACACCTTGTTATCGTTAAGAGCTAGTCGAGAACTCAACATAGAAATAAGTACGACTATTTATTAAGCAATTCTTAGTAGAAAGATTTATCGAGCCAGTAAAACTACTCTAATATAACTTTCCATAATGACACCTTTCTAGATTAGAAAATAACCCACCTAACTTTTTAATATAAATAATTATTGCATATTAGATTCTCCCGCAATAACTGACATTAACAATTTAAAGGTATACTAAAAATTACCTATAACTGATAAATTGTCAGATTTATAATCGCCCTAATATATAATACAAGTAGATTTATCAATAGATTAATTTCATCGTCGGTGCCGTAAATGACCTTAGGATTTTTTAATCATTCTGATTGCAGCTTTCATAATATGGGTGAAGGTCATCCTGAATCTCCCGCACGAATGGGGGCAATTTTAAAACGACTTAACTCTAGTGGGTTATTAACTAACGAGCTAAACTCAGAACTACTTCAATTCCAAGCAACGCCGATTTCTAAAAAGCTACTTGAGCTCGCTCATGATAAGAGCTATATCGACTTCATTTATAACAATGCCCCCTCAAGTGGATTTTTTGAGCTTGATCCTGATACTCGAATGAATACTGACAGTTTGAGCGCAGCCTTACTTTCTGCTGGCGCGGCGATTAATGCGGTTGATTTAATTTTTGAAGGTAAGATAACTTCGGCTTTTTGCGCCACTCGTCCACCAGGTCATCACGCCGAGCGTAACAAAGCGATGGGGTTTTGTTTTTTTAATAATGTAGCAATAGCAGCTATTTATGCCAGACAAAAATATAATTTAGAACGAGTGGCGATCCTCGATTTTGACGTGCACCACGGCAATGGTACTCAGGAAATACTTCAAGATAAACAAGGCTTTCTGTTCTGCTCAACTTTTGAACACCCCTTATACCCAAACAGTGGAACCGAAAGCCACCCGAAACATATCATTAATTCACCGCTGTCAGCCAATACTGGCAGCAAAGAATTTAGAGCTACAATCGAGCGAGACTGGTTGCCCGCTTTGCACCAATATAAGCCGCAAATGATCTTTGTATCAGCAGGATTCGATGCCCACATCGAGGATCAGATCTCACGAATTGAGCTCGATGAAAGTGATTATCGTTGGATTTCGCAACAAATCAAAGACATTGCCGAGCATTATTCAAGTGGCCGTATTGTTTCCACTCTAGAAGGTGGCTACTCAATTGATGCTTTAGGTCGCAGTGTGGTTACTTTTATTAAAGGATTAACTAAATCCCTCTGATATATCATGACTTTTAAGGTGGTCATTCCGGTAATTTAACAGTAAACACAAAACTTCGCTCAATTGCCGATCTTTGCTATAATTTGCGCCTCAAAATTTCAACCAAAGCAAAAATCACCTTTATTGCTTTGGTGCAGTCGGCATAATGCCGGTATATTTGGGTTTATTTGTTTAATAAATCAATAAAGATCTCAAAGGAAGTCAGCTGTGTCTCATAATAATCCTCCGCAAAACCATTCTACTTCGGCCAACCAGCAAGCCTATCAAGCGAAAAATAAAATTCGCATGGTAACAGCGGCTTCACTATTTGATGGGCATGATGCAGCAATCAATATTATGCGCCGTATACTTCAAGCCAGTGGTTGCGAGATCATTCATTTAGGCCATAACCGCAGTGTTGCTGAAGTGGTTGATTGCGCGATCCAAGAAGATGTTCAAGCGATTGCAATGACTTCTTATCAAGGAGGCCATGTTGAATATTTAAAATATATGGTGGATTTGCTTAACGAGCGAGGCTGCGGTCATATTCGTGTATTTGCTGGCGGCGGCGGCGTTATCTTGCCAGATGAGATCGAAGAGCTACATGCTCATGGCGTAGAACGAGTTTACTCTCCTGATGATGGTCGTAGAATGGGTTTACAGGGCATGATCAATGATCTAATACAACGAGCAGATTTTGCTACTGGAGACAAAGTTGAAAACACAATCCCGGCAATAGATAACCATCGTGAAATCGGTCGCATAATTTCCGCTGCAGAAAACTTCCCTGATGAAAATAAAGAACTGTTTGAAGCTATTCGTGCTACAGCCAAAGAGTCAAAAACACCAGTGTTAGGGATAACCGGTACAGGTGGCGCAGGAAAATCGTCATTGGTAGATGAGTTAGTTCGTCGCTTCCTGCTAGATTTCGAAGATAAAAATATCGCTATCATTTCAGTTGATCCTTCAAAAAGAAAAACTGGTGGTGCGCTGCTTGGCGATAGAATTCGAATGAACTCAATTAATAATAATCGCGTTTATATGCGCTCACTGGCTACTCGCCAATCGAATCTTGCACTTTCACCACATGTGCAAGAAGCGGTCAACATTGTTAAAGCAGCGGGTTTTGATTTAGTAATTTTAGAGACATCAGGGATTGGTCAATCAGACACAGAAATTGAAGAACATTCTAATGTCTCAATGTATGTGATGACCCCTGAATATGGAGCAGCAACTCAATTAGAAAAAATCGACATGTTGGATTTTGCAAATATCATTGCGCTCAACAAATTTGACAAAAGAGGTGCACTCGATGCATTGCGTGATGTTCAAAAGCAATTTCAACGTAACCATGTTCGTTTTGAAGAGCCGATGGAAAATATGCCCGTATACGGCACCATCGCTAGTCAATTTAATGACCCGGGTACAAACGAACTGTATCGCAATTTAATGATGCTAGTTAATGACAAAACAGAACTTGATTTGCAAACAAACTTTGAATCAAGTGAAGAGATGTCAGAGAAAATCTACATCATTCCACCAAAACGTAATCGTTATCTAGCAGAAATCGCGGAAAATAATCGCAGTTATGATGAGTGGGTAGTCGATCAAGCTGAACAAGCCCAAAAAGTACAGAGTGTCACTGACACTTTAGACTTAATTGATGAAGATCAATCATTAAAGTCAAGTGTGGCCGCTTTATTAGACAAAGCTGAATTAAAGTTGGATCGTGAAAATAGTCAACTATTAGACAACTGGGATGATGAACGTCAACAGTATCAGGATGAGTTTTTCGTTTACAAAGTACGTGATAAAGAAATCAAAGTAGAAACTCATAGCAAGTCATTAGCTGGACAATCTATTCCTAAAATTTCCGTACCACAATACAAAGGCTGGGCTGATAGATTAAAATGGAAACTACAAGAAAACTACCCCGGGCAATTCCCTTATACTGCTGGTGTATTCCCATTTAAACGGGAAGGTGAAGACCCGACTCGTATGTTTGCTGGTGAAGGCGGCCCGGAGCGAACTAACCGCCGTTTCCATTATGTTTCAAAAGGAATGCCTGCAGCGCGTTTATCAACTGCGTTTGACTCAGTGACTTTATACGGTGACGATCCTGATTACCGCCCTGACATTTACGGAAAAATAGGCAATGCAGGTGTTTCTATCTGTTGTTTAGACGATGCAAAAAAACTTTACTCTGGCTTTCAACTGACCAAACCAACCACTTCCGTTTCTATGACAATTAATGGTCCTGCGCCAATTTTAGTTGGCTTCTTTATGAATGCCGCAATCGATCAAGAATGTGAACTCTTTATAAAAGAGAACGGTTTGGTTGATGCAACTAAGCAAAAGATCAAAGATATATATGGCGCTAAGAATTTACCTATCCCTACTTATCAAGGAGAAATTCCTGAAGGTAATGATGGTTTAGGATTAATGTTATTAGGTGTGACAGGCGATCAAGTTTTACCTGCTGATATTTATAATGAAATCAAATATGCAACTATTCAAAAAGTTCGCGGTACGGTTCAAGCTGATATCTTAAAAGAAGATCAAGCGCAAAATACTTGTATTTTTTCGACTGAATTTGCTCTGCGATTAATGGGTGACGTTCAAGAATATTTTATCGAGAAAAATGTTCGTAACTTCTACTCGGTCTCAATTTCTGGATACCATATTGCCGAAGCTGGCGCGAACCCAATCTCTCAATTGGCTTTCACACTGGCAAACGGATTTACTTTTGTAGAATATTATTTAGCCCGCGGTATGGATATCAATAAGTTCGCACCAAATTTCAGTTTCTTCTTCTCTAATGGTGTAGACCCTGAGTACGCCGTTATTGGGCGAGTGGCAAGACGTATTTGGGCAAAAGCTTTAAAACATAAATATAAAGCCAGCCCTCGCGCACAAATGCTCAAATATCATATTCAAACTTCTGGGCGCTCTCTGCACGCTCAAGAAATTGACTTTAACGATATTAGGACAACACTGCAGGCTTTATACGCTATTTATGATAACTGTAACTCTCTGCACACCAATGCTTATGATGAGGCTATTACCACGCCAACAGAAGCTTCTGTAAGACGAGCCATGGCAATTCAGTTGATCATTAATAGAGAGCTTGGTTTAAACAAAAATCAAAATCCGCTGCAAGGTTCATTTATTATTGAAGAGCTAACGGATTTAGTCGAAGAAGCCATTCTAATTGAATTTGAAAGGATCAGTGAACGCGGCGGTGTTTTAGGCGCAATGGAAACTATGTATCAACGCTCTAAAATTCAAGAAGAGTCAATGCATTATGAAATGCTAAAGCATTCTGGTGAATACCCTGTAATTGGGGTGAATACTTTCTTATCTGCTGATGGCTCACCAACAGTTATTCCTAGTGAAGTTATTCGCTCTACTAAAGAAGAGCGAGTTTATCAGATTGAAATGTTAGAGAAACTACATCAAGGATATGCAGATAAAATTGAACAGCAAACACAAGCATTACAAGACGCAGCGCTTCATAATGAAAATATTTTTGAAGTATTGATGGAAGCGACTAAGTACTGTTCTCTTGGTCAAATTTCGCAGACCTTGTATAAGGTTGGCGGGCAGTATCGAAGAAACATGTAGCTTTAGGCTTTCTGCCTGAGCGTAGTCGAAGGAGTTCCGTAAACCTGAAAACTCGGTTTCGAATGCGCTCAACAAAATATCGTTTTATACCCGTGCTTCTTCAAGATGCATGGGTATATATCTAACGACGTCGAATAACCCTGTTATTGTTATTATTTTCACTACCTATCACTAGCTTTAATGTTTCATTCTCTCCATCACGAACAATAGACAACTCAGCTTCCATTCCTGGTCTTAATCGTCCGACTAAAAAAGGGAGTTCAGTAAAATTAACAATTTCTTTTCCATCGACAGCTGTGACTATATCTCCCACTTCTAAACCGCCGTTTTCGGCCGGAGAATTATTGGCTACGCCATAAATTAATGCACCGTGATTTTGTTTTAGCGAAAACCTTTGTGCAACCTCACGAGTCACCTCTCGGTATTGCACACCAAGAAAACCTCGACTCACTTTACCGTTATTTTTAAGCTGGTTAACCACATCTACTGCAAGATCGACAGGGATGGCAAAAGATAAACCAAGTGAACCGCCGTAGGTGCTAATTATTTTGGAGTTGATCCCAATCACCTTGCCGTCCATATTAATTAAAGGACCGCCAGAATTTCCCACATTAATCGCAACATCAGTTTGAATATAAGGTACATATCGCTCACCTACACTACGACCTTTTGCACTGATAATTCCCGCAGTGACAGTTTGTTCAAACCCAAATGGCGCCCCGATAGCTACCACCCATGAACCAACTTTACTCTCTTCAACACTACCAAACTCCAATGGGGTAAGACCAGTTGCATCAATTTTTAATAACGCAATATCAGTTTCACGATCACTGCCTATCAATGTCGCGTCATACTCACTACCATCAGCAAGCTTAACTACAATTTGGCTCGAGTCCTCTGTAACATGGTTATTAGTTAATAGATATCCGTCGTCTGATATCACAAAGCCGGAGCCCATACCATCAACGCGCTGCCTTGTTTCTGAAGTAGAAATTTCAATACTCACTACGCTATTCTTTGACTGTTCTGCAAGTGTGGAAAACGAAGGTAACTGTAAAGTACTTTTTGTTTGTGGGGTGTTTGAAACTTTAAATTTTTGAGGGCTATTAGTTGCTTGTTCGAGTTTATTTTCGAAATAGAAATATTGGGCAACGATAAGAATTAATAAGGGAAGTGCAACTTTGAAATGACTCATTGTTTACCTCGATTCATATTATTTATTGACCGACTATTAGCTGATGTCTTTCTGTTTTACATGCTCATTCAATATTTTTAACTTGTATACCACTAAATTGAGTCTCGTCTAACCCAGTTGAATTCGGCAACCTTGACAATATTGAGACCATTGTAGGCATATATTGTTCAGTGTTGGCAATTTTTTGATTGTAAAAGTGTATGAAAATTAAACCGAGTGCTAACCCAATAGCGCTGAATAAAATGCTAAAAGGCTCAAAATTAAACCAAAAATCACCGAATAAAGCACCACCAATCATCCCCAAAAGCGGCACACCGTAAACTACCAGTGACGCTTTGCTCACACTCGATTTAGGAATGCTGATAACAACTTGGTCGCCCACTTGAGCCGCGAGAGAGTTATTCAACTTGCTGATAAATATTTTGCCTGCCAAAAACTTTTCTAAAATAGCATTGCCACAAGTTGATTCAACCTGACAAGTAGAACAAGATAATTTTGACTGAGTATTAACCCAAGCAATTCCGCATTCGACTTTGGTCACCAGCCCCATTTCTTTTAATACATGCCCGTCACTCATCAATATTAAACCGTTTATCTAGTGAGACCAATTTCTAATTAATCCGATTATAGCGCGATAGCTAATTCTTTTGTGAAGAGTTCATAAGTAATTAGTTTTACCTACAAAAATGACCAATTGTAAGTTAAAATTCCAAACAGAATAATGCTCTCTTCAATGGAATTATTGCTTCAATGCTCAAACCTAAACTTCAACCAATACAACCGCCGAAACGCACGATTTTAACTGTTAGCCAGCTTAACTTACAAAGCAAAAGGTTATTGGAATCTAACCTTGGCTCTGTTTGGTTGACGGGTGAAATATCCAACTTAACCATTGCCGCTTCCGGCCATTGGTACTTTTCTATTAAAGATAATAATGCTCAGATTAGTTGTGCGATGTTCCGCTTTAAAACCAAAAATATGCAGTTTAGGCCTCGCGAAGGTGACAAAGTCGTGCTCAAAGGAAAGGTCAGTTTGTATGAAGCTAGGGGGAACTATCAGTTAATCGCAGATTATATGGAACCTGCCGGGCTGGGCGATTTGCAGCAAAAATTGAATGCTTTAATGCAAAAAATGGCGGCTGAAGGGTTATTCATGGAAGAAAATAAAAAGGAGCTACCAAGTCTGCCAACACGTATCGGAGTTATCACCTCCCCTACTGGCGCGGCCATTCACGATGTTTTGAATGTATTAGAAAGACGTTGCCCGATGATTCCGGTCATAATCTATCCAACTCAGGTTCAAGGCGCACAAGCTGTCGCCAATATTATTAATGCTTTAGCACTAGCCGAAAAACGAAATGAATGTGATGTATTACTAATTACCCGTGGCGGCGGTTCATTAGAAGATTTATGGTGTTTTAATGATGAGACTTTAGCTTATAAAATAGCGCAAGCTAAATTACCGATTGTCGCGGCAATTGGCCATGAAGTAGATACCACCATCACCGAGTTAACCGCGGATTTGAGAGCGCCAACACCATCGGCTGCAGCAGAGTTATTAGTGCCTGAACAATTGGCTTTACAACAAAAACTTGATTACATCAGCCTATCAATGAAAGAAACTTTGTCTGATAGCATTGACGACTTACAAGTCAGATTAAATATTGCCAGACTTAAATTATCCGATCCAGAAAATGCCATTGCCAGCAATCAGCACAAATTAGAATCACTGCAACAAAGATTATTATTTCAAAAGAATCAGTCATTAAGCCAATATAAAAATAAACTCGATAAACTACTCACAAGACTATCGAGTATTAATCCAAAATCACAGCTACAAAATAATCAGCAGAAATTAAAACAATTAAATCAAAGGCTCAACGCAGGTTGGCAACTTAACTTAGAAAAATTTAATCACCAACTTCAACTTAAAGCGAGCGCTTTAAATACCTTGAGTCCATTATCAACCTTAGGACGAGGTTACTCCATTATTCGAGACCAGAATTCCTCTAAAGTCATATCGAGTGTCAAACAAGTGAAAAAGGGGCAACAAGTCACGCTAGTATTAAGTGACGGAGAAACTAGTGCCAGCATTAACTAACCAGATATATCAGCCGTTAGTATTCAAACTGCTTAAATTAAAAAACTAAACCTTGCCAGTAATGAATTGAGCAATAGTCACCCCATTAACTGCTGCATTAATTATAAAGCTACCAAATATTAGCGGCACAATCACATAAGCAATGGTATGCACAGTGGTGCCAGCTTTCATACCTAGCTTGGCTCTCATATATTTAAGTTTGATTAATTGTTCGGGTGTTTTAATACTCGTCAGTGCGGTATAAATGCCGAAAAGAACGATTGCTACACCGAGAGCCAGAGTTGTATATTGCATTGTTGATCCGTGAAATTAAACTTATTATTTAAAAGTAGTATTATCCTGAGTGCAGACCTTTTGGGCTAGCATTTTTTACGAAAAAGTAGTTACTGCACGATTCATTGAGTAGAAAGGGAAATATTTGGGCGTATTGAAATGTAGGAAAGCCATAACGCAAGAAATATAATTTAACAAAAGCAAGTTACACAACGACTCTTATTCGCCTTCACTTTCATTAATTTTATCAAACTCTAATTCGAACTCACTCGTTTTACAGTGAGAATGATAAACATTGATCTTTGGGTTTAACTTGGCAAGATGATTAGTTAATTTTTCGGCATTACTTTCACTGACCAATGCCCCAAGATAAACGCTCTGGATCAACTTAAATGGAAATTCTAACCATTGCTCGGTTGAATCACTTAGTAAGCGCCATTCTTTATACTGTCTGCGCTCATAATTTTGGGTCAGTAATATATTTTGTGGGTTAAACTCCACTTCAGGGATAAGGCCGGTCATATGTTCAACATAACTCTGAACATTAATAATTGAAGCTGGTGATTTGGTATAATTAACCTCAGTGCACTGATTAAAAACCGAATCTTCATCGCACTTAAATTTAATTGCAGCACCTTTGAGAGAAAAACCTCTCTCTTCCCACATGGCAAGAGACTGAAATTTTTCAAATAATGGTACTATCCTTTTTCCAGAAACGTATTCAATCCAATTTGCATGACAAGTTTTTGCTTCACTTAAGGATTGTTCCACCATTGCAGGTAATAATCCTTGTAACGCCTCTCTCACTTCAGACTCATCATTAAAACGATTTTCCATGCGCCAGCGCATAATCGCTTTTTGCAGAGAATGATTAGGCTGGCCTCTGGGGGCGCTTTTTCCAAGAATAGCGTGAGAGATGAATTTAACTCCAACATCAAACAATTCTTTAGAAGTTAATTCAAACGGACTGTTTCTATCTGGGAGAAATGCATCGTTCATCTGATGCGCCTCAACCAGTGGCAAAGCTGACTTTGTGATTATTTGGCTAATACCGGATAGGCTACCAAAATAAGTTAAGCTTGTTGGCAATGCAGTCATTTAGTTACCGTTATCACTCAATGTATGCTTAAAATTTAAAATAAAATAAGTTAGTTCCTAATAGTTTAGTCGGAAATATAGAATTTGTTATGAGAAAACGGCTTTTTTATCAAAAAATTGAATAGTTAGAGAGGCTTACTTCACTTCAATGCTAATAACTTAACCATGCAACCATCGCTGGACCCCAGTAATAAAGCGTAAAATAATAGGTTCCTATAATCAAAAAGCCGGTGGCTGAAATAAGGGTTAATGAGGCAATCCAGTTAATTACATCAGACATTTTCCTTTCACTATTACGTATAAAAACTTCTGCCACTAATAAATTAGGTATAAAAAAGAAAAAACTCATCACTTGATCAAATGGTCCATTAAATTCACTTGTGTGACCAATACCGTCAGCCAGTAACAACCAAAAACCATAATCCATCCGGTATAACCAGGAGCCTATCGCCAAAGCAAATAAGCGCATCGCCCAGGCGCGGTGTTTGGTAACTCTTTTAGTGACGGCGTGGCGAAAGGTTTCAAACGCCGCAAGCAACATCAGTACACCATATAGCGTAAAACCAATATCCATCACGATGCCGCCGATTGTGCCGCTAATGGCAATAAAGATCAGCCCACCAGTTGCTGCAAGCAAACAAGCGACAATATAGATACGTCCGGTCCAGCGGTGCAATTTTGGGTAAGCCAGCCTTACTTTTTGCAAAAGTTGAATACAGCCAAGGATAAGAATGATCCCACCAGCGACAAAATGTAGACCGATAGACAAAGTCGCACCTTTTTTATCGGCTTGATATAACCCAGCTAAATTATCATTCCACACCACCATGTCTGAGCGATAAAAAGCAGCAACATAAAATGTCAGAATGTATAAACCAAATAATAAAGCGCTTAACCAAACAGTTGAAACCAGAAAAATTCCGCTCCAGCGTAATACCCGTTGGCTTTTGTTGATTGAAACCGCCGTTATTAATTGCTCACTAGCGAATATTGTTGTGTTCAATAGAAAAACCTTGAATGAAGAGCATTTTAACTAAAAATCCCTTTTGTTAAAAAGTGCCTTTAATAAATGCCAGTTTTGAAAAGAGATAATATTGAAATAATTACCCAAAGCTATAAATCTAGCTTAAGGTAATTATCTAAAAGAACTGTTTAGCTATGCAGACGCGCTGATTGGCGTGACTTTTTCTTCGTCCATTTCTGCTTCTTGTTCCACTTGTAATAAAACTTCGGGTTTACCTTTAAGCGCTTTTAATAAATTTTCTTTATTGTGCGCTAATAATAAGCCGATAGATTCGGTCTGCTCTTCGCTCAAGCCGCTGATCTCTTTTTCCATCCAAAGACTCACGTTCTCTGCCAGCTCAAGCATTTTGTCATAATTATCAGCTTCTTTTTTGTCGTTAAAAGTCTTGCTCTGATCTCTGTCTGACATATATAAAGTCACCACTGCCATTAGGATTACTCCATTGTTAAATTGATTATTCGCGACAATACTACCCATATAAGTAGCACTAATCAAGCGCCAATTTATCTCATTAAAGATCTTACTTCACTGGATATATTCAACTCATAGCCTAAACTTAAAAATAACAATAAATTTGGGCTCAATGAGTTAATGGCCAAACAAAGAAAAATAAGGTTACCCGTTGAAAAACTGTTGGTCGGTTTTATGGTCGACTTGGAGCTATCCTGGACTAAACACCCGTTTCTATTTTCTAAATTTAAAATTCAATCCAAAGCCGACATCACCATTATAAAACAACTCGATCTAAAAGAAGTGACAGTATTTCCCGATCAAAGTGATAGGAAAGTCGCGCAACAATCGCAATCAGAGAAATCTCCTCAAGCTCAAAAGCCAGCAGATAAAATAGCTGAGGAAATGTGGCAAGACAAGAAATTGAAATTAGAAGAAGCTGACAAATACCGCAAAAAACGCAGTGGTGTGGCTAAAAAGTATAAAGAACAAGCAGCCAAAGTAAGAAAACTGACTCATGCGCTCAAAACAGAACCCGCCAATGCGATTCATAATGCAGCGGAATTAGTTGATTCTTTAGCGGCAGATTTTGACAGCAAAAATGATATTCTAACCAACTTGGTTAATTTGGGTAATGGCCAACATACCATGTACAACCATTGTATTAACGTCACTATTTTGAGTATGAATTTAGCAAACTCTCAAGGAATAGAAGGTGATCAATTAAGGTTACTAGCCAGAGGAGCGCTATTACATGATGTAGGAAAAATTGAACTGCCGGGCCCTATCATCAATAAAAAGACACCACTCAATAACGCCGAAATGGGGGTGTATAAACAACACGCTCAAGTCGGAAAACGACTGTGCGAACTATCTCAGGATACTCCACTAAAAGTATTAAAAATTGTCGAACTTCACCATGAATTTCTTGATGGAACGGGCTATCCCAATCAATACAAAGGTGAACAGATTCCTCAACTAGCTCGAATTGTGGCTGTGGCCAATATGTACGATAACTTATGTAATCCACCCGATATTAAAAAGACATTGACCCCCAAAATCGCACTAGCGACTATGTATTCCAAATATAAAGACAAGTTAGACCATAAATTAGTACAAAGCTTTATCTCAACAATGGGGGTGTATCCACCGGGAAGTGTAGTATCAATCAACGATGGAAGCATTGGTTTGGTGGTGAGTGTTGATCCTGAGGATATGCTCAATCCAGAAGTATTGATCTACAACCCTGATATTCCGCCATTACAAGCATTGATCATCAACTTACAAGAACACGATGATTTAAAAATTGAACAAGTATTAAAACCCGGCCAATACCCTAAACGGGTTTATGAGTATTTAGGTATCCAGGAAAGAGTCGGCTATATGACTTCTGAAAAAACTTAACAGCCTAATAATTATAATTTTCATATCAAGAAACAACTTAAAGTTGCGTTTATAAAGACTAGTGGTATTCTTCAGCTAAATATCCTTTATATTTCTGACTTATGCTCAATAAAATTAAATCTTATTTTGAACAGTTCATCAGCATCGAAACTGTTTCACCTGAACAGGAAAAGCACGCTTTAAATTTAGCCGTAGCTGCGATCATGTTAGAGATGGTTCAAATGGACAATACTGTAAAGTTGTCTGAACTGGCTCGATTAGATCAAGTTTTAATCAAGCAGTTAGAAATTGAGCCAACCGAATTAGAAGAACTGAATAAGCTAGCCAAACAAGAATTAACCAATTCAGTCGACTACCATCAATTCACCAGCTTAATTAATGAGCATTTTGCGATGGATAAAAAATGTGAAGTTATTCAAAGTCTTTGGCAAATCGCTTACGCCGATGGCAAAGTTGATAGTCATGAAGAGCATTTTTTGCGTAAAATTTCAGACTTATTATTTTTACCGCATAGTGAATTTATTAAAGCTAAGTTGCGCGTCATTCCTGATTAGTCCTCAAGAAAACCTTAAATAGTTGCAGCATCACAATAACCCGAAAATACCGGACTCCAAAGCATTCAGTTAGAAAAACATAGCAAGAAATCTAACTAAATTTTTAACCATTATTCAGTCACTCCAACCTTTCCTTCAACCAATCCTTTAACTCATACCACCAGTAACTCACCTGCGCCGCTGGAGGTCCAAAAACGCCGCCATTCCAAGGTAAGCCCCAAGGCGTGAACAGTTTGTAACCTTGATTTTCTTTAGTGATCGCCGAAGCTAAAATTTCACCTGCTGCAGTGGTTGGCGCGACCCCATGTCCACCAAAACCAATCCCGTACCAAATGCCCGGTGCGAGTTCACCAATTTGCACCATTTGATGTTGTGAGTAAGCCATCCAACCGTCCCAGGCATAATCGATTTTAACGTCTTTTAATTCAGGAAATACTTTAGCTAGATCTTGTTGTAGTTGTGAATGTAAATTCCGTGGTGTTTTAATATTGGCGCTTATTCGCCCGCCCCATAATATTCTGGAATCAGCTAGTGGCCGGTAGTAATCAAACGCAAAGCGGGTATCATAAATCGCCGCCTGAGTATTGATGTGTTTTTTTAACTTATCACCCAAAGGTTCTGTCGCCATCACATAGGTTGCAATGGGTAATATAGAACGCGCAACGGGTTTACATAAATCGCCAATATAACCGCCACCTGCCAATACCACATTTTTGCATGAAACTTTACCCTCTGTTGTTGTGACTATTTTGGTTGATTGCTGATAATCAATATCTAAAACTTCACAACCCTCAAAAACAACTCCCCCCTTTTGAATAATTTGCTTAGCTATTCCCACGGCATAGTTGAGTGGATTAAAATGCATCGCGTTAGGCTCAAACAACCCGCCACAATATCGCTCGGAATTAACCTGTTGCTTTAATTCCTCAGGCTTTAAGTATTGCCACTCAACGCCCATGGATTCAGACATAAAAGCTTGCTCATTAAAAAGCAATTCTTGATCTTTAAACCAATTTGCCCAGATCACGCCTTTATCGACTAAATCACAGTCTATCTCATAGTCAGCTATTCGCTTTCTAATCAAATCAACCGCAGCGACGGTCATCTGATACAGGTCGCGCGCTTTGTCTAAACCCACTTGCTTTACTAAAGCTCTGGGACCAAGCGAATAACCGCCAAATACAAAGCCGCCATTACGCCCCGAAGCCCCCCAACCGACTTTGTGTTGTTCGATAACTGCGATATTAGTGTGGCCTCTTTCAATCAGACTGAGCGCTGTCATTAATCCTGCGTAACCGCCGCCGATGATACAAGTTTCCACTTCTAACTTTTCAGGCATTTTGGTAGTTTCGAGCGATTGATTTAAATTCTCGGCATAATAACTGTCTGGGTATTGAGGGTCTGAACTGGGCATTTCGTCTTAATCACTTTGGCGGCTAATTGCTTAATCCCGATATGCTAACACTTGCGCTCCCATTATCACCAGTAATAGCACAAAACCAAGTATTCCAATTCCGGCTAATTCCAGTAAAATGAGCACATAATCGTTACAGGTATAAATGAACGGGAAAATTCGAATGTCTAATAACAACATAGTCATCAAAAATGCAGAACAAATAGAAAAAATGCGTATCGCAGGTAAACTTGCTGCTGACGTACTAGAAATGATAGCGCCCTTTGTCAAAAAAGGCGTCACTACCAATGAGCTAAATCAGATCTGTCACGACTATATGGTCAATGAACAAAAAACAATTCCTGCTCCGCTCAATTATCACGGTTTTCCAAAATCAATCTGTACTTCAGTCAATCACGTTATTTGCCACGGGATCCCAGCGGATAAAAAATTGAAAGATGGCGACATTATCAATATTGATATTACTGTAATTAAAGATGGCTACCATGGCGATACATCCAAAATGTTTTATATTGGTAAAACTTCAGTACTGGCCGAAAACTTAGGGAAAATTGCTCAAGAATGCCTCTATTTAGGTATTGATATGGTCAAGCCCGGTATGCGTTTAGGTGACATCGGCAATGCGATTGAAAAACACGCTCATAAACACCGATTCTCAGTGGTTCAAGAATATTGCGGACATGGCATAGGAGAGGTATTCCATGAAGAACCACAAGTTTTACATTACGGCAAAAAAGGCACTGGGGTTGAATTAAAAGAAGGCATGATCTTTACCATTGAACCTATGATCAACGCTGGTAAACGCCACTCAAGAGTACTGAGTGATGATTGGACGGTGGTAACAAAAGACAAGAGTTTATCGGCACAATGGGAGCATACGTTGTTGGTAACTAGTGATGGCGTTGATGTGCTGACGAAACGACCTGACGAAAAATTTTAATTTTTTATCATTAATCAATGAGTCAAAAAAAGCCAAATGAAACGATTAATTCACAGCTGACTCAGTTGTTAGATTTCGACTCATCATTAGATAAAGAATTATTACTCGGTTCATTAAAAAGCTATTTAGACCTTTCCAATAAGCACCTTGAAACTGAATTTATTAATGGCGTTAATGTTCGCCGTTTAGTTCAGAAGAAAGCCCGCCACATTGATAACTTGCTGATTGCGTTGTGGCGTTACTTTGAGTTCAGCGCTCACGTTAGTCACCCGCCACTCTCCTTGATCGCTGTGGGTGGGTATGGCCGAGGCGAATTACACCCCTACTCAGATATTGACCTATTGGTATTATCACAAACCAAATTAACAAAAACCCAAAAAGATTCGCTTGAGGCTTTTATCTCATTATTGTGGGACTGTCAGCTAAAAGTAGCACAATCAGTGAGAGAGTTATCTCACTGCATTGAACTGGCCAGCCAGGACGTAACAATAACAACTAATATCATGGAGTCTCGATTACTGGCCGGCGATAAAACTCTTTTCACCCAAGTCAATCAACTGACATCACCCACAGAAATTTGGCCTCAAAGAGCGTTTTTTGAAGCAAAAACCCTTGAACAAAGAATTCGCTACCGTAAATATGATGGCACGTCATTTGATTTAGAGCCCAACCTAAAGTCGAGCCCGGGCGGATTGAGGGATATTCATTTACTCGGCTGGATTGCCCAAAGAACTTATTATCCAAGGTCCTTATTTGAATTAATCCAACAAAATATTATCACCAAAAAAGAGTACTATGCATTAATGAAGTGTCAGTTATTTTTGTGGCAAATAAGGTTTGCTTTGCACTTAGTCAGCAAGAAACCTGAAGACAGATTGCTGTTTGATTATCAAAAAGACACTGCGGAATTTATGGGCTTTAAAGATACCAAAAATAGCTTGGCCGTTGAAAAAATGATGAAGCGTTATTATCGCTCGGTTTTGATCATACGAAATATCAGTGATATTTTATTGCAGGTTTCAGAACAACAGATCAGCCAAATAAAACCATCAATGAAAACAATTATCATCACACCTGTTGACGAACATTTCCAAAACATCAATCAACGCATCGACGCGATAGATCCAAATTGTTTTACCAAACAACCCAGTTTGTTACTCAGGGTTTTTCACACCGTGGCTATGAATAAAGAGCTGATTGGTATCTCAGCGAAAACACTAAGAGCTATCCGCGCGGCGCGTTATAAGATCAATAATAGCTTTCGTAATAATAAAGAGAACAAAAAAAACTTTATCGACTTTTGGCATATTCTGCACACTTCCTCACGTGCAATGTTTTTAATGAAACGTAGCGGTGTACTGGCTGATTACTTGCTGTCCTTTCAGAAAATTACCGGGCAAATGCAATATGATATGTTTCATAATTACACTGTAGATGAACATACTTTATTTTTACTCAAAAACTTAAGCGAATTTGCCGATCCGGATAAAGATGAAAACTTCCCTTTATGCAGTGAAATAATGCAACGACAACAAAATCCAGAAATAATTTTTTTAGCGGGATTATTTCACGATATCGGCAAAGGTCGTGGTGGCGACCATAGTGAGATTGGCGCGCTTGAAGCCAAAACATTTTGTCAACAACACCAGCTCAAACAACAACACGCGAACATTGTTGAATGGTTAGTCGCCAACCACTTATTGATGTCATTGATCGCGCAAAAAAGAGATATATCAGACCCTAAAGTGGTTCAACATTTTGCCGAGCTTGTTGGCAGTCAAACTAAGCTCGAGCTGTTATATATTTTAACTGTGGCTGACGTTAGAGCAACTAGCAGTAGCTTGTGGAATTCTTGGAAAGACTCTTTATTGAAAGAGCTATATGAAAACACATCCTATTATCTGGATCAGGAAAAAGCCAATATAGAACAAACCTGGCAATCAAACCAGCTGAAAGCTAATCAATTATTATTAGATAAAGGGTTTAAACCGGAAAATATTGAGGTTTTATCGGAAAAACTCGACCGACAATATTTCGCAAAGCGCACGCCGGAAGCCATCTCATGGCAGCTGGCCAAGCTGCTCAACAATAAACAAAACTTGCCTACCCTAGTCGGTATTAAGTCTACACCAGGCAGAAGCAGCAGCGAAGTTTTTGTCTATAGCAAAGACAAAGAAAACCTGTTTGCGACATTAACAGCAACCTTAAATCAAAAAGGTCTAAGCATTCATGCCGCAAACATTTATACTGACAAACTTGGTTACTGTTTTGATAGTTTTTTTGTTCTCGATGAACAAGGCAAAGCACTGGATAATAAAC
>Ga0114899_1000740_pt1 | contig 21612 bp, 19 predicted proteins | sample MalvireepMed_215_FD_83497 | JGI IMG/M metagenome (GOLD analysis project Ga0114899, IMG submission 83497) | Marine viral communities from the Global Malaspina Expedition - Malaspina viral metaG DeepMed_215 | ecosystem: Environmental > Aquatic > Marine > Oceanic | place: Mediterranean Sea...
GAAATTTATTAGTTTTATATTTAACCAAGTATCGCTCATTGTCATCGGCAAATGATAATGCCGAAGTAGAAATTGCGCCCAACAAGGCAATTGCAAGCGGTGTATATTTCAATCTCATTTTTTATTGTTCCTTTTGTTTTGTTATTTAAAATTGTGTTTGGCGGTACAACTTTATTGCTAACTTACAAAGGTGTAATGGTTAACTTTACCGCTAACACAGGTTGACCTCTCCTAAGGGCCAATTAAAAATGTAGTTAAGATTTTTAAAATTGCTTAGGTAAAAATGGAATTTATCTCGATTGCTTTTATAATTGAGCGTTATAATAAATATTTGTCTCAAGCTGAGAATTTTCCTGGTGTGATTTGAAGTGGTTTTAGTAATTGTATGCAATAAGGTTCATTAATAACGATTGGTTGAAAGTCGTAGTTGCTGTAACCTAATGATTCATAAATAAAATAATTTTAGAAGCGCCATTTCACGAAACTTCATGTCGTTTACTGAAAATAATAAGCTGTTAACAGGTTGAAAAAGTGAAATGAATCTTCGCAAAATTACAAAAGTCTATATTCTCTTTTGAGGTTACAGCAGAGTTTCGTTTTCAAGCACCAGAATTTCCTAAGGGTTCGAGTGGACAGGTATTTAATTATTTTCTACCGGCCAATTCTGGATTTGCGGCAAACGTAAATCTTATAATACAGCCATTTCCTGGTACGTTGAAAGAATACAATGACCTTACTCAACAGCAATTTGAATCGATCGGTATTAATGTGATTAGTACTAAAATATTAGACTCTGAAATTAAGTATGAGTACAGCGGAAATGCGAGCGGCAATGACCTTCATTGGTTTTCAAGAGCGATTAAAAAGGATGATAAAATCTACTTGATCACTGCAACTGCTTTGAACAGTCGCTGGGAGCTAGAAAAAACAATTTTGACTAAGTCGGTAATGTCTTTTAGTTTATAGGACTTACTGTTAACCAGAGCCAGAAATTGAAGGCAAAAAAACAAAAATACGCCTCTATTGAGGCGAGCGTTAGACCCTTATTAATTTAATTAGATACCTGAATGAAAAAATATATAAAAGCCATTGCTGTAGACTCAGAGTTGCTCACTTCTTTAGCAATAAGAGCCAAAGCTCATTGGGGATATCCAGAAACGTGGATGGAGGAATGGCGCGAAGAATTATCGATTTCATCTGAATATATTAATTCAAACATTATTATTATGCTCAAGTTGGACGAGAATATAGTTGGATTTTATGGCCTTGAACTCAAAGGTGACTTTGCTTACCTTTGTCATTTATGGGTTGAACCAGAACACATTGGGACTGGCCTTGGAAAATTATTATTTAGGCAAGCATGTAAAGAGGCGACTAACAGAGGCTGTTCATTAATGGAGCTCATTTCTGATCCAAACACAGAAGGGTTTTATCAACATAACGGCGCAACCAAAATCGATGAGGTTCATACAAGGATTTTGGGGACGCCAAGAGTATTGCCTAGAATGCGTGTGAATTTAAAAAACACAAGTCTGTTGGACTTGAATGACGAAGAAAGCAATATTGCGCAAAATCAAACAACAAAAATTGAGTCATGAAGTTAACAGAAAAAGATATTTTGAATATACAGTTTACGATTAATTAACGCTAAAAACGTAACGACAAACAACTCAAGCCGCCGTCTATTTTTTCGAATTCTGATACATCCACTTCACGAGTTTTATAGCCTTGTGATTCAATTAAAGCTTTAGTTTTTGGAAACCCTTTTGGGGTTAAAATGGTGCCATTTACCCAAAGACTACAAGAAGCATAAGCCTCATCTGAATCTACTTCTAAAATATTGTACTTTTGCAATTCGGTTTTAGTCAAAAACTCGCCACTGGCCAATAGATTATTATTTTCGATATAACTCATTCCAGTTTTTAAATGCAAAACTTCACTGAGTGAAACGACTGAACCCGTCATGTTATATTTTTCTAAAATGCTAATCATTTGATCTGCGCCAGCTTGATTGGTTCTGTCAGAAAGCCCGATGTAATAATGATCGCCAACCATCATAATGTCACCTGCTTCAACGGTGCCCGGTGATTCAATTGATTCAACGTTATCTCGAAAATCTGCCACAACCGGTCGCATAGAATTAATTTCTTGTTTTCTAGTTGCTGCACCCGGATTAGTGATCACCGCGCAGTGGGGCGTCATTAAAGCAACGTCTTCTACGAAAGTTGAATCAGGGAAATTTTCATCTGCGTCTAACACGGTTACTTCCAGTCCACACTCTTTGAGCGCGGCGATATAATCTTTGTGTTGAACTAGTGCTTTTTCAAAATCTGGCGTACCAAGGTCGGCGGTGGTTATACCATTGATCATAGCCGAACAAGGGGTTCTTACAATTGCTTTGGTAAACATAGTTTTTCCTTTTTAATTGTTCTGATTAGAGTCGTTAATACACTGTCGCAGCGACTGTCGGACTAAATTTTGAAAATGTAATACACCGGTTTCTCGTTTCATACAAAGACGCCCGGCTTGATAACTGCCGGAGTTCAAACCTTGCTGTACCCTTTGGCAGATCTGAATATCTTCTTCCTGAATTTCGTCACTAAAATCGGTATCTTGTTGGATCAATTTTTCAGTATTTTCTGATCCTATGCCTTCATAATAATAATCAAATATAATTCGTGTTTGATTGCCTTCGGCTGGCAGTATGACATTTGTTTGTAATCTACCCGGCAATATATTTAACATCAAATTGGGATAGATGCAGTAATAGTGAGCATGCCCCTCACCATAAAAATTGCTTTCACTGTCATTGCCATCAAGCGGACTAAATTGATAACTAAACCAGTCGTGTAAAATCGTATCGTAACTTCGATAGTCGAGTAGTTTGCTTAAACCGGGGTGAACATGGGGAAGGTGATACCCTTCCAAATAATTATCCATATAAACTTTCCAATTACAGTCAATCAGGTATTCATCTCGATGACTGAAACTCATTTTGGATAAATCGATTGGTTTAATGGTATCGGCGATGCCAGCAAAAACCTCCTCAAATTTTGGCGGTGAATCACCCACACAAACAAAGATGAATCCTTGCCATTCTTTAATAGATGCTTGCGGTAAATGAAACTGGCAAACATCAAAGTTTGGCGTCGAACTCATTTCTGGTGCGGTTTTTAAATCGCCGTCTAAAGTATATGACCAGCCATGATATTTACAGCGCAGAATTTTGCTATTAGCATTTTCAGTAGCAACAGGGCCGGCTCGATGACGACATACGTTATGAAAAGCTTTGAGAATATTTTCTTGATTTCGAACCACAACAATCGGCACCCGGCCAACTTGGCAAACCATTTGATCGCCGACATTGTTTAACTGGCTTTTATGGCCGACCAGCTGCCAAGTATTTTCAAAAATAGATTGATATTCCATTTCTAAAAATTGCTCATCAGTATAAAGCGCCGCTGGCAGTGTTAATGCCTCTTCAGGTTTTGCAGGTTCGAGCGCGGCTTTAATATTGGGGTAAATGGTGATTTTGTTTTTCATCGAGTGACTATTCCAATCCACTGACAGCTTTAATTTCTAAATAATCAGTAAATCCATGCTCGCCCCATTCGCGACCATTGCCCGACTGTTTAAATCCACCAAACGGCGTATTCAGATCGCCAGACTGACCATTGATATTAATATTGCCTGCGCGAATTTTAGACGCGATATATGCCATTTTTTGCTGATCTTCGCCTTGGATATATCCGGCTAATCCGTACGGGGTATCGTTAGCAATTTCGATCGCTTGTTCGTCGTTGTCGTAAGGCATGATGGATAATACTGGACCAAAAATTTCTTCTTTGGCGATTGTCATGTCGTTATTAACGTTGCTAAAAACTGTCGGCTGAACAAAATAACCTTGTTCAAGTCCTTCAGGTTTACCAATGCCACCACAAACTAAAGTCGCGCCTTCTTCGATACCTTTACTAATTAATGCCTGAACCTTTTCAAACTGAATCTCGCTAACTAAAGGCCCCATTGTGGTGGTTTCTTGAGTAGGATCACCGACTCTGATTTTGGCCGCTGTTTTTGCTGCAACTTCTGCCGCTTGTTCTAATTTATCTGCTGGCACTAGCATTCGAGTCGGCGCGTTACAGGATTGACCAGTGTTATTAAATACAGAAAAAGTACCGCGTTTAACCGCCGCTTCTAGGTCAGTATCGTCGAGAATAATATTGGCAGATTTTCCGCCTAGCTCTTGAGTGACGCGTTTAACTGTCGGCGCTGCATTTTGTGCTACTAACGAGCCCGCGCGTGTCGAACCAGTAAATGACATCATATCGACCAATGGGTGACTGGACAGAGTTGTACCCACACCTGGCCCATCACCATTGAGTAAATTAAATACGCCGGCTGGAATGCCCGCTTTATCCATTATTTCAGCAAAAATATAACCGGATAATGGCGCGACTTCTGATGGTTTCAAAATCATGGTGCAACCTGTGGCAAGTGCTGGGGCAACTTTACAAGTGATCTGATTCATCGGCCAATTCCAAGGGGTGATCAACCCACAAACGCCAATTGGCTCCTTGAAAATTCGGCTATTACCACTGACTTCTTCAAACTGGAAGTTTTTCAGTACCTGCAGTGCGGTTTTTATATGCCCCATACCCGCGCCCGTTTGAGCCTTTACTGATAATGACGTTGGAGCGCCCATCTCAGTAGAAATCGCATCTGCTATATCGTTATAGCGGTTTTTATATTCGTTTAAGATGTTTTCGAATAACTCAATTCTAGTTTCTCGAGAACTCACACCATAAGTTTTAAAGGCCTTATGCGCGGCATTAGCTGCACTATCTACATCTGCTCGAGCGCCAAGAGAGATTTGGGCACATATTTGCTCGTTTGCTGGGTTGATAACATCTAACAGATTTGATTCGCTTGGCTCGACCCATTGGCCATTAATATAGAATTTTGTGTAATCACGCATGAGAAAAAGCTTCCTAATGTCTTGGTTGAAATGATTTTAATAAGTTAGTGTGAAATGCAACTGGGGTCAACAATAATATATCCTTACATTCTAATCTAGCGATTCTAAGTCATAAGTAATTGATTAATATGTAATTTCGAGTTATTTTGTTTTTTCAGTTCAAATGGTTATATGCACTTCAAAGGGAACATGTAGATGAGTTTAAGCGCTAGATTTGTATCACCGATGCGAGATAAAAAGCATTCTTCGCCACTATTCTTTTTAATGGATTTGGCTATCTATATCTCGGTGATGTTTCTAATTAGAGAAATTTACTTTTCGCAGTTTAACTTTATTACTAATGGTCTGTTTTGGTCCTTTACTTGTTTAATTGTAGCGACTGGCATAATGCGTTTCCGAGGTGTTACCTGGAAAGACTTGGGGATGAAAAAACCTGAAAATTATAAGAATGCCCTATTGGGGACGGTTTTCATCTTTGGGTTTGCTATAGCTTCAATAATCATATTTCAAATGTTTAAACAACAATTGGGGCTGGAAGTCGCACCTGACAATTCAAATGAAACCGCTAAATCTAAATTCGGTGAGCTTTATGGAAACTGGCTGCTATTCTTCTCGATAATTCCTTTTATTTGGTTAGAGTCAATGCTAGAAGAAGTGCTTGATAGAGGGTTTCTAATGAACTGGATCGAAAGAATGCTTTCAAGCACTTTGTTTGCCACAATAGTCGCCGTGATAGTACAAGCGATGATTTTTGGTTTCAGACACTCTAATGATCTATCGGAAAGGTCGATTACTGTGGGTCTTATTGGACTCGCTATGGGTATAGGTTATATTGCCTTTGGTAGAAATTTATGGCCGCTTATAATCGCGCATTGCGTGCTGAATACTATGTCGATGTTAGATAGAGTTTCATAAAGGTATTCATAGCTAACAAGAACTAAAATCATTGTTAACTAGCATTATGATCCTAAGAGGAACGTTATGGTTTCAAAAACAAAAGACAAGAAAACTAATTTCAAAAGCTTGGCTTTTGAAGCAGCAATTATTATTTTTGCAGTATTGACTGCTTTAGCTGTCGATTCATGGAAAGAGGAAATGGATAGACAAGAGGCGGTTGATATCGCTCTTTTGAGTATAACCAATGAGATAAAGAAAAATTTAAATGGTTCCATTAGCGCGCTTAAGCACAATAAAGCGATTGTTGATGAACTTAAACTCAAAATTAAGTTGTACGGCGAAGGAAAGTCAAAAGATTTATCTAGAGGTTCTTTCTCTCTTGCCGAACTTAGAGACATTGCATGGATTGCGACAAATAATAATCAGGTTGCTTCATGGATCAAACAAGAAACTTTGTTTGAAATTGGAAGAATTTATCATGAGCAGGAGTTGCTTGATACGTTAATTAAGGACTTTCGAAAGTTTCATTTTTTGCTTGACCCAGAGGCATCTGATATTAAAAGAATAAAATATAGACTTCGCCACTTAAGCATGATGAATAGAAGGGCTGAGGAACTTATCGAATATTACCAGTATTTTCTTTTGCATAATGAAGAGAAGACTTGAGTTAGATATTAAAAGTTGACTCAAATTCAAACACAGTTACAAAAGGAATGAATTAATGTTAACCGAAGCAAAACGATCATCGAATAAAAATAAGAAGATAGGTATATGGATCTGTATTGCCTTAGTTGTCGGTAATATGATTGGTTCTGGCATTTTTCTCTTGCCCGCATCTTTGGCTAAATATGGTGGAGTCAGTTTGCTTGGTTGGTTAGCCACCACTTTTGGCGCATTAATGACGGCATTGGTATTTGTTCGATTGAGCCGCCAATTTCCAAAACAGGGTGGGCCTTATCGATACGCCTATGATCAGTTTGGTCCGTTTGCGGGTTTTTCCGTTGCTTGGTCTTACTGGGTTTCAATATGGTGCGGCAACGCCGCTATAGCAGTTGCTGGTGTAACATACTTAGGTTTTTTCTGGCCAGAACTGCAAAACAATCCTTTATTATCTGTGTTGGTTACACTGAGTATTGTCTGGTCGATTACCTTGCTCAATATTAAAGGAGTGCGCAAGGCTGGATTATTTCAGCTAGTCTCCACGGTATTAAAGTTTATTCCTTTGGCTTTAATTGGGCTAATGTGTGTCGTCGTATTTGAGCCATCAGCGCTTGAGCCTTTTAACTTAAGCGAACAACCATTAAGCCACTCAATAACAGCAACTGCAGCGTTAACTTTGTGGGCGTTTTTAGGGTTAGAGTCGGCTACAATACCTGCCGACAACGTCGACAAGCCAGATAAAACAATTCCGCGCGCTACAATGATTGGCTTTAGTGTTGTCGCGCTGGTTTATATTTCCAGTATGCTAACTATTATGAGCGTCGTACCCAATGAAGCATTGCAAAATTCAGTCGCGCCATTTGCCGACGCTGCCAAGATTATTTGGGGAGATTGGGCTGGTTATGTGGTCGCGTTTGCTGCAGTAGTTAGTTGTTTAGGCGCGCTTAACGGTTGGATATTAATGCAAGGTCAAGTGCCCATGAGTGCTGCGCGTGATGGATTATTACCCAAGGTCTTCAGCGATAGAAATGGCGAAGGGGTATCAATTGGTGCGCTAGTTATTTCAAGTACTTTAATCTCAATTTTAGTATTGGCTAATTTCACCGACGGAATGGTTTCTCTGTTCACTTTTGTGATCATGGTTTCAACTCTTGGAATATTTATTCCTTATCTTTTATCCATAGCTGCTGATATTAAAGTGACTCTTAAGCGTAAAAAAACAATCTCAGATTATTTCCGCATGCTTAGCGCTGTGTTGGCTTTTGGTTATTGTTGTTGGGCTATTAGTGGAATTGGAGTCAAATCAATGATGTGGGGAGTTATGCTGGTTGTTTCTGGGATCCCGGTGTACTGGATGATGAAAAAAATTAAGTAAAAGGGAAGAGACGCAATGAAGAATAGCTTTACATTATTCTGCACTATTTTTGGCGCAATTATTTTTGCTGTGCAAGGGACCGCACAAGCATACTCACAGCTTGAAAATGATCAACAGCCACTTCCAAATAGATTAATTTCGATTTCCACTCATGAAGGAAGCGAGCGGCTTAAAAATTCAGAAGCTTTGGCGGACTATCAAAATTTAGCCGCGTCATATAAAGCACAAAATCAAAGAAGTTATTGTGGTGTGGCGAGTAGCGTTTCGGTACTTGGTTCTTTAGGTATAAAAACTAATCAAGATAATTTTTTTACAACGGCAGCCAGTCAAGTAAGAACTCAAAACGAAGTTATGTCTGGTGGTATGACATTGGATGATTTAGCCGATTTACTCGAAACCTACGGAGCAAAAGTGTCGGTGAATCATGCAGAAGAATTTAACATTGATCAATTTAGAAAAACTCTTGAGTCTAACTTAGCAACTAAAAATAATTATCTGATCGTTAATTATCAAAGACAAGTTTTAGGGCAGGGAAGGGTCGGTCATATATCTCCAGTTTCAGCCTATGATAGAGAGTCCGATAGTGTATTAATTATGGATACCGCTGCGCACAAATATCCCCATACTTGGGTGCCGGTTAAAATGCTTTTTGATGCAATGAAAACCATTGATTCAGATTCTGGATTAATGAGAGGTTTTGTTGAGGTTTCTAATAATTAGATTTCGAACTTGAACAATATTTATTGTCTATTCATCTAAATAAAAGGAGAAGTTATGAAATTAGGCGCATTTTCGTTGAGTTTAGCGGTAAAAGATATAGAGGTCTCAAAAGTATTTTATCAAAATTTAGGCTTCGAAGTTTTTGGTGGTGACCAATCTCAAAATTGGCTAATCATGAGGAATGAGGACAAAAAGATCGGCTTATTTCAAGGTATGTTTGACAAAAACCTTATGACGTTTAATCCTGGCTGGGATAACAATTGTAATACCCTTGAGTCTTTTGACGATGTTCGAGAGATCCATAACAAGTGTCAAAGTGATGGTGTCGAAATTACATCCTCTGCTATTGAGAAGGACTCTGGACCGGCAAGTTTCTTTATTGCCGATCCTGATGGCAATGTAATATTATTCGACCAACATGTATAACGGTTAAGTAGTTCAATTTTAGTTAGGATAAAAATTATATGTTTGCTGTCATTTTCCGAGCAAAACCTGGTCAACAAGATGAGCTTTATGGCAAAACCGTAGCGACAATGCGGGAGCTTGCGTTCAACAAGTACGGCTGTTTAGATTTCGTAGCTGTCACTGAAGGTGATCAAGAAATTGCGATCTCTTATTGGGAAAGCGAAGAGTCGATCAGGCTATGGAAAAATGACCCAGAACATACACTTGCTCAAAAAAAGGGTCAAAACAAATGGTATGAATCCTATATTGTGCAAGTGGTCGAGGTTAAACGAGAGTACCGCAGCAATTAAGGTCATGCGCAAGAACAATAAAATGGCTATTTAGTTTTCAATAGATTGAATATATAGGAAATACTAAAAATACAGTTGCTGGCTTTTTATAGAAGATTGCAATATCTAAATATGTAGATTGCCCGTATAGCCAAAACGTTGATTAGGAAACTAATGTAGCCTGTTGTTATCTCAACTAGGAATTAAATAGATTAGCATTTAGTCATGAGTAAACTGTTTGTATGACAAATTGTTGAAGAAATCTATTGTTCGTAATAATTAATAGGCTTGTTTATTTGAGTTAATACAACATTGCTACAAAAGCATCTTGGTGAAGTTGATGTTCACGCTTCAGCGCAACTGTTTCAGCTTCATTTTCGTTTTCGTATAATCCAATAATTACTCGATAGGTTGGTTTATCTCTATTTGCAGTATTGCTGAGTATACGTGCATCTACACCATTTGATTTTAGCTTTACTTTGTAGTTGTTGGCATTATTTAGGTTGGAGAAGCTGCCAACTTGTACAGCAAATAAGTGTTGCGGAATTTGATTGAGGTTAGTCTCATTCAATGTAGTAATATTGTTATCTAAAGTCGCTTTTTCTTCCTGCATTGCAATTATTGATTTTGAATTCTCTTTTAGATTGATATCATCTATTTGTTCTATTTGTTCTATTTGTTCTATTTGTTCTATTTGTTCAATTGAATCAAATAATTTGATTTCGTTTTGAGCTATGCTGTAGTCTGTAATAATTGGTTTGAGTGTTGGCTCTATCTGGTTTGATGCTTGTAATACTGGTCTTGGGACTTGATGAGAAGAACCCATATAAAAACCTGTTATAAAAACAATAATAGGTATTGTTATAATACTTGCAAGAAGCAAATGAAATTCCATTCGAGTTAACTTGATAGTGTTCATAATTTATGCCCTCAATGTCTGGAGAAAAACAGTCAATAAATTGACATATTAATTCCCCGCTAATCATATACAGCATATTTAATGCCAAGTATGAATATTCGAGCAAGATGTGAGTGTATTTGAATCTAAGGTTGCTAGTAGGGATTAGATAAAGTGTAACCTAATAAGAGTTATCGAACAGTGCTCGTTCAATCTGAAGTGGCTGCTGATGAACATATTAACTCTTGTATGGACTGGATTAGCCAAACTGTCGGTTTTATTGAGTAAACCGACCAAACAAAATTTCACTGACTTAACACTTATCATCAAAAATAGTTCTTATTGAGCTGTTCTCGGAAATCCCTGTCTTTAGCAAAGGGTCACCAATTAATATCGGCTTTAGAAAACTTCCGCTCTTTATAGATAAATAAATCGATTGCTTTAAAACCGAAAAAGCGTGCAAAGAACACATCAGGCACTGAAGTAATACGAGTATTATAAAAAGTCACAGCGTCGTTATATCCTTCTCGCATAAGAGCAACTTCATTTTCTAAATCGACTAATTTAGTCATTAACTTTTTATTTAACGCGACTGCTTTTAAATCGGGGTAATCTTCAGCTTTCGCAATGATCTGTGTTAACACCGTCTGCTCGCTTTCTAGTTGGCTAGCGAATTCATCCAAACCTTTATTTTTTGACCTAGACATAGTTCTTAAGCGAGTTAATTGCTTCAATAATCCCGACTCGTGCGCCATATATTTTTTAACGATCTTTTCAATATTGGGTATAAGGTTATATCTTTTCTGCATAGAAACTTCGATATTTGACAGGTTTCTAGATGCTCTCTGTTTCAGAAAAATCAAATCGTTATAATGCAATACCAAAACGATAAATGACATATAGACCGGTGCAATAAACGCGGCTGTGAGGTAATCTGCAGGAGAGAAACTGCCCTGAATACCGAGGTAAAACAAACAAGCGAACATTAAACAAGAAAATGCTGTAGTCAAACTCAGCATGCCATGATTAGCTTTTCGCATCATAACTTCTTGTTCAGTCAAATTGGTAATTAAAAAAGGTCGTTCTTTCTTATCGCCACGGATCTCTAAAGTGTCACCTTTATCCCTGTCGATTTTGGCGTTGCCCAAAACATAAACTTTGTCGTTTAATTTTAATATTTTTTCTGTGTAGCGCATTCGGCCTTCATGTTTTGTTTTCTTTCGGTGACTAATAATTTCGGCGTTTTTAGGCGATACTTTTATTTGACCATGGACATCTTTGCAGTAAAACTCTAGGTGTGATTGTCTGTTTTCAATGGTGACCCATTTTGTGTTTTATCCAGAACGTCGTCGCTCTTCGACGATATAGTGGAACCAATAACATTGGCTGCTTGTTAATGGGCTTAGAAAAGGATCTTGAGCTTCAATTTTGATTATTCGACCTTTCAGTTCAGATAAACCAAACACTAACCCACTTGACTTCGAGGTTGGAATATTTTCAATATGTCTTTTTAGTCTGATTAATTTAAAAGCAAACCAACTGAGTAAGGTACAAAGCAATAGTCCAACTGAGACAACAATAATGGGCAATAAGCCTAAAGTTTCTGCTGGTTTAAATTTATCTAAACGTAGGCTTAACTCCTGAGCCTTTTCAGTGTCGAGTAGGCTGGCTAGTTGTTGTGGTTGAACCGAATAAATCCAAGCGATGATATTATTTGGAAAGTTTTCCAATTGATGCTGGTATTTCTCTTGGCTGAATGCAGTGTTAAGCAAAATCTGATTAACTTGATTCTTCAATCGGTTGGGTAAACGATTTTCAATATTATTGATCGTTTGAACCAATTCTGGCCACGTATTTTGAGGATGCGAAAAATCAGATATATTATCATTGATCACCTTTAACGCTAAATTTGAGTGGTGATTTAAACGCTGCTCTCCTTTTACAATATCTTGATAAAGCATATTAATGCCTAAATGAGTCAACGGAATAATAATACTAAAACTCAGAATAAATAAGAACGCAATTATTCGATGAATTTGCAGGCCTGCAGTTAAACAGTATGCGGCAAAAGCAATTAAAGATATTCCGCCTGCGATCATTACAATCAGCTTGATTCCAATATCGGATTTTTCATGCTGTTCACTGTACTTTGAAATTAGTGGAAGGTATTGTCCTTGCCCTATAAATCCAACTTCACGAATATCATTTTGATTTTGCAATAATCCCAATAAAAATATTTTATCGTTGGTTTCAATTCGCCATTCAGTATGGCGGTGCTTTCCGTTGGTGGCTTGCTGGCTAATCGGCAATGAGAAGTCTAATTGCTCGTCAGATAATATTTCCAAATTGACTTTGATTTGACCTGTTTCATCTTCTAATAAAAAATCAACTTCTCCACTAGACTCATGCTGAGTGCTCCAATAATAGTTTCCATCTGAATCTTTTTTTTCTATTTCATAACGATAAAAATAATAAATGCTAGGAACTTTAAAGTGCTCGCTTGAAATTAATCGTTTTAATTTTTTGGTTGTTGCCTTGAGTTTGACTTCACCCGGCAGTGCCGCATTAATACTGGTTTCTGATAAACGCTCTATCTGACGCAGAGACTGAATTGAATTGAATCCTGATTGAGATAATAACCAACCTCCAACCGCTAATATTAATGCGAGCAAAAACATCATTAAGCGATAAATTAGTTGGCTTTTATTCATTCTGTTCTCTAACCTTTAATTAATTGGATATAAGAGGAAAACCGTATTATGGCAAATAAAGCAACAATGATCGACTATGGGCCATTGGCCTCACTGATCGGAACTTGGCAAGGCGATAAAGGTATAGACATCGCGCCAGAAATTGATGGGCAAGAATCTAACCTTTATCGAGAAAAAATGATTTTTGAGCCGATCAAAAACGTCAGCAATGCAGAAGAGCAAGACTTAGTGGTTTTGTTCTATCATCAGGTGGTTACTCGAATTTCAGATGATAAGTTAATTCATCATGAATCTGGTTATTATTCATGGGATCAAAAATCTCAAATAGTAATGAAGTCATTCAGTATACCCAGAGGTGTTGCGGTTAATGCTGGAGGAGTAGTTGTTGAAAGTCCTGATTGCGTTAAGTTAACACTGCAAGCTGGTCTTGAGCAATCTGAGTGGGGAATAACACAGTCTCCATTTATGCAGCAAAAAGCCAGTACAAAATATTATCAATTTGAGTTGAGTGTTTTTAACAATGAGTTGAGTTACAGTCAAACCATGTCGTTAGATATTTTTGATAAATCTTTTGAGCATACCGATAACAATGTTTTGTTAAAAATGACTTAGCCGATATATGCTAGCAGTGATGAACAACTTACAAAAATTCGATATCTGAACCCGAGTCTTCAGGTTCAATTAACCCTTTGTCGATGAGATCTTGATAACTAAAAACTTGGTCTCTTCCGTGATCTTTAGCGTAGTAAAGCGCTTTATCGGCTTTACCTATTAGTTCTGATGGCTGGTTAAAAGCAACGTATTGGGCGATGCCAATGCTGATGGTGATTTGACCAACTTGCGGAAAATTGTGTTGCTTAATAGAGCTGCGAAAACGATCAAAAACACTAATCGCCTGTTTCATATCAACGTCGGATAAAATAACTGCAAATTCTTCGCCGCCATAACGGAAACAAAGATCATTATCACGAAATGCTTGGTTTAATTTTTGACCAAGTACCACTAAAACTTCGTCGCCGATTAAATGCCCAAAATTATCATTGACCTGCTTGAAGTGATCAATATCGAGTAAAGCCAAACATTTCTCATGTATGTTTTGTCGTCTATTATCGTACTGGCTTGGCCGGCAATGGAGTTTAATTTTCTCATTAAAGGCCTGTCGATTAAGTACGCCGGTTAATTGGTCAATTGAACACAGGCTTACATGACGTTTTTGATTAATATATACACTAGCTAATGTATGTAATTCAGCATTTTCTTTTTGGCTTAGCTGTCGGTTAACTATGCATTGAGTGATAGGCTGACCGCCGAGCATTATTTCGATCTTAGTATTATTATGATCTTGTTTAAGATTAATTGAAGAGTGATTGAAATCCTTAACGTCCTTAATCGCCGGAAACTCCCAATCAAAAGTTGCATCAAGAACAACTGATTCTAGGGATTCCGAAAAGAGGCTATTAAGCTTTTCGTTATCAAGTTGTGCCGTTAATTCAACCACATAATCACAGGCACAATTTTTTTTATGTTTTGTCATATAACCTAAGTACTCTCATGCGAATATTAGTGGCAGTTGTTACAGTAAGTCCTGCAATATTGTCGATCAATTAGCATACTCTGAAGGTTAGCTACCTTAGCTCAGTGTAGTTCAATTTTGCTAATTTTGAGAGTGCATCGCCTGTTATTTTGGAAAAACAGAAATAGTTCGATTTTTAGCCATATTTTCCGTATGTCAGCTATCTTCTACGTCTTTTGTCAATTTGTCCCATTCACGCGCAAGCCGCTTTTATAATTAATCCCATTTTTGGGATAAGTGATAATGATAAAAAGCGAACATAAGGATAATTTCTTTTTAAAACAATGAGTTGAAGTGTTGGCATACTACCTGCTTTGTTAGTGTTAATTATTATTATTTGGAGTGCTTAATGGATATCAGCAGGACTAAGCAGAAAAAAAATTGGGTAAAACGTTATTGGCTTTGGAGTTTGACACTCATCCCGATTCTATTCGCGGTGGATTACTTGTGGTTCTTAGGACAAGCAGACTTTTCTGTTGACAGTAACGCCATGGTTTATGGTGAGGTCAAGCAGGGTGAATTTATTGTATCGGTACGCGGTAACGGAATATTAGCCCCTGATCAGGTGCAATGGTTGGCTGCCAATGTTGACGCTAGAGTCGAGCGTTTGGTGGTTAAAGCTGGCAAGCAGGTGCGCAAAGGTGATCTTATTGTGGTGTTGAGCAATCCACAGCTATCGCAGAAATTAGAAGAAGCACAGTGGGAGTTAGAAGCGTTGCAAGCGGAAAGCGTTGCTCAACGAGTGACACAAGAATCTAGTCTTCTGAATCAAAAATCGGAAACTTTTAACGCCCAATTAAACTATGAAAGTAGCCAGTTAAAACAGGACGCACAAGCACAGCTTTTTAGTAAAAAAACTGGCGCTATTTCGCAGTTGGATTACAAAGAAACTCAATTGGCCACAAGACAACTCAAGCAGCGCTGGCAGATCAATCAAGAGCGTTATAAGAAAATGCAGGAAAACTTAGTGGCACAAAATAACGCCAGAAGTGCTCGATTAAATAAAATGCGAAAAACATTAGAGCGAGTTCAACAGCAGGTAGAAGACTTAATGGTACGAGCAACTATGGACAGCGTGGTGCAAGCGGTTCCGTTGGAGCCAGGTCAACAGATCCCAATGGGTACTAATATCGCTAAGTTAGCCCGTCAGGATTCTTTGATTGGGGAGCTACAAATTCCAGAAATACAAATTGGCGGCGTAGCGATTGGTCAACGTGTCATTGTAGATACACGCAATAATAAAATTGAAGGCGTGGTCGCTCGTATTGACCCTGCAGTCAATAATGGCAACGTGCAAGTCGATGTAGCTTTTTCTCAGCCACTACCGTCAGACGCGCGTCCTGATCTGACCATTGATGGAGAAATCAAAATAGCTGAAATTAAAGACACTTTGCACGTTAATCGTCCACTATTTGCTCAAAGTCAAAGTCAATCAGCATTGTACAAATTAAGTTCTGATGGAAAATTTGCCGAAAGAGTTTCAGTCAAGTTAGGTCAAGGTTCGGTCAATCAAATTGAAATTATTGATGGCTTACAAGTTGGTGACAAGATCATCATTTCTGACCCGACCAGCTGGGAAACTTATAACAAAATAAGGATCAATTAATTCTACGTTGCTTGAGCCTAGTCGAAACTATTTCATCGACTGCAATCAAATAACCAATATAAACAAATTTTAAACTTAACAGGAAAATAAAATGAGCAACTTATTAATTAAATTAGAAAACATCACTAAAATATTTTACACCGAAGAAGTTGAAACTCATGCTTTGAGTGGCATCTCACTTTCAATTAATAAAGGGGAGTACGTTTCAATTTCGGGACCTTCTGGTTGTGGTAAATCGACTCTACTGTCTTTACTAGGGCTACTAGATACTTCTACTCAGGGTGTTTATCAGCTTAGTGAGCATGACGTGTCTGATATTTCCAAACAGGAAAGAGCGCGTATTCGCAATAAAGAAATCGGTTTTGTTTTTCAGTCATTTAATTTGATTAGCGATTTAGATGTTGAAGAAAATGTGGAACTGCCATTGACCTATCGTACCGACCTTAATAAAAAACAACGACAACAAATGGTCAAAGAGGCTTTAGAAAAAGTTGACATGGCGCATAGAGCAAAGCATTTCCCATCACAATTATCCGGTGGACAACAGCAAAGAGTAGCAGTTGCTCGCGCCATTGCAGGTAATCCAGCAATTATTTTAGCGGATGAACCGACGGGTAATTTAGATTCTAAAAACGCTGAAGCAGTAATGGCTTTATTAGATAAATTGCACAGCGACGGCGCGACTATTTGTATGGTGACTCATGATCCGCGTTCAGCGCAAAGAGCTGATAGAAATATTGATATTTTAGATGGACGAGTGGTGGCAGACAAAAGCCGAGCAAACAAATCTGATAGCGATAAATCAAGCACTAACAAAGAAACTCAAGCGGCTTAGGAGAAATATTATGTTGAATATTAGCGATTTTAAATACGCTATTAGACTGTTGGCGAAAAGGCCTGGGTTTACGGTATTAACTACTCTAGTTATGGCCGCTGGTATCGGTTTAAGTGTTTATTTGTTTTCTTTTTTAAACACCATGGCGTTTAAGCCTTTGCCATTTAAAGATGGAGAATCACTCATTGTATTGGACCGTATCCAAAACGGAAATAAACAGAATGGTGGCTCAGTTGATCTACACGATTTATATGAGATCAGAACTAACGTTAAAGGTATATCTGAGGTCGGCGCTTATTCACAAGAGAGTGTTAATATTGCTGGACGAGACGGTGCTAGACGATATAACGCGATAGCTGCCGAGCCGAATATTTTCAGAATTACTCGAACTAAACCTATTTTAGGACGTGAATTTAGTGAGGCAGAAAATCAAACTGGAGCAGAGAGAGTTACCGTGATCAGTTACGATTTCTGGCAAAATCATTTTGGCGGTGACGCTGAAGTACTTGACCAGACGCTTCGTATTAATGGTGTTAGTAATCGCGTGATTGGAGTGATGCCGGAAGGATATTTTTTCCCGCGAAATACCGATCTCTGGTTGCCGATGCGGCAAGACGCCACTAAATTGGCGCGTGGCAAAGGTGGTAATTTTTCTGGTATGGCACATCTCGATCCAGGGATCACAATGCAAGATATTAATGCCCAATTAGTCGTGATTTCGAAACGATTAGAACAAAAATATCCTGAAACCAACAAAAATATCGGCGCATACGTGACTACTTTCCCTATGTCTACTATTGGCAATGACGCAGATGTATTTATTTATTCAATGTATATGGTTGCTATATTGTTATTGGTTTTAGCGTCGATTAACGTAGGTAATTTATTGTTATCAAGAGCGGTCGAGCGAGGCCAAGAAACCGCTATCAGAGTTGCTCTTGGCGCGCCGCGTTCACGCTTGATAGGTCAAATGTTATGGGAGAGTATTATTATTTGCACACTAGGTGGCACTATTGGTTTATTAGTCGCCGCTTGGGGTTTAGAAGTAAGTGAGTCGATCACCGCGACCTTCACTTCAGACAAGCCTTTTTTCTGGTGGAAATTTAGCGTCGACGCTTTCACCATGAAAATATTTGTCTTTTTTGTTTTGAGCACGATTTTATTGACCGGTTTATTACCTGCGTGGAAAAATTCTGGTTCCGACTTTAATGCGGTTTTGCGTGACGGAACTCGTGGAGCTCTTGGTAAAAAAGCCGGAAGAATGAATCGAATTTTAGTGATTAGTGAGGTCTTTTTATCTATCACCATATTGATTGCCGCTGCAGTGATGGTCGTTGGTACTTATCTAGCGACCAACGCTGATTATGGCGCAAATACTGACAACAAGATGACTGCAAAAATAAGACTGACTCAAGCGGATTATCCTACCGTAGAAAAAAGAGCTCAATTTGCGCACACTTTACAAACCCAGCTGGAAAATAGTGTTGGAATTGGCGCTGTAACGGTTACTTCCGCAATTCCGGGTCAAGGTGAATGGCAGCCGACTATGGCGGTTGAAGGAATTGAATACGCAAAAGATCAGGGCTACCCCAGAGCTAATTATGTAGTGGTTACGCCAGGCTCATTAGCGAAACTGGGCGTTGAGTTAAAGCAAGGTCGTTATTTCGAGAGTGTTGATAATGGACTAGACAAAAGAACCGTTATTGTCAGTGAATCTTTCGTATCGCGTCACTTCAAAAACGAGTCACCGTTAGGTAAGCGAATACGCATTGTTGCGACTGACGGTGATGAACAGAACTGGTTGACTGTCGTTGGGGTGGTTGGACATACTATTCATGGTCAATCATTTGGAAAAAGAGCGAATAGCCCGGGTATATTCAGACCGGTGACTCAAGCGCCTAGGTTTAATTTATCTATCACGATGGAGATGAAGTCAGACGCCACAGTGGTTATAAACACTTTACGTAAGACACTAGAATCTATTGATTCGGATTTACCGGCATACAGAATTAAGACTTATAAAGAGGTTATTTCGCGAAATAGTGCTGGTATCGGATTTATTAGTAAAATATTCTTCTTGTTTGGTATGGTTGCTGTTGTACTCGCCTCAAGTGGAATTTATGGCGTGATGTCGAATACTATTTCTCAAAGAACTCAGGAGATAGGTATCAAGCGCGCATTAGGTGCTGACGACAATCGGATCACTAAAGAGTATTTGATGAATGGGTTTAAACAACTCTGTTGGGGCGGGATCCCTGGATTACTCGCTGGTGGCGGCGTTGGCTTTGCTATTTCACAAATCATGTCGACTGGTAATGGTGTTTTGATCGTTATTACTACTTTGATGATATCGATTATTGGCAGCGTGGTAATGCTGGCGACTTATGTCCCAACCAAAAGAGCGTTACAACTAGAGCCAAGTGATGCCTTGCATTATCAATAACTAACAACGATTAATTGAGTATTGTAATCTACAATACTCAACACTAAACTAATCATTAGCCCGCACTCCTTTTTTAGAACGCGGGCTAATTTTTTAGGAAGACAAATGAAACAAAATATCCTGGTGGTCGACGACGATAACGGCGTTCTTTCGGCGCTAAAAATGTTGCTTAAATCAGAAAATTTTTCTGCGGTGACTGCGAGTTCTCCCGAGTTAGCGCTAGCGGCGCTGAGCCGGCAGGATTTTAATTTAATCTTAATGGATTTAAATTATTCATTAGACACCACTTCTGGAGAGGAAGGACTTAAATTAATTGCCGCAATTCGAGAGTTAGATGAGTTAGTCCCGATTGTTGTGATGACTGGTTGGGGCACGATCGAAGTTGCGGTGAGTACCATGCAAAACGGTGCAAATGATTTCATTCAAAAGCCGTGGGAAAACGATCGTTTACTCGCCATTATTCACAACCAAATTCAATTAGCCGACAGCCAAAAGCAATCACAGAAGTTATCCCAGCAAAATCAATTACTACAACAGCAAGTTGAGCAAAATAGTGAAGTTGTGGCCGAGTCGAGTGCCATTAAACAAGTGTTAGAGACGCTTAAGCAGGTTGCAAAAAGCGATGTGAGTGTCTTACTAACCGGAGAAAATGGTACTGGTAAAAGCATGTTTGCGCGATATATACACCAACTTTCTGCGCGTAAAAATGCGCCGCAAATTTCGGTCAATATGGGGGCTGTCACCGAATCATTATTTGAAAGTGAAATGTTTGGGCACGCCAAAGGGGCTTTTACTGATGCCAAGTCAACTCGTATCGGGCGTTTTGAATTGGCCGATCAAGGAACCTTGTTTCTCGATGAGATTGCCAATACACCTTATTCACAACAAGCCAAATTATTACGCGTGTTGGAAGACAGTCAATTTGAAAAAGTGGGAGCGAGTAAAACTCAAACGGTGAATATTCGTTTGATTTCAGCGACTAACGCTGATCTTGAAAACGCGGTAGCCGGGGGCGAATTTCGTAAAGACTTATACTATCGAATCAATACTATTGAAATAGAAATTCCACCCTTGAGAAATCGACTTGATGATATTTTGCCACTAGCCAATGCTTTTCTAAAAAATGTCGCGACCAAATATTCTCAAACCGTTTTAACTATTGATAGACTAGCGGAACAGGCGCTTAAATCTTATTCTTGGCCAGGCAATGTCAGAGAGCTGGGGCACGTGATGGAGAGGGCACAAATATTATCTCAGGGTGACTGTATTCAGGTTAAAGACCTCGGCTTAAATAATTTATCTGAATTAACTGCTCCTGAAAAGAGTTTGAATAGTGGCAACCAGCTTATTGAAAAAAATGAATTAAGAAGTATGGATGAAATTGAAGCCGAAGTGATCGATAAAAGAATGGCTTATTTTGAAGGCAATGCACTAAAAGCTGCCGAATCATTGGGTTTGAGTCGTAGTGCATTTTATCGTAGATTAGATAAGTTGAAGTCATAGTCATTTGGTTAACAATAAACTTATGCAAAAAAAAATACCTTTTGAAACCCAGCTGAGCCGTTTATCACTGATTGCCAGCTTACCATTATTATTATTGCTAATTTGGCTGATGGTTTATGCCAATATATCGATTTACTTAATCTTACTGACTGCGTTATTTGGCGGTCTGATAGTCGCTTATTGTAATTCCAGAATACATCAAAAATCAGCTTATCAATTTCGTAGTTTAAGCAATTTACTAGAGGCGATGATTCAAGGTGATTATAGCTTAAGAGCTCGAAAAGGAGCCAACAACGGCGCATTAGACGAGTTGGTTGAGTCGATTAATGGTCTAGCCAATCGATTGAGCCAACAAAGAAACGAGTCGGTTGAAAGTCAACTTTTGTTAAACACAGTAATCGATCATATAGATGTAGCGATAGTCGCTTTATCAGCACTCAATGAAATTAGTTTTGTTAATCCTGCAGCTGAAAAATTATTAGAATATAAGCAAAATGAAAATAATCAAAAATTGGTGCAACAACTGACTTTTGCCCAAAATTTATCGAGTGGGCATCAGCAAGTGATTGAACTCACGTTAGGCAATCAGCAAGGTCGTTTTAATTGTCACGTTGAAGAGTATAGAGAGTCTGGTCAGCAGCACAAACTATTGTTTATTACCGACGTTAGAACGCTTTTAAGA
>Ga0114899_1000743_pt1 | contig 21557 bp, 10 predicted proteins | sample MalvireepMed_215_FD_83497 | JGI IMG/M metagenome (GOLD analysis project Ga0114899, IMG submission 83497) | Marine viral communities from the Global Malaspina Expedition - Malaspina viral metaG DeepMed_215 | ecosystem: Environmental > Aquatic > Marine > Oceanic | place: Mediterranean Sea...
CCCCCGGAAGCGCCCGCCCCGGGCCCGATGCGGTCGTTCCGGGCGTCTTGTTCAACGCGCAGCTCACACCTCCCCAGGTCCGCCTGGCAATTCAGCCGGCACGCCAGAACGCGCTTTTCATTCATTTAGTGCTAAGTTAATGGAAGAGCCTCCTTCACGTGAATGCTCCGAAAGCGAGGCTGCGTGACGGTGCAGGGAGGCGTTCCTCGTCATGGCTCAACCGGTCGCACTCAGCTCCATTCTGGCTCACCATGCGCAACGATCACCGTCGCGGGCGGCGTTGATCCTGGATGAGGGCGCCGTCGGCTTTGACGAGCTCGATGCGCGAGCGAACCGCCGCGCGAGATTGCTTGGGGCCAGGGGCGTCGGGTACGGCGATTTCGTCACGGTCGCCCTCCCCAACGGCGCCGATTTCTACGAGACCGTCTTTGCGATCTGGAAGCTTGGCGCGATCCCGAATGTGGTTTCAGCCAAGCTCGCGCGACCGGAGATGGAGGCGATCCTCGACATCGTGCGCCCCCGGCTGTTCATCGGGGCGCCGGCCATGCCCGCCCCCGGCGTCCCGGTGCTGCCCGGCAACCCGCCAGGTCTCGACCAGCACGGGACAGATCCGCTCCCCGAAATCATCTCACCCCACTGGAAGGCGATGACCAGCGGAGGATCGACGGGACGTCCGAAGGTGATCGTCGACGCCATGCCTGCCCGATGGGATCCGGAGGAGGGATTTCTGCTCCAGCGCCCGGGCGACGTCATTCTCAACCCGGGTCCGCTCTATCACAACGCCCCGTTCCACTGCATCACCATGGGCATGTTCGTGGGGGCCACCATCGTCGAGATGGGCCGGTTCGATGCGCTCCGGGCGCTGCAGCTGATCGAACGACATGACGTCAATTGGGTGACCATGGTGCCCACCATGATGCACCGGATCTGGCGCCTGGGTCCGGACGTGCTGTCGCAATTCACCCTGCCCAGCCTGCGGATGATGCTGCACATGGCCGCCCCGTGCGCGCCGTGGCTCAAACAGGCCTGGATCGACTGGCTGGGTAGCGAGCGGGTCTGGGAATACTACGGCACGACCGAGGGAATCGGCTCGACGATCATCTCCGGCGCGGACTGGCTGGCGCATCGCGGCTCCGTCGGTCAGGTGCGTGACGGCTACGAGATGAAGATCCTCGACGAAGAGGGGCGCGAGCGTCCGGTCGGCGAGATCGGCGAGGTCTATTTCCGCCCCGAGGGCGGGCCGGGATCCACCTACCGCTACCTCGGCAGCGACTCGAAGCGCGTGGGCGACTGGGAGACCATGGGCGATCTGGGCCGGGTCGATGAGGACGGTTATCTCTATCTCTCGGACCGTCGGAACGACCTGATCATCTCGGGCGGCGCGAACATCTACCCGGCGGAAGTCGAGGCGGCCATCGAGGCCCATCCCCAGGTTCGCGGCAGCGCGGTGATCGGCCTGCCGGACGAGGAATGGGGCGCGGTGGTCCACGCCATCGTGCAACCGGCGGAGGGCGCGACCCTGGAGGAAGAGGATTTGCTGGCGTTCATCGGCGGCCAACTGGCGCGCTTCAAGCTGCCCAAGAGCATCGAATTCACCGACGAACCCCTGCGCGACGAGGCCGGCAAGGTGCGCCGGGCCGCCCTGCGTCAGGCGCGGACGGCGACCGTCTAGGCCGAGGGCTTGCCGGGGCCGGCCTTGCGCGCCGGCCGGGTCCGGGGCGCCGCCCTTCCCCGCTTTCCGTCGCGGTCCGCCCGGCTGCGGTAAAGCGCGTCGAAGCCGCCCGCCATGAAGGTGACGAACCGCTCGCGCACCGCCGCGAAATCGTCGGAGGCGCACAGATTGTCCGACAGCCGGTCGATCCGCCCCGTGCGCGACAGGATCAGGGTGTAGGCGCCCGAGGTGAACTGAAAGCTCCAGAACAGATCCTCGGCCTGCGCGTCCGGCAGGGCCTTCTGCAACAGGCCGATGAGGCGCAGCACCAGAGGATCGAAATAGGCGTCCATCTTCTCCGCGCCGTACCCGGGCGCGTTGTTCACCTGGGCGAAGATGCGTCCGAAATTGCGCCAGCCCTGGTCGCCGTTGATGTAGACGTCGAAAGCGCCATCGTAATACGCGCGAAGCGCGCCTTCCACGGTCGGACGCCCGCCGGCTTGCTTCTCATAGGCGTCCAGGCCCGCCGTTCGCGTCGTCACGGCATACTCGACGCGGCGCTCGAACACGGCGTCGAACAGAGCCTGTTTCCCGTCGAAATAATAATGGATCAGCGCCGGATGGATGCCCATCTTGTCGGCGACGTCCTTGATCGTGACTCCGAAATAGCCGAGCTGCGAAAAGAGATCTTCAGCGGTGTCGAGGATCAGCTTGGTGGTCGCTGCGCGCTGCTCGGCGCGCGTGCCGCGCCGTTCGCGTTTTGGCGCTGCTGCCATACTGTCAGGCCTTCCTGAATACATCTGCGAGCGCGTCCGTCTTTCGCCCGATGGCCCCGACGATGGGGCAGCGCCCCCCTTCGGTCAAGGACGGGGACGACACTGGTTCAACCGCGAATAAATGAACTTGACGCTCATATTTTATTTAGTGCTAAATGAATGAACATCGACAGATCACCCGATTTAAGGGTGGCGGCGAGGAAACGGCGACCCGCCATAGGGGAGGAAAACATGTCCATGAAGACCACGCGGCAGCTTGCGCTGTCAGGTACATCCATCATCGCCGCGATGCTGGTCACGGCAGGGCCTGGATTGGCCCAGACCGTCGGCAGCGCACCGGAGGACGCCGATACGCCGCCCGACGAGGTCGTGGAGGTGTCCGAGGTCATCATCACCGGCACGAGCATCCGGGGGGTCCCCCCCACGGGCTCGAACCTCATCAGCATGTCGCGCGATGACATCCAGACCCTGGGCGCGGCCAATACGCCGGACCTGCTCGCCAGCGTGCCGCAGCTCAACAGCTTCAACACAGCGCCTTCCCCCGCCCTGGGCGGCGTCGGTTCATTCGCGCCGGGCATGCGCGGCTTGCCGGCCAGCGCGACGCTTCCGCTGATGAACGGCCACCGGCTGGTGGCCGCGGCCGCCAACGAGACCAACCCCGACTTCCCCCTGATCCCGAACCTGGCGCTCCAGCGCGTCGAGGTCGTCGCGGACGGGGCCTCGTCGATCTACGGGTCGGACGCCGTCGCGGGCGTGGTGAACTTCATCACCCGCACGCGGGTGTCCGGCGTTGAAGCTTCCGCCAGCTACGGCGTGGCCGATGACTACTATTCGGGACATTTCGGCGTGCTGGCCGGGCAAACCTGGACCCGCGGGTCCATCCTTGCGGCCTATCAGTACACCGAGACCGACAACATCACCGGCGGCGACCGTGACTATCGCCTCCAGGACTTCAGGCCCTTCGGCGGCATCGACGCGCGCGGGATCAACTGTCCGTCGCCCAATGTGCTGGTCGATACGACCTTCTACTCCGTGTTCTACGCGGCGCCGGACCTGGCGCCGGGCACGCAGAACTTCTGCGACAACGGGGCGCCGGCGGACCTCCTGCCCGCTTCCCGCACCCACAGCCTGTTCGTGTCCGGTCGCCAGGACCTGACCGATCGGGTCACCCTGTGGGGCGAGCTGCTGTATTCGGATCGTCAGGACGACATCCGCGTCTCCCCGCCGGTCCAGTCGGTGGCGATCACCAGCGCCAACCCCTTCTTCCAGGCGCCCCCCGGCTCCGGCGCCACCACCGAGCTGGTCCTGTTCAGACCCGACAACCTCATCGGCGACGACCACTTCCTGAACACCGACGAACGCAGGGTGGGCAACTCGTCCCTCGGCGTCGACGTGACCCTGCCGCGCGACTTCGAGCTGAGCGTCTACGGCACCTTCGACTGGGCCGAGAACGTCGCCTTCCTGCCGACGATCAATGCGGGCGCGCTTGCGGCTGCGGCCGCCGGGACCACCGCTTCGACGGCGCTGGATCCGTTCGGCACGGGCACCGCGCCGGCGGTTGTCGCCGCCATCCTGGATTCGTCCACCTCCGTCACCATCGACCAGGAGACCAACCTGGCCGCGGCCCGGCTGAGCGGTCCGCTGATCAACCTGCCCGGCGGTGAGCTGAAAATCGCCGTGGGCGCCGAACTGCGGCGCGAGACCTTCCAGCAGCGCGGCTTCGTCGGCGCGACGCCCGTTCCGGAAAATCTGGAGCGCGACATCCGGTCGTTCTACGGCGAGGTGTTCGTCCCCATCGTGGGCGCGGACAACCGGGCGCCCTTCGTCCACAGCCTGTCGCTGTCGCTGTCGGGTCGCTACGACGACTACAGCGACTTCGGCTCAACCACGAATCCGAAGGTCGGCCTCAGCTGGGAGCCGGTCGAGGGCCTGGGCCTGCGCGCATCGTATGGCCAGTCCTTCCGGGCGCCGGGCATGCGTCAGGTGGGGGCGACGGTGGGGGCCTACTATCTGGACGCCGCCAGCGCGGCCGTCGGCGCCAACGACCCGACCCGCGGCGCCGCCCAGGTCAATACCGTCTATCTGCTGGGCGGCAATCGCGATCTTCAGCCGGAAGAGGCGACCACCTATTCGTTCGGGGTCGACTGGACGCCGATCGCCGTGCCGGGTCTGCGGGCCAGCCTGACCTACTACAACATCGAGTACACCAACGTGATCGGCACGCCGTCCACCGCCCTGGTGTTCACGGATCCCACCTTCGCCTCGGTGGTCTATCGTGATCCGACCGCAGCGGAGTTGTCCGGCCTGCTGTCCATCGCCGTGCCCGTGAACCTGCCCACGCCGCTCCCGGTGATCGGCAACCTGCTGGACCTGCGGCTCAACAATTTCGGCATCCGCGAGACCGACGGCCTCGACTTCGACCTCAGCTACCAGTGGGCCACCCGCTTCGGCGGCGCCTATGCCGGGCTGGCCGGGAACTACATCCTGAATTTCGACAGCCAGCAGTCGCCAGCGGCTCCCGTTTCGGACAACCTGGAGCTGGGCGTCGCGCGCTCAACCCTCCGGGGGACCCTCGGCCTGGACATGGGCGCCCTCAGCGTCGTCGGCTTCGTGAACTATCGCGACGGGATCACGAACAATTTCGCCACGCCCACGGGGGTCAGCGCCTACCAGGCCGACGCCTACACCACCGTTGACCTTCGGGTCAGCTGGATCCTGCCGGACTCCGGCTGGACGGAGGGCACGGTTCTCGCCCTGCAGGTGAACGATCTGTTCGATCAGGACCCGCCGTTCTTCCCCGCAACGGACGGCATCGGCGGGGCGTACAATCCGATCGGCCGGTTCGTCGGGCTCAACCTGCGGAAAACCTTCTGATTGTGACCGAGTATGCTGTGAAAGCGTCCCTGCAAGCGCCGCAAGGCGACGACCTGGCCCGCCGTCACGGCCTTGACCCCGCAACGCTCGCCACGGTTCGACCCGCCCTCGAGGCGTTCGTCGACCGGGGCGAGCTCGCGGGGGTCGTGACCCTGGCCTCCCGCGGAGGCGAGGTGATCCATGCCGAAGCCATCGGCTGGCGCGACATTGAAACCCGGGCCCCGATGCGGCCGGACACCCTGTTCCGTATCGCCTCCATGACCAAGCCGGTGACCTCGGCGGCGGCCCTGATGCTGGTCGAGGAAGGACGGATCGCCCTGGACGATCCGATCACGCGCTGGGTTCCGGAGCTGGCCGATCTGCGCGTTCTTCGCGATCCCGCAGGCCCCCTGAATGACACCTCGCCGGCCCTGCGCGCGATCACCGTCGAGGACCTGCTCACCCATCGCTCGGGCATCGCCTACGCCCCGTTCTCGGAGGGCCCGCTCAAACAGGCCTACGAGACGGCCTTGGGCGATCCCGGGATGAATCGCTCCACGCCCGACCAGTGGCTGGCGGCGCTCGGCGCCCTGCCGCTGGCCTACCAGCCCGGCGAGCGGTTCCACTATGGCCATTCGTCCGATGTGCTCGGCTTCCTTCTCAGCCGGGTCGAGGGAAAGCCGTTTCGGCGGGTGTTGCAGGACCGGATTTTCGGGCCGCTCGGCATGGCGGACACCGACTTTTGGCTGCCCCACGACAAGCGGGACCGCCTCGCGAGCCTGTACGCGTATAACGAAGGGATGGACGGGCTCGTGAAGGTCGAGCCGGAGATGTACGACGAGCCGCCGGGCTACACCCCCGGCGGCGGCGGGCTGATCTCGTCCGCAGCGGATTATCACCGGTTTGCGCGCATGCTTCTGAACCAGGGCGAATTGGAGGGGGTGCGGCTGCTGCGCCCGGAAACGGTCCGTTTGATGCACGCGAACCGCCTGACCGACGCCCAGCGCCGCTTCCCCTTCGCGGGCATGGACCTGTGGTCCCGGTCCGGCTTCGGCCTCGGGCTGTCGGTCGCCGAGGACCTGACGGACAACCCCTATGCGTGCGGCGCGCCCGGCGCGTTCACCTGGCCGGGCGTCTTCGGCACCTGGTGGCAGGCCGACCCCGCCAACGACCTGATCATGATCTATCTGATCCAGCATCAGGTCCCGGTGTCGGCCAATTCCGGCTCCACCATCGCCACTGGCCGGGGCGCTGCGGGGCGACGCGCCCTCCCCGTCTACCAACGCGGAATCTACGACGCCCTGCGGCGCGGCGCGGGCCTCGCGAACGGGGAGACCGCAGCGTGACCGTGCAGCCGCCCGCAGCCGGGGAAGGCCATGCCGAGGCCGGGGGCCAGCGCATCCACTATCTGGATCGGGGCGACGGACACCCCGTCCTGCTGATCCACGGCGCCTTCGGCAGCGGGGCCAACTTTCTGGACAACGCCTTCACCCGGGCTTTCGCGCCCGGCCGCCGGGTCATCGCGCCGGATTCCCTCGCCCACGGCGCCAGCAGCGCGCCCCGGGATCCCGCATGCTACGGCGCGCGCGCCCGGGCGGGTCACCTGAAGGCCGTACTCGACAGGCTCGGGGTCGAGCGCGCCCATGTGGTGGGCTACTCCATGGGCGGCTGGATGGCGTCGGCCCTGGCCACCTTTCACCCGGAACGCGTGGCCTCCCTGGCCATCGGCGGCTGGGACGTGGCGAACGGCATGTACACGCCTGCCGCCGTCTGGGGGCTGCCGGAAATCACCTATGAGATCCTGCGCGACATGGTGGGCCGCGAGCGACCCGATCTGATCTCATGGGTGACGCCCGAGGGGGAGCCCGGTCTGGCGGCGGCCATCAACGCCATGAACGATCTGGCCGGCCTGGCGGAGGGCGTGGCGCGCTGTCCCGCCCCCGTCGCCGTCTGGATCGGGCAGGACGACCTCTATCACGACGCGGGCCGCCGTTTCGCCGAAGCGAACGGCCTGGCGTTCATCAGCCTGCCGGGCGACCACATGTCGGTGCTGGACCAGCACGGCGCGGAATCGGCCCGGCGCGTGGACGCCTTCATCCAGCAGGCCGCCGCGCCCGGCGTCACGCCTGCAGCGACCAGAACCGGGCGGTAGGGAAAATCATGGCCGTTCAACAGGGCGCCGCCGCCCACGACGTCTCCGCCGCCACGGCCCGCAGCGCACCGCTGACCCGGCGGTTCAAGGCCGCCTACGGCGCCGGCTCCCTGGCCGACGGTCTGGTCGCGGCCGGATTCGGCTTTTTCCTGCTGTTCTATCTTACCGCCGTATGCGGCATGTCCGGCACCCTGGCCGGCACGGCGAAGCTCATCGCCCTTCTGGTGGACGGGGTCGCGGACCCGGCCATCGGCCTCGCCAGCGACCGGCTGCGCTCGCGCTTCGGCCGCCGGATTCCGTTCATGGTCTGCGGCCTGATGCCCTTCGCCGCCTCCTTCGGCCTGCTGTTCTCCATGCCCGAGTCCCTGACCGGCATGACGCAGTTCATCTATGTCACCGTCTGTCTGGTGGTGCTGAGGTCGTCGCTGTCCTTCTTCGTCCTGCCGTTCACCGCCGTCGGCGCCGAGGTGACGGACAACTACAGCGAACGCGGCAGCATCGTCGCCTTTCGCCTGACGTTCCAGAACGCAGGCATCCTGCTGGGGGTGGTGCTGGGCCTGGGCGTCTTCATGGCCGGTCCGGAAGGTCTTCTGGGCCGCGAGAACTACGTGCCCTACGCCTGGACCTGCGCCGCGATCATGATGGTCGCCGGACTGGTCGCCATCGGCGCGGTTCATGGCGCCCGGGGGCGGCTGCACGCGCCCGAAGCCGACGGCGGGAGCTTCCTGGCCGGATTCGGACGGGAGATGATCGAGCTGTCCCGCAACCGCTCGTTTCTGGTCCTGTTCGGGACCGTCCTCACCTACTTCCTGGCCTATTCGGCCCACGTCTCGCTCGCCCTGCACGCCAGCCGGTATTTCTGGAATCTGGACACCACCGCCATCCAGTTCATCCTGCTCAGCACCACCCTGGGGCCCCTGCTGGGCGGCCCCATCAGCGCCTTCGCCCTGCGACACATCGAGAAGCGCACGCTCTCGATCGCCGCCTTCGTGGCCATCGCCGTGTTCCTGATGTGGCCGCCTCTGCTGCAGGTTTACGGACCGGCGCCGCTCACCCCCGACGTGGCCGCGGTCGTGCTGTTCATCAACGGGCTTCTGGTCGGCACCTCGATCATGATCGGCGGGATCGGCTTCCAGTCGATGCTGGCCGACACCGCCGACGAGCACGAATGGCTGTTCGGCGTCCGGCGCGAGGGCCTGTTCTTTTCCGGCCTGACCCTGGCGTACAAGGCGGCGTCCGGCCTCGGCGGCCTGATCGCAGGCGTGGGGCTGGACCTGATCCGCTTCCCGGCGGACCTGGCCTCGCGCGGCCCCGATTTCACCATCCCCCCCGACGTGCTCGACAAGCTGGCCCTGATCTCGGGTCCGCTGCCGGCCGCCTTCGCCGTCCTCTCGCCCCTGTTCCTGATCGGCTACCATCTCACGAAGAAGCGGCACGCGCAGATCATCGCCGATCTGGAACAGCGCAACGCCGCCAGGTCCGGAAAGACCCCATGAGCCCCACCCAGCCCGCCCCCTCCCCGGGAACCGAAAAGATCAGACTGGACGGCCGCGTCGCCATCGTCACCGGGGCGGGCGGCGGTCTGGGCCGGGCGCACGCCCTGTTGCTGGCCCGGCGCGGCGCGCGGGTGGTGGTGAACGATATGGGCGCGGCCGCGGAGGACGTCGCCCGGGAGATCGTCGCCGGCGGCGGGGAGGCCATCGCCGCCCAGGGCTCCGTCACCGATTATCCGTTCGTCGAGGCGATGGCGGGCGAGGCGAAAACGCGCTGGGGCCGCATCGACATCCTGATCAACAACGCCGGGGTGCTGCGCGACAAGAGTTTCGCCAGGATGGACCTGGCCGACTTCCGCCTGGTGGTCGACGTGCACCTGATGGGCGCGGTGAACTGCACCAAGGCCGTATGGGACGCGATGCGCGAGCAGAATTACGGCCGCATCGTCATGACCACCTCGTCCTCGGGCCTGTTCGGCAATTTCGGCCAGTCCAACTACGGCGCCGCCAAGATGGCCCTGGTCGGCCTGATGCAGACCCTGGCGCTGGAGGGCGCGCGATACGGCATCCGGGTGAACTGTCTTGCGCCCACCGCCGCGACGCAGATGATGGAAGGCATACTGCCCGCCGACATGCTGAACCTGCTGAGGCCCGAATATGTCAGTCCGGCCATGCTGGCGCTGGTGCGCGAGGACGCGCCCACCCGTACGATCCTCTGCGCCGGCGCAGGCGGGTTCGAGGCGGCGCAGGTGGTCATGAACAGCGGGGTCCACCTTCCGGCCGGCGATGACGCGCCCGAGGCCGTGGTCGCCCGTTGGGACGAGATCATCGACATGACCGACGCCTTCACCCCCGACAATGCGCTGGAGCAGAGCCGGCTGGAACTGGCCAAGGCCGGTTATCGGGCTGAGGACGTCGGATGACCTCGCCCGGACGCCTGATCGCCGCCCTGACCCTGGCCATGGCGCTGGGTCTGTGGGCCCCCGCATCCGCCGGTGAAGCGCCCGTGGTCGATGCGCCCGCCGGCGTCCTGCGCGGCGAGGCCGTCGGCGGCGTCGACATCTATCGCGGCGTTCCCTATGCGCAGGCTCCGGTGAACAATCTCCGCTGGCGCGCCCCGCAGCCTCTGCCGCGCTGGAGCGGCGTGCGCGAGGCGCGGCGGTTCGGGGCCGCCTGCATGCAGCCCCCCTCCCCCTATTATGATCATCCGGCGGTGAGCGAGGACTGCCTCTTCCTCAATGTCTGGGCGCCGGCCGGCGCGCGCGACGCGCCGGTCATGGTCTGGATTCACGGCGGCTCCCTGGTGGGCGGCGCCGGCAGCGATCCGCTTCACGACGGAACGGCCTTCGCCGAACAGGGCGTCATGGTGGTCTCGATCAACTACCGGCTGGGGCCTCTGGGCTGGCTGGCTCACCCCGCGCTGAGCGCCGGGGCGGACGGGGGCGTGTCAGGCAACTACGGCCTTCTGGACCAGATCCAGGCCCTGCGGTGGGTCCGGGACAATATCGCCGCCTTTGGCGGGGATCCCGACAATGTCACCATCGCCGGCGAGTCTGCGGGCGCGCTCGGCGTCATGCTCCTCATGGCCGCGCCCGACGCGCGCGGCCTGTTTCACCGCGCCATCGCCCAGAGCGGCTACATGATCACCCTGCCGCCGCTGCGGGACGGGGCGTACGCCGACTGGCCCGACGCCGAAACCATCGGCGCGTCGCTGGTCTCCCGGCTGGGCGCCGACAATCCCGACGCCCTGCGCGCCATGGACGCCGGGGCGATCATCGCGGGCGCCGCGGGGACGGGATACTTCCCGCTGGCGACGGTGGACGGCCGCATCCTGCCGGACCAGCTGGTCGAGGTATTCGATCGCGGCGAGCAGGCGCCGGTGCCGATCCTGGCCGGATACAACGAGGGCGAAATCCGTTCGCTGCGCTTCCTGCTGCCGCCGGCGCCGGAGAGCGCCGGGGCCTATGCCCGGGAAATCCGGGCCCGTTACGGCGACCTGGCGGAGGCGTTCCTGTCGCACTACCCCGCCGAAGATATCGACGGCAGCATGCTGGCGACCACCCGGGACGCCCTTTACGGCTGGACCGCCGAACGGCTGGCGGCGAAGCAGACCGAGGCGGGGGCGCCGGCCTTCCTCTACTATTTCGACCACGGCTATCCGGCCGCCGAAACGGCGGGCCTGCGCGCCTTCCACGCCTCGGAGATCCCGTTCGTGTTCGGCACGACGGATTCGACGCCCGCCTACTGGCCGCCTGTGCCCGGGACCCCGCCCCATCAGCGCCTGTCCCGGGCCATGCTCGGCTACTGGGCCGCCTTCATCCGCGACGGGGCGCCCCGCGCCGAGGGCGAACCGGCGTGGCGCGCTTACGACGACACCCGCGCCTACATGGCCTTCGAGGACGAACCCGGGCTGCGCGCCGGACCGCCCAACGCCTATGCCCTCAACGAGACGGTGGTCTGCCGCCGCCGCGCCCGGGGCGACCTCGCCTGGCACTGGAATGTGGGCGTGATCGCCCCGCCCCTGCCGCCGAAGGCGTCCACCTGTGAGTAGGCGTCGCCTCGCCGGCCGACCGGAATGACCGCCGCTCGCGACCCATACCGGTCCTAGAACCGCCAGTTCAGCGCCGCCGCCAGGGCGTTGGCGTTGAGGTCGGAGGCGAGCTGGCCGGACCAGTCGACGGTGAGGCTGAGGCGGTCCTTCAGGTCCAGATCGAGGCCCAGTTCGGCCACCAGGGCGTCCTCCGTCACGGGCAGGCCCTGGACGGTGAAGGCGGGCGCCGGGCTGTCGGCGAAGGCGTGGCGGCCGTCGGCGGCCGTGTCGTCCCAGGCGTGACGCCAGCCGAGGCGGCCCGACAGGACGGCGGTGCGACCGTCGCCCTGATCGTACGACCGGCTCATGCCCAGCCCGACCGTGGCCAGATTGGCGGCCTGCACCCGGCCCTGCACGGCCAGCGCCGCCTCGCCGCCGGTCTCGGTGAAGCCGTCGCTCTCGGTGCGGACCCGGGCCAGGGTGACGAAGGGCTCCAGCGTGGTGGCCGGGCCCATGCCCACCCGCCATGAGGCCTCAATGAAGGCGTGGACGGTCTCGGCGTCGTAGTCAGCGGTCAGCACCTCGGCGAAGCCGGGGAACACCGCCAGCCGCCCGGTCTGGACCTCATGCCAGGTCCCGGACACGGCGCCCTTCAGACCCAGCGCGCCCCACTGGCCCGAGCTATAAGCCGCCAGGCTGAGGCTGTCGCCCTCGGCCGAACCGGCGCGGGCGGCGCTGTCGTAGTCGTGGGCCGAGGCCCCGCCCGCCACGCCCAGACGCACCGCGCCGAAGCCGGCGTCCGCCCCCATCATCAGGCCCGTGGACCCGTGGGTCAGGGAGGCGGCGTTGCCGTCCGAGGACAGGCGGGCGTGCGAGCCCGTCGCCTGGGCCCAGAAGGCCGCGCCGGTGTCCATGGACCGCGCGGCGTCCATGCGGCCGGTCAGGGTTCCGGCCAGGATCTGCGCGGCCTCGGACTGGGCCGTGCGGATGGAGCCGTGCAGCTCGCCCGAGAGCATGTCGAAGGCCAGACGGGCGTTGCCGGCGTTCAGGCCCACCACGGCGTCATACAGGGCCGCGCCCGACCCGGTCGCCTCGATGGCTGCGGCGGTCGACCGCTGGTTACCGGTCTCGCCCACCGCCGGGAACGGGACGGCGTTGCGCTCCAGCGTCATCAGCACCGCATGGGTCTGATAGGTCAGGCTGGCGTCGAGGAAGGCGAAGTCGGTCTCGATGGCGTCGAAGGCGCCGGTCACCCCGCCCGCAGCGGTCAGGATGGTGTAGGTGGACTCCGGGCGGTACTCGCCGGTCAGGCCGATGTGACGCACCACCCCGCCGTTCAGGGTGGCGGTTCCCCCTGCGACGATGCGGTCCGAGGCGTCCGACGCCGGATCCACCTCCACCTCATAGATCGAGCCCGCATCGAAGGTGACGTCGCCGGTGATGTTGAGCGTGCCGATGGAGTTCCCCGGCGCGATCACCGATCCGTCCCCGGCCATCAGTTCGGCAAGGGCGCCGGAGCCGCCAAGCATGGCCCCGTCGAACAGGCGCAGCTCGCCGCCAAGGGCGCCGTTCACCAGCAGCAGCCCGTCGCGGATCTCGGTGATCCCCTCGAAGTCCGAAGAGTCGCCGGTCAGGGCCAGCCCGCCCGCGCCGGTCTTGGCGAAGGTCCCGGTCCCGCTCAGCACCCCGGCAAAGACCGCGTTCTCGTTTGCATTGAGGGTGAAGTTCGCCCCCGAGGCGATGGCCACATCGCCGGAGAACGCCCCGGCCTGGGCCAGCAGACCGCCGGTCTCCACCACCCAGTCCATGGCGTTGGCGCCCAGCAGGCTGAGCACGCCGTCGCCGCGCTTGAAGGTCTCGCCGTCGCCGGAGATGTCGCCGCCGAAGTCGGCGTCGCTGGATTGGTCGAACACCAGGGTCGCGTCGTTGTCGATGTCGCCGACCAGGGAGTCCGTATCGCCGATCAGGGTCCCGGCGCGCACGACCGTGCCGCCCGCATAGCTGTTGGTCCCCGTCAGGATCAGCGTGCCCAGATCGGTCTTCACCAGGCCGCCCGCGCCGGTCAGCGCGGAGGCGATGGTGGCGGTCATGGCCGCCCCGGCCGCCGTGCCGTCGCCCACCCGGACGATCGTCCCGGCCTCGGTCAGCGCGATCCCGTCGCCGGTGATCTGATAGCCGTCCACCGCGAACTGCATGCCCGTCACGCCCAGTCCGGCGCTGTCCACGGTCACCGTCCCGCCCGTTCCCATGAACACGGCGAAGGCCGGGTTGTCATAGACCCCGTTCACCGCCCCGTCGGCTCCGGTCCAGCCGCGCCCGGTCAGGCTCCACGTCCCCGCTCCGCCCTGGATCGACCCGTCGTCGGCGGACGCCGCCCCGTCCCAGAAGCGCAGCTCCACATCGTGGGTGGAGACCAGGTTCACCTGATTATCCACGGCGGTCTGCACATACAGATCGTCGAGATCGACGCCGTCCGGCGCCGACGCGATGTCGAGGCCCAGATCGGTCAGCGTCCCGCCGTAATCGAACAGGCGATAGACCCCGGCGCCGAAGCCGCCCACGTCCGTGACCGCGAGCTCGCCGTCCAGGGTCAGGTCGCCCGCCACCTCGAACAGGGCCGCAGACCCGTCCGCCGCGCCCAGCGCCACCGCCACCGTCGCGCCCTCAGACAGCACGAGCGTCCCCAGACCCAGCGTCCGGCCCTGAACACCCGACAACACCCCGCCGTCGGCGATGGTCACTGTCCCCAGCACCGAGCCGGAACCACCCAGTGATCCGCCGGTCACCGACACGTCGCCGCCCAGCGCGCCGTCCACAAGCAGGGTTCCGCCGCTCAAGGACGACGTCCCGGTGAAGGCGCCGGAATCGCCGCCGAGACGGGTCACGCCCGCCAGATGGCGGAGGGTTCCGGCGCCGGTGAGAGCCGCCGCGAAGCCATAGTCCGACTCCGTGTGGTTGAACACCAGTTCGCCGGCGCCGTCGCCGAAGCGCACCTGTCCGGCCTGCAGGATGCCGGCGGCGGCGGCTTCGGACGATGCGTCCGCCCCGATGGCCAGGACGCCTTGCGCGCCTTCCGCCTCCGCCAGGATGATGTCGCCCTCGCCGTCGCCGACGGTCAGCCGCCCGCCGTTGGCGAGGACGACCTGGCCGTGGGACTGATCATCCGCAGCGATGATCAGATAATCGTCCAGCTCGAGCACCGAGCCCGCGTCCGAGATGATGGCCAGCCCGTCCGCGCCTCCATGGGTTCCGACGGAGCCGTAAAGGGCGCGGACGCGCCCGCCGTCCTCGATGGTCAGGGCGCCTTCGCCACGGCCGCCGACGAACAGACCTGAGCGAACGTTCAGGAGCGAACCGCCGCCGGTCACGACGGCCGTGCCCGACCCGCTGGTCTCGCTGGCGATCACAGCCGCGCCGACGTCCGCGAAGCCGCGATCCTCGATGGTCAGACGGCCTTCGCCGCCCGCGCCGACAAACAGAACGTCGTCCACGGTCCAGGCCGCGTCGGCGCCGCCGACTGTCACTTCGCCCCGGGCCTCCAGGGTCTGGCCCAGCGTCGCGCCGGTGCTGTTCAGCCGGGCGGCGTCGGTGACCAGCAGACGGCCGTCGTCGCCCGCCTGGGCGCCCGCCGTGAGGTCGCCCGACCCGGTCATTCCCCGGGCCAGCACCACCTGACCGTGACGCACCCGCAGGCCGTCCAGCAGGTTGTCTCCGGTGAGAATCACCGACCCAAGATCGGTCTTGGTCAGGACGCCGAAGGTGGTGAGATCCAGGTCGACAAGAGCCGAGACGTCAGCGCCGGACGCCGTGCCGTCGCCCACACGAATGACCGGATCCCCCCCGTCCGCCGCCGTCAGACGCAGACCCTCGCCCGTCAGCACATAGCCGTCCGACGCGAACTGCAGGCCGGTGGCGGAGACGTCGCCGTCGCTGTTGTCCACGGTCACCACGCCCCCCGGGCCCATGAACACCGCCAGGCTGGGCACGGGCCGGTTCTGGCCGTTCTGGACGCCGTCCACGTCGGTCCAGTTGCCGCCGGAAAGGCTCCAGACTCCGTCACCGCCGTCAATGGCGCCGTTGCCGGCGTTCTCCGGGTCGCCGTCCCAGAACCGCAGCTCGTTCAGACTGACCGCCAGATTGACCTGACCGGCCAGGGCCGTCTGGATCGCCAGATCGTCAGCCGTGTAGCCGGTCGGCGCCATGTCGATGGTCATGCCGTTGTTTGTCAGGGCGCCGCCGTAGTTGAACAGCCGGTAGACGCCCACGCCGAAATCATCGCCGTCGGTGACGTTCAGCACCCCGTCCAGGGTCAGGTCGCCAGCCACGTCGAACAGGACCTGATCGGGGTCGTGGACGGCGTCCGGCCCCCGCAGCGTCACATTCGTGCGCGCGACCGATCCCAGGAAGAGCGATCCCATGGTGAGGGTCTGGCCGGACTCCCCCTCCAGAACGCCCGTGGTCACCGAGACGTCGCCGAGGATGACGCCCGCTCCGTTAAGACGTCCGCCGGAAACCAGCACACCGCCGCCCAGATTGGTCAGGACGGTCAGCTCGCCGCCCTCGACGGTGGTCTGTCCGGCGAAACCGGTATTGTCGCCCGTGAGCCAGGTCTCGCCTGCCAGATGCCGGACGTCGCCGACACCCGACATTCCGGGCGCGAAAATGTAGGCGGTGTTGGTGTGATTGAAGACCAGAGACCCGTTTCCGGCGCCGAACACCACGCCGTCTGCCGACAGGTAGCCCGCCTGCGCCGCGGCTTCGCCTTCGAGGGCGCCGATGGCCAGAACGCCGGAAGCGCCGGCTTCCAGACCCAGGTAAAGCGCGCCCGACCCATCCATCACGGTCAGGGCGCCGCCTTCGGTCAGCAGCAGGGAGCCGGCGCCCTCGTACCCGATGGCCGCCTCCATGGCGGCGAGGCGCGACTCCACGCCGCGAACCACCACCTCGCCGGTCGTTCCGGCGCCGAAGCCGACGCCCAGACCGCCCGCCTGGACCACGCCGCCGTCCTCGACGGTGAGCACGCCCCGACCGCCGTTCTCGACCCCGACGCCCACGTCGAAGATGCTGACCAGCTGCGATCCGGCGCCCGACACGGTCACCTCGGCGACGGACTCTTCGCCCCCGGCCATGAACAGCTGGCTGGTGATCACATTGCCGCCGTCCAGAACGGTCAGGGCGCCGCGCCCTTCCCGCGCCAGCACCAGACTGTTGTCCACCGACAGCATCGAGCCCGCGCCCGACACCGTCACATCCGTACTGGCCGCCCCGCTCTGGGCGCCTTCGAAGAAGGCCGCGTCAATCCTGCCTCCGCCGGTGATTTCGATGGTGGACCGTCCATAAAGGCCCGCCGTCAGCACGCCGAACCCGGCCGCCGCGCCGTCGCGCACCGTCAGGGTTCCGTCGCCGAAATAGCCCAGCCAGGCCTGATCCGCGATCAGCTGGCCGCCGTCGGTCAGCGCGATGCGCCCGGTTCCCATGGTTCCGGCATAGGCCTCCTGCACCTGGGCGCCGGACAGGCCGCCGGCGATCTGGATCAGGCCGAGGCCTTCGCCGGAGCCGTCGGCCGTCAGCACGCGGCCGGTGAAGGTCCCGCCGTTGCGGATCAGGATTTCCGGCGCGTTTTCTCCCTCGGCGCCGAGGACGGAGCCGCTGCCGGGCGTCATGGGATCGGCCGCCTGACCGTTGGCGCCCTCCAGGATCAGCCGCCCGCCCTGGACGTAGTAGTTGCCCGAGAAGCCGCTGTTGTCCGCCGTCAGGATCGTCTCGCCGGCGTAGTGGTTGATGAGACCGCGACCGGTGATCCTGGGCGCGAAGACATAGCCTGCGTCGGTGTGATTGAAGTTCAGCGCGCCGACCCCGGAGCCGAACTGCAATTCGGCGGCCTCCAGCACGCCGGCGCGGGCGGGCGCGTCGCCTGTCGCCGCGCCGATGTTCAACACGCCGGTGGCGTTGGCCAAGCTGGCAACCCTGGCCAGGCCAGTCCCGCCGTTCACCCGGGCGACGCCGCCGTCGGCGAGGGTCAGTTCCCCGCTGCGCAGATTGCCGACGACCAGCCGGTTGTCGCTGATCAGAAGCGACCCCTCGCCCGTCACGATCGCCGTGCCGGCGCCCAGCCCGTGGTTGATGTAGCTGTCGTTGGCCCGCACCTGCCCGCCGGCCGAGATCGTCAGCGCGCCGCTGGACAGGCTGCCCAGGAACAACTGATCCCACACGGTCCAGCGGGCGTTCGCGCCCGTCACCGTCACTTCGCCGGGCGCCCCGCTGCCGCTGCCGACATAGGACGCCACGGTCTCGACCTCGGCCCCGTCGGCGATGAGCAGGCTTGCGGCATGCGTGCTGCCGACCAGGATCTGGGACGTGTTGATCCAGCTGGAGCCGGCGCCCGTTATCGCCACCGAGCCGAGAGTCGCGCCGCCCTGACCAATAAGGCCGTTATTGCTGCGCAGGGTCCCGCCGCCGCGCACGGTGAGGTTGGCGTCGCCGACATAAAGCTGGGCGTCGGACGCCAGCGACCCGCCGTCGAAGGTCAGCGCGCCGTCGCGCACCGTCGTGTCGCCGGACCAGGTGTTGGCGCCGGTGAGGACCAGTTCTCCCGCTCCCACCTTGACGAACGGGCGCGCGCCGCCGGACTCGGAGATGACGCCGGCCTGGGCCGCCGACCCTTCCAGCACCTGGAACTCGGTCGTGTTGGAGCCGATGACGACCGGGTTGGCGATGGTCACCCCGTCGGCGTAGTCGATCACCGAACCACTCGTGCGCAGGGTCGAGGCGCCCAGGGCCGTATTCGACGCCAGGGTCAGGATCCCGCCTTCAAGCAGGGTCGAGCCGGTGTAGGTGTTGTCCCCCGACAGGATGGTGCGGCCAGCCCGCAGGCGGACGGTCCCTGCGCCGGTAATGTCGGCGCCGAATTCGTAATCCTCGCCGGTGTGGTTGAAGACGATCTGGCCCGAGCCGGCGCCGAAGGCGACGGCGGCCATATCCACAACGCCCGGTGCGACAGCAGCCGTGTCGGCGGCCGACCCGATATTGAGGACTCCGCTGCCTCCAGCCTCGGCGCCGAGCGTCAGTGTGCCGCCTCCCGCCCATCCACGCACCTGGCCGCCGTTGGACAGGGTCAGGGCGCCCTCGCCCCCGCTGCCGATGTTGATGGCGCCAGTGCTGCTCCACGCCGATCCTTCGCCCGTCACCGTCACAGCGCCGACGGAGTCGGCTGTACGCCCGACGTGAGCCCAAGTGTTGGACACCTGTCCGCCGTTCTGGATCAGGAGCGCGCCGTCACCCTCAAAACCGGACGCGACGTACAGACCATTGTTCATGCTCCAGGTCCCGCCGTCGACGATGACCCGGCCTGTGCCGCTGGCGCTGCTGTCGGCGCTGCGGGCGATCGAGCCGATGCCGTTGGTCGACACCCAGCCGCCATCGGTGATCGTCAGGACTCCTTCGGATCGCTGACCCACGTAGAAGCTTCCGGTGTTCCAGCGCGCGCCTTCGCCCGTGACCGTGACCTCGCCGCGCGAGCCTGCGCCGTTGGCGATATAGACCGCGCCGCTGCTCAGCACGCCCCCGCCTTGAACGCGCAAGGTTCCGTCGTCGCCCGCACCCTGGCCCACGGTCATGGTCCCACTGTTCTGGTTGGTGGAACCCTCAATGGTGAGCCTTCCCCCTCGCACCCCCGTCGAGCCGGTGAAGCTGCTGACGCCCGTGAGATAGGTTTCACCCGCCAGGTGAGTGATGTTCAGAGCGCCCGTCAGGTTGGAGTTCAGCGTCAGGAAATCGTTCGTGTGATTGAACAGAATCTGTGACGAGCCGGCCCCGCCGAAAATGCTGGCTCCGTTGAAAAAGCCGGAAGCCGCCGCCTGGCCTGACGCGGCGCCAAAGATCAGCCGGCCCGTCGCACCCGCCACGGCGCCAAGTTCCAGTCGTTGCCCGCCGGTTATGGAAAGGGAGGCGCCGTCTTGGAGAATGATCCCGCCGCTGGAGCCGTTCGCGCTGCCCACGACGATACGCTGATCCGTGTCGATCACCGTGTCCGCGCCGGCATAGACCAGCTGATCATCTACAATGAGTTCTTGTGCACGCGCGGGCGTGGCGACCAGCACCCCGGCGGCGGCCAGAGCCAGAACAGAAGTCTGCGCCAGGCGAGACGAGCTGGCGAAGCGGATGGCGGGCATGGCAAAGCCTCTGGAAAAACGGTCAATTTCCGCTGGGTTAACACCCGGTGGCCAAAAGGTGTCAGGCGCTCCGTCCGGCGAATTGACCCTGCGTCCTGATCGGCGATAGTTAGCCGAAGGGCGTTCAGTGGCGTGGGGTGTCGATGGACCGGCTGCCGCATATTCGGTTCTCGACCGACGATTTCGATCCGGTCGACCGGCTGGAGGCCTGGCGCGAAGCCATGGCGCCCATGTTCGAGACCCGGCGGCCGGAAGCGGCGCCCGGCTTTCGCGGGTCCGCCTTCACCTATCTGATGGGGTCGCTGGCCCTGGGCGGAACCGAGGTCGACGCCCTGGCCTATGAGCGCAGCGCCGCGCGCATCCGGGCCGACTACATCGACCACTATCTGGTGCGGCTGGACTACCAGCCCGATCGGCCCGAGGGCGTCCTGCGCGTCATCGACCTGGGTCAGGCGGTCAGCCTGCCGCCCGCTCCCATGTACTGCCTGTGCATCTTCGTGCCGCGCGACGTCATGGACGCAGCCCTGCCAGGGGCGGAGTCCCTGCATGGGCGCGAGATCGACGGGCCGCGTGGGCGGATGCTCGCGGACTACATGCGCTCGCTGACCCGCAACGCGCCCGGTCTGGCGATGACGGACGGGCCGGCCATGGCGGAGTCGACCCTGGCCATGATGGCGGCCTGCCTCGGCCCGTCCCGGGATGCGGACGCCCGCGCCCGCAGCGTCCTTGACGCCACCCTGATCGGCCAGGCTCGCCGGCATGTGGACAGCCGCCTCACGGACCCGGCGCTGGACGCCGACGATCTGTGCCGGGCGCTGTCGATCTCACGCACAAAGCTCTACGCCCTGTTCCAGCCCCTGGGCGGGGTGGCGCGCTATATCCAGCAGCGTCGCCTGAAGCGGGTCCACGCCCTGCTGGCCGATTCGACCGAACGCCGCCGCATCGGCGACATCGCCTTCGAGCACGGCTTCTCCGACGAGGCCGTCTTCGCCCGCGCCTTCAAGCGGGAGTTCGGCGTGACCGCCAGCGAGGTCCGCGCCGCCGGCGGCGCGTCGGCGCCGGACCTGGCTGCGGGCTCCGATACGAACCTGTCCCCGCCCCAGCGCATGATGCTGTGGGGCGCATGGATGTCGGATCTGCGCTGAGCGCGGCCTCAGGTGGCGCGGACCTGGCCCTCCGCCGTGACGCGCCGCGTCGCGTCGGCCCGCTGAACTGCGCCAAAACGCAAAACAGCCGCCCTGGCGAACCGGGGCGGCTGTTTTGGTGTCTTGGGTGCGGGAGCAGGATTTGAACCTGCGACCTTCAGGTTATGAGCCTGACGAGCTACCGGGCTGCTCCATCCCGCGGCAAGGCGGTCTATGTGAAGGAAGAAGGGTTCGAGAACGATCCGGCCTCAAGTCGCGAGCAACCGCGTTGCGAGCATAGGCCGAAAAGCATTCTGTGTGTCTGGTAGACCCGGCGACGACCTACTCTCCCGCGCCTTAAGACGAAGTACCATCGGCTCTGGAGGGCTTAACGACCGAGTTCGGAATGGGATCGGGTGGGGAACCTCCGACATAGTCACCAGGTCAACCAGACACACAGAAATGAGAAGACATCGTCGCGTTTTTATTTCGGCAAGTAAAACCGAATGAGTTTTGCTGAGAAACGATCAAGCCGATCGGATTATTAGTACCAGTAAGCTTCATGCGTCACCGCACTTCCACACCTGGCCTATCAACGTGGTAGTCTTCCACGATCCTCAGCGAAGCCTTGTTTTGAGGTTAGTTTCCCGCTTAGATGCTTTCAGCGGTTATCTATTCCATACTTAGCTACCCTGCTGCGCGGCTGGCGCCACGACAGGTCCACCAGAGGTATGTCCATCCCGGTCCTCTCGTACTAGGGACAGATCCTCTCAAGCTTCGAACACCCACGGCAGATAGGGACCAAAC
>Ga0114899_1000744_pt1 | contig 21556 bp, 18 predicted proteins | sample MalvireepMed_215_FD_83497 | JGI IMG/M metagenome (GOLD analysis project Ga0114899, IMG submission 83497) | Marine viral communities from the Global Malaspina Expedition - Malaspina viral metaG DeepMed_215 | ecosystem: Environmental > Aquatic > Marine > Oceanic | place: Mediterranean Sea...
AATATCGGCAACGGAATGCGATAGAACGCTGCTTTGGTTGGCTTAAAGAATGTCGCCGCATCGCCACACGCTATGAAAAGCTGGCAAGTAGCTTTAAGGCGATGGTATGCGTGGCGTGCATCGACCGTTGCTTGCGAGCCAACTTTTCGTACAAAACCTAGATGAAACAAGCTACTGGCTGCAAAAATGACGAGGTCACGCTTTACATGCTGGCGCTTGGCGCGGTCGAGCAAGGGAGCGATCACTAAAACGAATTGTTGAGCTGCTTGACTTAGTCGTAGCTCATGGAGAGGTCGTCCCTGCATCAGCTTGTTCAGAGGGCTAAAATTTAGCACCTAGCATTACATATTAGGTTACTGTTTCTTATATAGTAAATGTTTATGTACAAAAAATAAGTCAACATGACAATGCAAGCCAACGCGATGCTAAAAGATGCTGAGAACATCGATGATCAGATAAATCGATTGGGCAGTCCTTATGCTGCTCTATGCCATTGGGCCGCCCAGCACGATCTCAGTAGTGCGCTCGAGCTTGCTTTCTGGACGCTGGGGCTAGATCACCACATCGTCGCGATTGGCAACCTGGTTAATGAATTTCACCATCCAGAGTCAAAAGACCTCCTCGCCGGGTGGCGGCAACATTCGAGCATTGCCCTGTTAGATGATTTGGCTAAAGCCATTCGACAAGACCCTAAGATTAGCCGTCAGTATCCTGAGCTGCCCCATCTGGGGAGTGCTGCCAAAACAAAGCACAAATACAAAGGCAGTCTCAAGGAGCAAACGTTTCTGATCACGTTAATTACCCACCCGCTGCCTGGCGCGGAGCAATCATCAGAATACGTGTTAAGACGTGCACTGCGTTTATGGTTGATCGCGCAGGCGGCGAATCGGGTAGTGACAGAGCAGTGCTTAGCGGATCGCAATATCAGTACCGCAGCGCGCTTTTTGATCGCAGATCGATACCAAACGCAGTGGCAGCTTGTTGATGATGTCTTGCGCCGTGCTCGACGTTATCTGACCGCTGATACTTGGACGTTTGAACGCTTTAATGACGCGCTGTCATTGGCAGCTGAGCAGTACAAGCAGAGCCATACATTTGGTAAAAGTGGCACCGCCTTCATCAATGCCATCATCGAGATTGCTAGAGGCGATATAAAGCCTTTCTCCAACCAGCGTGATCTTCCTCAGCGACCTTTTATTCCTGCTGAGTTATCTGCGCCCATTCCCGAGCCGGCACCGTTAATAAGCTTTGATGAGTCCTCTGAGCAGTTCATCGAAGTATGCCCAGCCCCAGAGGACTCGGAAGATGAAGAGGCTGACGAGGCGATTTACTTACTGCCGGTTGATGCAACGGATACGCAGGCTCAACAAGAGCTAACAGGGCGTAGCTTTTATCAACAGCAAGCGGAAACGTCTCATTATCTACCGTGGAGCTATTCCAAGCTTTTGCCGCCTGAGCGTTTGATGGTAGAAGAGTGGGTGGCCCGTCAGCTGAGACATCCGGATGAAAAAGAGCGATTAGGTGGCGCGTTAGCGTGGCTCGCCATCCGTTTTTCTCGGACACTCAGCCAAGTGCTTGCTATAGGCATTGGAGACGAGGTCCAGGGGGAGTGGTCTTTATCCTCAAGCCTGAAGCAACTGCATCGACAGTCACCGCGTCGACGTAATGCCTGGAAACCCGATATTGACGCGCAACCATACGTGGCCCCCGTTCATGACAAGCAGCATGTTGGTCTTGATGCCGAAGTGATAGCGGCGCTTGCAAGCGAAAGTTGTCAGGGATTACGTGCCCCGGCGTCGTTAGCGGAGGTGTGGCAATACGTATCGCCAGGCCAAAAAATCGAGGTGTGGTTTAATGAACGTATGAGCGCTGTATGCCCTCGTGTGACTAGCGGAAAGCTGGCTGAGGTATGGGGCCAAACTGTTTTTGATACGTCAGGCAATCACCATCTCGCAAGAATGTTAACGGCTCACCCCAATAGCGCCTTACCCGGTGCTTGTAGCTATGCCAGCTGGGATATTAATGCGATTGAGCAAGGACTCGCTTTACCGTATCAGTTACAGGGCCCCGAAACGTTACAGTCGACGAATCAAGGCAGTTTGCTGGTTCCTCTTGAAGCGGAGCTCAATAGGGCAATTAGCGAAGCGACTCAGCAGCTCAATGAAACGTTAGAAGGCAACGACCTGGTGCGTCTACATAATCAGTGGACCAGCTACTGTGTCATGGCCCTCTATGCAGCAACCGGAAGCCGATACCTTAAAGACCCTTTTGAAAGCCCACGATTTTTTAACCACGATCTCCCGGCTGTGTTTATTAATGACAAAGCGGAAGGTAGTGGTGTGCGTAATGGTCGTATGGTGCCGCTCGCTGATAAGGCGCTTGAGTTTGTCGAGGCTTACCTTTCGTACCTCCAACGTCTCGCTGATCATTTATGGAGCACCCACCCTGCAGTCGCATCGCGGATTAACTCGCTCCTAGAAGTGTCTGCGAAGGCTGATCAGCCACTGTTCTTCTTACTCGATGAGTCGCTCAATTGGCACGCTATGTCAGCGGCAGATCTACCCGGCGTCCCTTTATTCGATTGGCCACTACCTCCCAATCTGTTCCGTCATCGACTAGCACAGCAACTGCCCCTATTAGGCGTCGATAACGAAGTAGTGGATGGCTGGCTGGGACACGCTGAGAAAGGGGTCGCCACTTATAGCGATACCTCTGCCCGGTGCTGGATGGACGATTGGAAGGCCTATCGAAAAGAGGTTAACGAACTCTTTGAGCGACTGTCGTTTGATTTGCTAGCCCCACAAGCCTCCTTGCCCGTTGCCGCCATGAGCAGCTTGCGGGATTCAACGACAACTTCCCGGGCATTTGGGCAGCGGCTACGCGAAAAAAATCGTCGCTTGGCAACACGCAACGTCATCAGATCAGCGCTTAACGATATTGAGCTGTTTTTAAGAGGGCGTGATCTAGCCGAACTGTCAGCGGATGAAGTAAATCAACTGGGGCGGCATATGTTGCTTCAGCAGGGAAAAACGCCTTACCCCTCTGCAGCCTCACGGTTTAGTGTGCTGACTCGTCTGCTAGAGCGGCATGAGTCACCGCATCGCCATGCGTTTCAGCGCCGTTACATCCCGATGTTGCCAGAAAAAACGCTGATTCATGAACATGCACCTGTTTACGCAGCCTTAATGACTCAGTTGACGCATTGGACGAAAAAGATGCGTCCTTACGCGACGCGAACCCACTGTTCTAAACGCCAAGCGTTAGCGCTCGGTGCGTTACTGTTATGTATTGAAAAGCGTATTTGCTACACACGCCTGCTGAATGATGTGTGCCTGGGGGACAACTTTCGGCTGTTATATCACCGTAAAACCTATTACTTGGAGTATAGCGAGCAGTTGGATAGAACTAGCTGGCAAGCCCCCGTTCAGCGCCACCAAATTTCGTACCATGTGGCATCACTACTAACTTACGGCCAACATCTAACATCGACAAAGACGCTCGACGATCATTGGACAATCCCTAAACAAGCACCGCCTTTGCCAGATGCGTTTATACAGTGCTGTGCTATTCAAGAGCGTATGACGATCCAGCAGGTGATGGAGCAAGCGGCCGCTATTGTCGATCAAGCCAATCTTCTAGGGTTACCGGGCGTTGTGGCTGGCGCGTTAGCAGGGCGGATAGTGGCCACCAGCCTTCCCATGCAAGCTCACATTCGTATGGCGCACGGCAAATCGCTGGTTTTTCCACAGCCGCCAGTCAGCTCTGAACATTCGGTACTTCCAGCAACGCTGCCGGCGCTATTAACAGCCAGCGGTGATAAATATGAGCTGCAACAACAGACTTTGCTTCTATTTAAAGAGGTGAAGCAACTCTTGGATGGCTACACCAAGCCGCAGGCTAGGGAAACGGCAAAATCGTTGGAAAAACTGGTCACACAGCGAAACGGTAAGGTCAGTAGTGCCATCATGCTGTTGGTCATCTGGATCGCAGCGATTATTCGAACGGGTAAGGGCAGGGCGGGAAGGCGCTTTAAGCCTTTTGAGAGCAGTAGTATTCATCGCTATTGGGGCGCGTTGCGTAAGCTTTTTGAAGAGCTGGCGTACGGTGTCGATTTGATGGCGCTCGGTAGTGACGAGGTCACTGCTTTTTATGCAGGGTTAATTGATTATCAAGAAACCCAGCTAAGTGATATGAGCTACTTTAGCCACCGTCTGCGCTCTTTTCACCGCGTAGCCACCTCTCTCGGTGTTGAAGAGCCTGACTGGGGTGAGCTTCCCGTTGCAGAAGAAGGACGGCACGTGCGTGCGGAAATGCTCTCAGAACGTGAGTACCTTGAGGCACTGAAACGGATAGGAGCAACGCAACGAGACCTCGATATTGCGTGTGTACTTCAGTTTGTATTGCTATGTGCGTATCGCTTTGGCTTGCGGCTAGATGAAGCGAGGGGATTACTCAGGCGAGATTGGTGTAAGTCTCATGGCTACAGTTGGGTACTGGTTCGGAATAACCGTTATCGAACGCTCAAAAGCGAGGCTGCTCGCCGCGCTGTACCGCTTTTATTTTCTCTCGATGCAATAGAGCAGCGAACGATCAACGCCGTGCTTAACCGCCACGATGCACTATTGGGCGGGGAAGCAGCCACGCCACTGCTGGGGGAGGTGCGAGATGGGAAAGTCGACATAGCGCTTAGTGCATCAGCCATCAGCGCTGCAGAGATAGATATGTTGCGTCACGTGAGTGGCAGTCCAACTCTATCACTCCATCACGCGCGCCATGCGTTTTACAATATAACGGCAGCCGCTCTGCTGCAGCTAAACACGCCGGTGGCCACAAAAATAACCCAGCACGTCGACATCGCTCATTTGCGTCAGATGGTGATGGGACAACAGCATCACTGTTCGCGTCGAGTGATGATGGGGCAGGCGCGCTTAATGGGACACCGCCAGCCATCCACAGGGCTGCTGAACTATCACCATTTAATTCTAGAATGGGCGGATGCGCTGACACCTGTGAAAGGGAAAAATGGCAGCATTCTCAAAGAAGCCATAAAACCACAGGATTTTAAACGTTACACGCCGGCTTCTGCGATACCGCAAGCGCTTCCTTTATTTCACGAACCCACACCGCATTTATTGATGAAAGCGTTGCGATTAGGCGCGCTAAGGCAGAACGTGCGGCGAGCGAGTGAGACGTTAGGATTGTCTCCGAGTCATGCTGCTATTCTTGAAGATGTTGTTAAATTGGCTGAAAACAATATGCGTTTCAAAATGCGGGGAAAAGACCAATGGGTGACGTCGCAAGACTATCCCTTGGGATTACTGCGCAGTATTAGCGACGCTGCTTGGGATCGGCTGCTTGAACACACTAAAGAAATTGACAGTGAAACTTTAATGACTAATGAGGCACTAGAACTCAATGAGCTAGCTGGCCAAGTTGGCCGGCACCGACATCTATTGATGAGTGATGCGAGGCACGTCGAAGTTGTCGCGCTTACTGTCACAGCATTTAAAGTGTCTTCATCCAACTACGTCATTGTTGGAAAAAATTGCAGCGACGACATAAAGCGAATGCTGCACTTGTATGGGTTGAAAGAGATAAGTGATACGGGTGTTCAGCTAGATATGTTTGAAGTTGTAAAGGGCGGTAGAGAGATGAAGTATCAGCAATATTCTGGGCTGCTACTAGGTAAAAATGAACGCGATATTGTTAGAAATCGGTATGATTTAGCAGTCGCTTATATAGTGACTGCCACTTATTTGTATATGAATAATAGGTAGTTTGATGTTAGCTATATTGCAGCTGAAAGTTTTTGTAAGGATTTTCATCGCTCGCAATGGAAAGAGTAGACAACACATATGTCTTTTGTTTGTTGGGGCCTTTGGGGTTTTCCAAACGCTCGCCAGTGTAGTATAGAATGTCGTTATTAACTTTAGCACAGGCTAATGTCATTATATGATCAGCATGGTTGCAGGTTAGCGTGAAAGGTGTGCTTGAAACTTTATTAGTTGAATCGATGCTATAAAGAGAAATTGTGTTGCCGTGTTCATCATATCCTGCTGGCACAGCATACCCCTCCATTGGCGTCGGTTTAGGTGTTGAAAATGTTGGTGCACAATACTGGCCGCTAACTAGGATTTCCACTTTTGATTTTTTGTTATCGATTTCAGGTGATACGGTGAACGGATGCTTAATAGACCGTGCATTTTTTTTATTAATGAATTTTTCAGAGTGTTCTTTAATAAATTCTTTGTCTCCAGAAGGCGCTTTATCTGTATGGGGCATGCTTAAAATATCTTTTTGCGTGATGACTGAGTGCGTTATTTCGTAAGCTAAGAGGGCAAGCTTATGTGTGAGCTCTTCTTGATGGGGTTGGTTTTCTAAAAACAGCATGCCAATATATTTGTTTTTATGCTCGCCTTCTGTTTCTATGAAAAATTTATTTTCAATGCGGTCTTCGATGTCAGGCGATAGGTCTTCGATGTATTTGGTTAAAATACTTTGTAAGTGGTAAGTGAAATCTTTTATTTCAGTATTTGCTAGATTTTCTGGGGTGCATTCGATGCCGTTACTATATTGAAGTTTTATAGCGTCTTCTAAAGAAACTACTTTGATGATGAGGTTGTCAGGGTACTGAAAATGCGTCTTATCTTCTTTTTTAGGCATGCTGTTCCTCAATACTCTGGGACCGAAAGATTTAGGTTGTTTCTAATAATAATTAATTTTTTTGTGGTGGGATGCACTACCGCTTTTTGCCTTTTTAGTACCATATGTGCTTAAAAATAAGTTATCAGCTACTACATATGCTCAAAGGGCTAAATAGACGCAGGTTTTAGCGCTATTTTCTAATTTAGCAATGATGGCGTCAGTGTTCGTGATGAGCGGGTGTGTAATAGTGCTTCCCAACATACTAGGTAGAGGGGTAGGCCCATTTCGCTAGCTTAGCTGTGCAGAATAATAACTTGGTCGGAACAGGCGTAACCTTTACAGCCATAGCTGTCGAAGACCTTGCATTGCATGAACAGCTTACGGCTTTCTCCTGTTGAGCCGTCTGATGTGAACCGCCCCGGCTATCTTGAAGGCTTGCTTATATGAGTCAGGCAGTTTCACCCGATTCTCCCCTGCGTTTAGCTTACGTAAAATCCTACTTTTGAGGACCTTGGTTTTTCGGGAGATTATCCACTGATGGCTCAAGTAAGCCCCGTTGGCATTGGCCATAAAGCCACTGATTTGCTGAGGACTCCATTCGTCCATCAGTTGGCCTGTTACCCAGCGAATCAGGCTGGGCAGTCGCTTTGTCACTTTCTAGGCGGCACGTCGTCGCTGACCACTTGCCGTTTGTCCTGTGTGAGTATAGCCACGGGCTCGCCCGTTGCGCTCTATCTCGCGGCTAATGGTTCTGCTGTGAACACCAACGTTTTTAGCGATCTGGCGCTGGCTAATACCGGTCTCAAGATAGGCAAAAACTGGGTATCGTTGGCCCTGGGTTAGTTGTCGGTATCCCATGTTCTGCTTCACTTTGGTAGGTAAGGCAGAGAGGGTGCCGGAGCTGGTCCTCCTGCCGCTACCTTGTGATCCAAAGTGCTGCGCTTATTCTATGAATCCAGGGTCAGAAGGGTAGTGACGAGTAAGAGACGTTTGACATTGAGGCGTTTCATGGCGCTATTGCCCTCTGTTCAATTGTTGTACTGATGCTTGCCGACAAGAAAATGGCGATTGGCTTAAATTCATTGCTTCTATTATCAAGATAGCTAATTATTCTGAAATATGGTTGCGAGCGCATACCGCACAGAAAAGCAGAGGTTACCGAGTCGTGAAGCTGTTACTTTTTATAAATCCCTGCTCACTAAAAAGCTATTGATTTAAAAATGAGAAACGCGCTGTCCTTACCCCAGCTATGGGAAAGCACCAAATACGTGTCGTGGCCCAAAAGCCACAGTAACCCCATGGTGCGCGTGCCACGCCCGTCGGGGAAACCTGAAACTAAGTCGATCCCGCGCTTAGCCAGTGAATACGATACTTTTGAGCGCTGCCTTGCGTATCGAGACCAACGTGGCAGAGAGATTTGGGGCGAGCGTCGTTGGAAGGAGCTGTTGCGAGTAGAGGCACGCTCCGTCGCGCGTCATCGTGAACGGCCCGCTGGCCCGATAACGGGCGTTTACCACTATGAACGCCCCACAGGAACAACACTCTGGGTGGCGGCTTGGTATGAGTTGATGCCCGACGGTTCACGCAAAAAACGCAGCGCGCAGTTCAGTTACGGTACGTCACGCACCCGCTATGCGACCTCAGAAGAAGCCATGCAGGCGGCGATTAAACGGCGGCAAGAGGAAGAGACGCGCTGGTACTGTGTCGTGGGTAAGCGCGATCAACGGCGCGTGAACCAATGACGTAAGGTTCCCGCTTCAAGGAGTGTCGATGGCTTTTCGTTTTCAACGTCGTATTTCACTTGCGCCTGGCGTGCGCCTGAATATTAGCAAGCGTGGTGTGGGCCTTTCTGTCGGCCCGCGAGGTGCCAGTGTCAGCATGGGGCCACGCGGTATCCACGCGCATGCCGGACTTCCTGGAACAGGACTGGCCTATCGCACCCAGCTGTCATCATCTCGTCGAGCTTCTTCAAAGGGTCAAGCAAGTGCTCCCTCAGCCCTAGAAACGCGCATTGGGCAAGGGGAGTCGCTGGGGCTTCAGCTGTCGGTTAAGAAAGACGGCAACGTGCGCTACCTATTTGAAGATGGCACTCCACTCAGCGACCAGGACGTACGTTGGCTGCGCCGTCATGCACGTGATGCTATTCGTGCACAGCTCAAGACACTCTGCGATGAATTAAACGCGGACATCGTGCGCTTAGGTCAGCTGCACCACGATACCCCATCTCCTCACTGCCGTGGCTACACCCCACGCCATTTTGCTGAGCCGGCACCCACTCCGCCCACGCCGGTGCCTCTTCCATGGTGGAAAGTGCTATGGCCACCGGCACGCCGTCAACATGAGGTCGATAACACACGTCGCCAGAAGCGGTTTAATGATGACTATCGTACCTGGGAGCACCGCAAAGCCGATTTTGATGCCGCCGAGTTTGCCCGACAACAGCGAGAAGAGCAGGGCGTGCTAAGACAACGTGATGACATGACACTCACGCTTCAAGAACGCCTAGAAGAGATCGACTGGCCTCGCGAGACCGTGATCGATTTTGATTTGGGTAGCGATGACACCACGATGGCGCTGGATATTGACCTGCCCTCTGACGATGACATGCCGGATCGGGAATGGACGATGCCCGCCAAAGCGCTCAAGCTCACCCCCAAGTCCCTGAGTGCCACACGACAGCGGAAACTGTACCGTGACCATGTCCACGGCATTGCCTTTCGTGTGCTTGGCGCCGTGTTTGTGCGTTTGCCCTCTGTTCAAGAGGCGCGGGTATCCGGATATCGCCAAGTGGTTGATCCCACCACGGGCGGTAAGCGCGATCAGTACCTTTACAGCGTCAAGGTCACCCGAGCACAGTGGAACCGTATCCACTTTGATCAGCTGGCGCAGGTCGACCCGGTGGCGGCGGTAGAAGCGTTTACGCTGCGCCGCGATATGACCAAAACCGGCATCTTTCGTGATATTGAACCGTTTAAGCTGGTTTAAAACGCCTCTCGCCAATACTGGATGGACGACTCAGAGACTACTCCCTGCTGGGTGCCGATCTCGATGACCGCTTGCTGAAAGGTGTGGGCTAGGTCGGGCTGGTGGCACAAGGCTAACGACCGAATCATCCGCGTGATACGTAAATGGTTATGGCCTCCCGCTTTTAGCCAAATATGGGTTTGTATTGCCAGCGTTGGTTGAGCGACGATATTGCTCCCCTCCCGAGCGAGGCCAAAAAAATCGAGCATCACCTCAAGCGAGCGCTGCTGATGCTGGCGCATAACGTCACTTCTCTCAAACGCAGCCTGTACCGTTGGCGTCAGCAAGGGAGCAAAGGCATTAAAACGGCCGGCCTCCGGGATAGGGAACAGCCACTGAATATAGTCATGGGTGTGCTCTAGCCAAAAAGGCGATAGCGCCCAAATATCCTCAAGACACCGACCTTTATGATCCAAGCCTTCGCCACCGTAAAAAGCAATCAAGCGCTGATCATTATCCATTAAGTAGCACTCATCAGTGGGTACATCGGGGCATATAACGCCATCTCTCGGGCATGTCGTTCAGCGTTTTCATCCTGATGCGCCTCAATGCCCTCCAGTGCACGAAGGTAATAGGCGGGCAGGCCATGCTCACGGGCACCCGTCAAGACATGGTGCTTATACCAGGTATAGGGGCGCAGACCGAGTGCGGTGAGGTTGCCGATATACGCCTGCACCTCAAACTGCCGGTCACTGGCGAGATCCGTGACGGTAAGCCACGTCTCGTTATACGCCGCGCCCAGTCCCTCATAGCGATCGAGCGTCGGCTTGTGATGAGACGCCATTTCCCAAATGACCCCATAGACAGTGGACTGCGCTGAGGCAGGCACAATATCGCATTTGCCTGAGCCGTCGCTGCCGCGCTGGTGAAACGCTAGGCGGTAAGCGGGCAGAAGGGCCGTGATCACAAAGCGTGCTGGAACGCGAGCCGCTAGCCGCTGGGTTGCCATGTTGGAACCGTAGGCAAAATAGAGCATGGGAACCCTCCTTGGTGTAGCAATGATAACGTCGTCGTATTTTTCCGCATGCGGAAAAAAGGTGTGTCAGACCATGGGGCTAACGGGTGTTTATGAAGTCACAGGGGATTCAGTGGCATAGTGTGCCAACATCTGTTCTGCGTTCGTTTTGATCGTCTCTCGCCATGCGTGAGGCGCGGTGACCTTGATATTTGGCCCCATACCCATCAACCACCACAGCGTCTGCTGATCATCCGGCACATGGGCGGTTAGCCGATACCAGCCGTCAGTGTCCGGCAACGCCTCTATCGACTGTGTGTCAGATAGCGGCGTTTCCTGTAGTAGCCACGCCACCGGCTTAGCAATCTCGGCTTCCAACACTACATCGCTAGGCCCCTGCCGATACCCAAACGCACCGCCTTGGATGTACTCATCAATGTCAAAATCGTGCTGCTCTTGCCAGGGCTGCTGACTGAGTGTTGCCTGCTTCACGCGGTGAAGGGCGAACTGACGCAGATCCTTAAAGCCATCCACATGAGCTAACAGATAAGTGGCACTGTGGCGGCTCACAATGCCTTGAGGGTGGAGGGTAAACGCCTTTTCAGAGTGACTCGTGCGTGATAGATAAATAACGTCAACGGCTTTCTGCTCAAGGAGCGCCTGCGAGATGGTCTGCCAGGTTGCCTCGTTAATCTCAGCGGGGATCAGTGCTTTGCCGTTAGGAATAGCGCGTACCTTACGTGCCCACTGGCTAAGCCCATTAGCGCTCATGTCGTCCAGCAGTTTCCGGGCGTCAGTAAAGTGGGGGGAGAGCTGGCCGATCACTACTGGAGGCAGCAACCCCTTCAAATACTCTTCCGCTAATACTAGCGTTAGCGCACTGGGTACATCCAGCGCGGGTAGCTGGCACTGAAATTCACGATCAAAATACCAACGGTAAGGTTTTTGACTATCGTCACAGCCAATCGGAAACTGTGTAGAGAGCTTCTGGCTTAAATCCCGTTGCAGTGAACGCGTATCAATATTAAATCCTCGTTCAGCAAGCTTCTCTTTCAGCACAGGCGTCGCGATACGCCCTGGATAACGTGGGATTAGCTGCAGCATCGTGAGATAACGGAAAAGCGTATCGCGGGATTCGGACATAGTAATGCCAACCTGGGCTGTGCTAATGAAAGCGACGAGTTTAGCGTGCCTCACAAAACTTAGCGACCCGTGCTGGTAAAGCGCCGGGTTCTTTGGCTATAAGGTGTGCACGCTGCCGCCACATAGCAACGGTACTGTGGTCTATACGGGTATTGGGCAACTCATGCCATAAAGCGGCGGGGTGTATGTCTAAAGACGCCTCTACCGCAATATTGGGGTGACCTTCTAACCAGCGATACACACTCATCGCGCTACGTCCCACGCAGACTGGAAAGAGCAAGGCATCAGCGGGGAAAGGAACGTCAAGCGCCAGGAGCAATGCATTCACCTCATGGTCACAAGCGAGATGCCAACGACGATAGTCGGCAACCAGCGGTGCTGTCAGATGACCTGCCACACAGTGCCAAATGAGGTGCGCTTGTAAGAACTGACGGGAGGTATCAGATAATGTGGCACTGTAATCTGGGCAGATATAAAGTTGTTTGCCATCCGTGCTGGCACTGTGAAAACGTGAGTCAGTGACGGGGGTAAGGGTAAGAAACTGGCTTAAAAAGCCCATGACGGGCATTTCATGTTTCCACTGCTCACGATCATCTAGCCACTTGGCGATTTCCTGTTGGGTAGTGTCTTGAGTCGTTACACATTCGTTCATGGTCATCGTAGCGTCCATCGTCCCTGATAAGAGAGGATAGGCTATGACGAAGCTGCGACATTACGTGTCGCTTTAACGTTTGTTCTGGTTCGTTGTCGAGGGTATGGCCCGATGAAGCCTTCCACTATGATATTCGTTTATTGCCTTAGAGGATTGATTACGCGGTTTTTTATGCCGTCAGTTAAGTAATCTTGCCAGTCAACAAAGCGCTGGCAGTGGCGGCCAGCATATGCCCATTGCTTTCCTCATTAACCAACATGTGACGACCACATCACAAAAGATGACATTAAGGATGCTGGCATTGATAAAGAAATAGCTTAAACAGCCGAGGTGGGGCATCGCATTTCTTGTCGCTAGAACGGTTAATCAAAGAGATGCGACGCATAGTGTCGCAAATGCGGCAGATACTAGTTGGCAATCACAGCGCTTTGGAGTGCCTTCTATGTATGCAACCCCCGCTCAAGCACAGCAACTGCTTCGCCATCAGGTAGAACAACTCGCTAGCGACCCAGCGCTGGCTGAGCAACTGTCACCGCTGATGCTTTGGGGGCCGCCAGGCGTAGGGAAAAGCTCGGTGGTGCGCCAGGTGGCTGAGCGGCAGGGCATAGGGTTTATTGATATTCGTCTCGCTCAGCGTGAACCGATCGACCTGCGTGGCCTGCCGGTGCCTGATCATGAGCGCGGTGTGGTGGACTGGCTGTTGGCCGGTGAGTGGCCACGAGACCCTAATAGCTGTGGCATTTTGCTGTTCGATGAACTCACCGCCGCAGACCGCAGCCTGCAGGTCGCTGCGTATGAGCTGATCTTAGATCGACGCTTAGGAGACCTTTACCGTCTGCCGCCGGGCTGGCTGGTGGTGGGAGCAGGAAATCGCAGCGAAGACCGCGCCGTCGCGCAAACATTCTCTAGTGCCCTAGCGAACCGTTTTTGTCATATCAGCCTAACACCTGACCTAGACACCTGGACGCGCTGGGCGGCCGGGGAGGGGCTGCATCCCGACGTGACCGCATTTTTACGCTTTCGGCCAGAATGCTTCTTCGACATGGAGGGCAATGTTGAGCAGGGCTGGCCAAGCCCGCGTAGTTGGACGCGCGTGGCACAGTCGCTTAACCACAGTCAGAAGCTGCCTGCGGCGACCCAAGCGCTGATGGTTCATGGTCTCGTCGGGCAGGGCGCGGCAACCGAGTTTTTGGCGTTCCGTGATTGGGCGCTCAAACTGCCAGATATTCCTGCCATGCTGAATGGAAAAGCGCCCATCGAAATTCCAACGCGTGCTGATCAGCGCTACGCTTTTTGCGCGGGGCTTGCCCACGCGTTATGGCAACACGTTGCTGATGACGCACTTTATGAGGCTAAAACACAGCAGCGTATCGCGCGCTTTTTTCAGATCAGCCAGGCGCTCAGTGCCGACTTTGCCACGCTAGCGCTGATGGATGCCATGCAAGGTGGCAGTGACAATCAGCAGCAAGCGCGTACCTTAGCGTTAATGAGCCACCCCGCCTTTGATGCGTGGAGCGAGCAGCATGGAAGTGTGTTTCAAACACACCTAGCCAATCATATGAGTGCTGCGTGGGCGGCTGAGTCGGTGTCATGAGTTGCCAGCGCGGCCCCAGCGCCGCCGAACAAACGCTCAAGCGCCACATCCAACGCCAGTGCGAAGCAAACCGTGCGGTTTTAATGTCGGCACAACCGTTTACCGCTCGGTTACTGATGCAGCTGTCAGTGGTGAGCGTTGTCGATGACCGCCTGCCGACGGCAGGCACGGATGGCGAAACGATCTTCGTCAATGCTCAGTTTATGGCGCAGCGCAGTGATGCAGATCGCCGTTTTATTCTGGCGCATGAGGTGTGGCACTGCGCCTTGGGCCATCATGCTCGACAGTTCGGACGCGACCCTAACCACTGGAACCGCGCCTGTGACTACGAAATCAACGGCATTTTGCGCGAAGAGCTACGCCACTGCCCAGACGATGCGCTCTATCACCGCCGCTATTTAGGCAGCTCTGCTGAGCAAATCTACGCTGACCTTCGCCAGCATCCCCACCGACGAGAGCGAGGGCGTGTACTGGATGAACATACGCTCCATGTTGCCGTGACGGCAGCGGAGGGCGTGATCGACCCAGATTTTACACCCAAGCCTGTCACGCCAGAAAACGCCCGAGTATGGCAGCAGCGTTTAGTCGCCACTGCTCAGCAGCATCAGCGTCAGCAAGGTCATTTGCCAGGGCATCTAAACACGCTCGTCGAGCGCTTACGTAAACCACAAGTGCCGTGGCAGCAGGTGCTGGCGAGCCATATTCAACGGACGTTAACCGGCAACCGGCAGTGGCTACCGCCATCGCGTCGCCATCTGCATCGTGACCTGTACCTACCCAGCCAGCGAAGCCAAACGCTCGCGCTTGCCGTCGCCATTGACACCAGCGGCAGTTGCCAACGGGCGTTACCACACTTTTTAAGCGAGCTTGCCGGTATTTTAGCGGCCTGCGATCGGGTGGCGGTGGACGTCATTGAGTTCGATAGCCAGATTACCCAGCGCAGCATGCTGCACGAAGGCCAGCTCCATGATCTCGCACACTGGCAGTGCCAAGGCGGTGGCGGAAGTGATATTCGCCCCGTCTTCGAATCGCTGGCGACCACACCACCTAACGTACTGGTGGCGTTAACGGATGGAATGATCAGTGCACCCCAGCGGTCACCAGGCTACCCGGTGATATGGTGTCTCACTGCCAACCACCGGCCCCCAGTGCCCTGGGGTGAGGTGCTATTCATGGATGGGGGGCCGATCGCGGAGCGAGTCACTACAGATAGACATGCCGGGTCTCAAAGCAACGGTCACACTGAGCTTGATGAGCTGGAGGCTGTCTTTGGAAGGGTAGTGAATCGCAGCCACTAGGAAGAGTATCGATCTACCCATCACGTTTAAAGGGAGTGTTTGCTGGATAACGTTTTTATGAAAATTGAGCAACTAATCCACACTTTTATGCGCATAAAAGTGTGGTTTTTCATCTGGATTAGTCCGCTCCCCAGCGCAAGTACAAGACCCAGCTCTCTCATAATTGGAAGTAATATAAGGCTAGCATCGTCCGGCAGCTACCTATGTCCGCCGCGGCACCCTACACAAACTCTCTACATCGATCAGCCAAAAAAAAGCTATTACCGCTCTCAAGGGTGTGCGGGCAAGCAACATAATAGCCTCAGCTATTGCTACTCATTATTGATCAGTCGAGAACTTAAACGCCTTTGAAAGCAGACTTTGCTGGTTGATCATTCTCGGCGCTGTCGCATCCGAAAACATGCCTTTCGGGTCGATAGTTACGAATCCCCAAAACTGTAAAAAGCGACCTACAAAACGAGACTCGATCAACAAACGCAGCAAGCGCGTGGGCGAGTAGTGTGTATCGGTGGGCATCTCGTCAACAAAACGGGGGAAAGCCACGGCTACCTCGTTAGCCAATTGATCTACAGAACCGTGACGTTGTAACCGCCACAGCATAAATAGCCAAAACGGCCGAAGGTCAGCCTCTTCTGGCCAGCTATCCAGGTAACCCCAGTTATATTTTGTGACCGCCGCTTCGAGCATCGGTAGAAAAAAACCGTGAAGGCCATGTGTTTGATACTGTTTTTGCGCGATTTTCTTTACATGAAACTTACCGCTACGGCGGTAAATGATGCCTGCTGCTTCCGCAAGAATGCGCGTGTAGTGCAAGGCATTAAACGCTTCTTCGTTATGGCCCGCAAACTCACTGATGCTGATATGAGTGTGGTGCTGAGACACTGCGAACGCTGGGAGTAGGGCACTAGCCTGTTTGACTAACGTGGTGGGCAGGTTGCCCTTCGGTGTTGCTTTAAAGGCGCCACCTTGCTGCATGGCAGCCTCTACAATGAGCGATAAGTAACGCATCACCGGGCTGGTGGATAAATCATCTGGTGGGTGGATTGTGACCCCTGAAAACTCACCAAAAGGTGCATATAGCCAGCTATACACTTGCTCGGGTGATAGGCCACAAAATTCTGCCATTGGGCGATGGTTTTGCTTATCTAAGCTGTGTTGTATAACGAAACGTAGATCATCGGAGCTGAAATATGGGTCCATAGTATGGCGTTCTGGTTCATGGGCAGCTGAATCATCAGGATCGTCATAGCTTACTGTCGGGTCCCGTGTGATTGACCACCCGTTTGGTAAATAACTCAGGCCGCTTGGCCTGCCATTCCTTCATCGCCGTGATCGGCGATTGATGATGCAGCGCTTTCTGCGGGATATGGTGATTGTACAGCCAGCAGTATCGCTTGAGCGTCTGCTCGAGGTCTTCGCCTGTAGTATAGCGCCGGGTCGCCAGCACGTCGCTGATACGGCCGTTGAAGCGCTCCACCATCCCATTCGTTGGGTGGCGCCCGCTGGGCTTGCGCTCACCTGCACGCGTGAAGCGATCCGTGAACGACTTGCCGTTGTCGGTCAGCACCGTCTGAATCTTGAAGGGCGCCTTCTTCTCCACCTGCTTCATAAACGCCCGAGCATCCTTCGCGGACTGGCTGCCTCGGACCTCCAGGTAGACCCAGCGTGTCGCACGGTCGATGGCAACGTACAAGTAGCGCTTCTGCTCCTCGTCGGGCATCTGAGGCAGGTGCTTGATGTCGATATGCACGTAGCCCGGCTCATAGTCCTTGAAGGGCTTGTGCCGGGGCTTCTCGTCGTCACCGGCATCCTGCCGCGCCAGTTCCGCCAGCGTCGGCACCTCACGCCGCTTGAGCATGCGATGCAGAGCGGAGCGTGACAAGCGAGGATTCAGGAACTCACGCGCCACGACGAGGAGATCATCCAAGCCGAGGCGCAGGAACTCACGAGCCGTGATCAGCACTTCCTCCTGCTCAGGTGTGAGCGTGGCCAGGAGGTTGTGACGTGTATGCGGTCGGTCATAGACATCGTCGCGGTAACGCCATCGCCGGATGGTCGCAGTAGCGACACCATACTGCCGGGCCAGCTCGCTATCCGTGAGGCTGGAAGGCGCTGCCTGGATCTCGGCACGGATCTTCGGTGTCGTCGTCGCTTGCTTATGCAGCTTGATGTTCATGAACCTGTTCCCGGATGAATTGCTGAAGAAGCTCCCTGGCGGCTAGCAGAGGATAACTCCTATAGACGATTTGATCATCCGGGACCCTACACATACTAAAAAGAGTCTGAGCAGGGAGGTTGTAATGTAAGTTCATAATCTTCCGATAAGCTTGCTCTCCCTTAGGCAGCTGCCCTAAGGTTAGTGTGCCTTAAAGGTATCGCCTGAACCTATAAAGAGATTATTTATGGAAAAAGTCACCTATATAGAAGAGTACGTCGTACCTCAGCTCTTCACGACAGCGTTTGAAGCCTACGAATTTGAGCATCGAGGCCGTGAGCGTTCAAAAGGGTATGCGAAGCTGGAAACGTTCGGCCTTCTCTGGGGATACTCCAGTCCGGCAAAGGGTGATTTACCTGCACGTATCGTCGCCACAATGTCGACAGTTGAAACATCAGCAACTCGCCACGAAGATTGGGTTCAGCCAAATTTTGACTCTATCATTGCCAAAAAACAGTTTTTTGAGCGCTACTGGCAAAATATTGAACTGGTGGGCACCTTTCATTCTCATCCGTATGAAAACCTTGATGACGTCAAACGTAATAGAGGCTGGCAAGGCTCACCAGAAGATCAAGAGTTTTGGCCTTACTTCCATCAGCTAGTGGCTCCCGAACAAGCGCTGATGACTCACCTGGTCATTACGATTGCCAAGATGTCAAAACGGGGCTGGGCGATGCCTGACCGGCTAAAGGGTAGTGATCATAACAAGGGATATGTGCTAAGCGCAGACGAACGTAAATTTTGGCTACGTGCTTACGCGACTAACCAAACGGCAGATGGCGAGTATGAGTTTTCAGATGACATGGGACTGCAAGCTCCTGCTCTTCATGATTTTATGAAGTGGTCATCTCGTTAAGCTGAATCGTTTTAATCGATGTCCATGAGCTTGCTTGTAAACGTGAATATTTTTGCACTGGTATCAGCGTCACGTATCCAAAACAGCTCATGGGCATAGCATCTCGGTTTGGCGACAGGGTCAATTGTGATTACTGCTCGCCTAACCAACCCATGACTGCCTGCAATGCTTGTTCCGAGGGCATGGTATTGCGCTTGCCTCGCGCCTGACTAAGCACCCATTGATCACCCAAGGGAGCAATGGCAACGGTTAAGTGCTCTGGGTGAGTCATGTGGTAAATCGCGATAGACCCTTGTGCCACCAATGAGTGGTAACTGCCCACACAATGCTGCATGCGTTTGCCTTCAAGCAAGAGTGAGTTCCAAGAGGTTAAGGCGCAAATACCTTCTTGGTTCGGTAGCGGTGCGTTGGGGAAGGGCCCATAACGCTTTTCCAGCGTGTCAGCTTGAACCGCGCTTTGCGCCTCATTTTGGGCATTAAAGAGTGCGATACGATGATCATGCAGAGCTTGTAGCTCCGCTAACGATCTGACACGACGAAGCCTTGAGAGGTTAGCCGCATCTAGGCGGTGCGTGTCTTCTAACATGGAGGTTAGCCAAGCCCGGTCATGAGCTCGGTTGGCCGGCTCCAACGCCTCATCAATGAGCGCGAGTAACCCTGGCCATCGCTCCCCTTGGTAATTCCCTAAGAAAATTAACTGTTGAGCATAAGGTGCCGGATGGTGCCGAAGTAGGGGCGTGGTACGGGGATCCATTAATGCGCGCTTAAGTGCGATGAACTCTCGCCCAATCATAGGGGAGAGCGCGCATCGGCGCAGCAGTTTGGCAGCCGCCTGCGTACTGGGTAAGCCAGCATAGCCGCAAAGCTCAGATTGTTTTTTTCTGAGTAAGCTTGATAGATAGGGTTCTGACCACTGATGCTCGATGGCTTTCTCAGTGAGTAACACCAGCAGCAGGGGAGAGGAAACCGCCAGATCCAAGGCCGCTGGATGGCGGCCTGTCAGCTGGGCCAGCTCCATTCCCAAGAAGGATACGGCGTTAACCAGTGTGGTTACCTCCGCAGGCATGCCTCGCGTTAAGGCCTCGCCATGAGTATTCCTGCCAGCCAATCCCCGCAGGGGCTAAGAATTCCCCCCACGCCAGCGGCTCCTGATGGGTTTCGCTGACCCATGCAAAAGGTGTGGGTGAGCACCATGGAGATACTTTCACGACCAAGGGGTAACCAACGGCAGCCGATAAGTCGAAGACAATACGTTGATCGTCACGCGTCGCCATCTTCTGAAACGATGTGAGTGCCCATCGTTGTAAGGCACGGTGCATCCATGCGCGCATAAGTATTTTCAGCCTCAGTCTTGATGGTGGGTCACATCCACACTCTTGAAACCGCTTAACGACAGCGGCGTTCCCGGTGAATGGGTATAAGCCACTAACGCTCCCCCATAAGCTGCTGCGTAATCAAGGCAAGCCACGTTACGGCCTAAGCGCAGCGGGGAGCCCGTCAGCGCATAATGACCAAAAAAGGCAGGATGGGCATTGATGGGGTACCCATGCTCACGCGATAGGGTGGGTATGAGTTCCCTAGGGTGAGTCATGGCTACGTCGTTAGGCCACCAGCGAACACGCTTACGAGTGGTACGAAATCCTGACGTCGATGCATATGGGCGAATCGTGTGTTCACAGCCAGCCACAATGCGGTCCATCGCGAAATAGCTCGCCGAGTATGTATCTTCATAGGCAGCCATTGCGGCATCATCCAAACAGCGAATTCCCGTTGCCTTGAGGTGCTGAATAGACGCCTCATGCCACCACGCATGCACCACGCGACACTGCTCCAGCTCTAAAAAGAGGGGTTGTGTGCGTAGCCACTGAAAATGATCGAGCAGTAGTGCTAGGCCATTTTCCTCAGCGGCAAATTCTTCGACCAGCCGTCGACGATCAGGATGCTGGCGCGTTGCCTGAATAAAGTCGTGCGGATTGCGTTGGTGCTGATAAGCGTCTCGTACCCAGTTCAATTCATGATTGCCTACCACCATGCGCGCATGGCCCGTATCGACCATTTGGCGTACCAATCGAAGCACCGCACCTGGGAACGGTCCCTTATCAATAATATCGCCAACAAATACCGCCACATGCCCCTGTTGCTGCCAGCTATGCTGCTCTTTGCGATACCCCAATTGGGCTAGGAGTGCCTCCAGCGTATCTAACTGGCCATGCACATCACCGATGATATCGTAGTGGGTGATTTCGCCCATGCCTTTCCCCTCCTTGTTGAGTCATCACAGCATCGCATCCTTGTGCGACGTATGGTGTCGTATCCAAAGAGTAAGTTATCAACACCACCATATGCAGAGGCGCTTATGACGATGGATAGTCGACTACTACAAACACCTTTGCCCACCGTGAGTGAGCTAGACCGTTATCGAGGGGCGTTACTGGGTTTGGCGACCGGGGATGCATTGGGCACCACGCTGGAGTTTTGTATTCGAGATCAAAACCCACACCATAAGGAGATGCTGGGAGGCGGTGCCTTTAATGTTGCCCCTGGAGAGTGGACGGACGATACCGCCATGGCGCTATGTATGGCTGAAAGCCTAGTGAATCGTCAGGCGTTTGATCCGTACGATCACTTAAGCCGCTACGTGCGCTGGTGGCGAGAAGGTTACTTGGCCTGCCAAGGCCGGTGCATTGATATTGGCGGCACCACCTTGGATGCCTTGCAGCGTTTTGAACGGACACAAGATCCCAATGCGGGTGGCACCCAGGCATATCAAAGCGGCAATGGCGGCATTATGCGACTCGCGCCTGCCGTTATGGTGGCGAATAGCGAGCAAGAGGCAGTGTCGTTAGCAGTGCGAAGTAGTCTTACCACGCATGCCAGCCCCGACTGTTTGGATGCTGCTGCATTAATGGGTGCCGTGCTTTGGCGGTTGTTGCAAGGCGAGCCTCTTCGCAAGGTGCTCACACAGATGCCGACTACCCCTGCCCAAGGAGATCGTATTTTAGCGCTTCAGGCGGGGCTTTTTTGTGAGCTGTCGCGCGAGGAGGTGTCTTCCAGTGGCTATGTCATCGATACTAGCGTCTCCCCACTTTTCCACAGGTGGTGCTGTAACTGCCTGAATAGCGTTGAAAATTTCAGTGCTATCAACGAGATCGGGGCTTTCCCGCCGGTATCATG
>Ga0114899_1000747_pt1 | contig 21548 bp, 21 predicted proteins | sample MalvireepMed_215_FD_83497 | JGI IMG/M metagenome (GOLD analysis project Ga0114899, IMG submission 83497) | Marine viral communities from the Global Malaspina Expedition - Malaspina viral metaG DeepMed_215 | ecosystem: Environmental > Aquatic > Marine > Oceanic | place: Mediterranean Sea...
CCGCATAAACAAAATTGACCTTGGTTAGAGAAAGCTGCACGCGCGACCTCACTGACGGTATTATCAAAATCGCAGTCAGCGAAAACGAGAGTAGGATTTTTTCCGCCAAGCTCTAAAGATGTTTTCTTTAGCATTGGCGCAGCAATAGACGCTATGTGTTTTCCGGTTGCACTGCCACCGGTAAAACTAATCGCCTTTATTTTTTTATGCGCAACAATTGGACCACCGATAGAAGGACCCGTACCGTGCAAAATATTGATCACACCTTTAGGTATTCCAACTTCAATACAAAGCTTAGAAAATAAATAAGCAGTCATAGGAGTAATTTCAGACGGCTTTGCAATCACACAATTTCCCGTAGCTAATGCCGGGGCAATCTTCCAAGTGAATAAATATAGCGGTAAGTTCCATGGAGAAATACAGCCGACGATTCCAATAGGGTCGCGCAACGTATAATTAACTCCTACGTTGCCCATACTATGGCATTCACTGGAAAACTGGGTTGCAGCATTGGCAAAAAAACGAATATTGGCAGCACTTCGATAACTGTCTACCGCTTTAGCAAATGTAATTGGTTTACCATTATCTATAGCTTCAGCTTTAGCTAAGTCATCGCTAGCAGCTTCAATCGCGTCGGCTAGTTTTAATAATAAATTTGAGCGTGCCTCAGCGGGCATTTCTGCCCAGCTTTCTTTTGCATTTTCTGCAGCTTTAACGGCAAGCTCTAAATCATCTTGATTAGATTGAGGGATCAGCGAGTAAACTTGGCCGGTTGCCGGCTCGACATTATCTAGGTATTCAGCGCTAGAGGGTACTGTTAATTCACCGTTTATATAATTTTCAATCTTTTGCATCGGGTGCTCTTTTATAGTTTACAGGCAGCTAGTACGACCGCCATCAACAGGAATGCTCACGCCAGTTACGTAACCTGCCGCAGGTGATGCTAAAAATGCCACCACGTTGGCAAACTCTTCTGCTTCACCAAAACGGCGCATCGGGATTATCGATTTTTCTTCCTCTGCCATTTCTGCTTCACTGATACCTTTCTTTGCCGCTTTGTTTTTGATGATAGCGTCAAGTCGAACTGTGTTGGTTGCACCCGGTAAAACGTTGTTCACTGAAATACCAAACTCGCCCAGCTCGTTAGCCATGGTTTTTGCCCAGCTGGCAACCGCACCGCGTACTGTATTAGAAACGCCCAAACCTAGTAGTGGCTGTTTTACACTGGTTGAAATTACGTTGATGATTCGACCGAAACCAGCGGCTTTCATTCCGCCGATCAACTTTTGACTGATTTGGTGATTATTAATTAAGTGTTGATTAAACGCAGCGATAAAAGCGTTGCTGTCAGCTGTGTTTGCTGGCCCTGGCGCTGGACCACCGGTGTTATTAATTAAAATATGATATTCAGGTACAAGAGTTAACTGTTCATCGAGGGCTCTTGTCACTTCGTCAGGTTTAGAAAAATCTGCACAAATGGCGAAGTGTTCTTGCGTACCGTCATTGGCTAACTCAGCTTTCACTTGATTTAATTTTTCTAAATTACGAGCGAACACAGTAACGTTTGCGCCCATTTTTGCCAATTGAATAGCGATCGCTTTCCCCATTCCTTGTGAACTACCACAGACTAAAGCGTTTTTATTTTTTAAGTTTAAATCCATCATATTTCTCTTAGTTAATTTAATACTATTTTAATGCGTTTAAGATACCAGCTTTATCTAACCCACAGCGAGCGATTAAATCCTGCGGCTCACCGTGCTCTATAAATCGATCGGGTATGCCTAAATTAATTGTTTCGATCAAAATTTTCTGAGAGTTTAAGAACTCATTTATTGCACTACCAGCGCCGCCAGCAATGGCATTTTCTTCTAACGTAACCAAGCGTTCATGTTGACCAGCCATTTCAACAGTCAAAGCCTCATCTAAAGGTTTAACAAAACGCATATCAACCACGGTAGCGTTAATTTCTTCAGCCACTTCGAGCGCAGTCGCTAACAAACTGCCAAAAACTAATAGTGCGACTTTTTCACCTTTGCGCCTGATATGACCTTTACCTACATCTAGTGGCTCAAGACTATTTCCTGCATCGATCCCTACACCAATTCCTCTTGGATACCTTACCGCCGCCGGGCCTTCATATTTGAATCCAGTTGATAACATGTAACGACATTCTTTTTCGTCGCTTGGAGTCATAATAATCATTTCTGGAATGCAACGAAGATAACTTAAATCAAAGGCACCGTGATGAGTCGCTCCGTCGCCGCCAACTAAGCCGCCACGGTCAATAGCAAATAAAACATCGAGCTTTTGTAGAGCGACATCGTGGATCAATTGATCATAGCCGCGCTGTAAAAAAGAACCATATATTGCACAGACTGGTTTAGCGCCTTCACACGCCATTCCTGCAGCTAAAGTTACAGCGTGCTGTTCGGCAATGCCGACGTCAAAATAACGCTCGGGGTATTTTTTTGAAAATTCTATTAGATCCGAGCCTTCACGCATGGCCGGAGTAACCCCCATTAAACTCTCATCTATTTCAGCCATGTCACATAACCAACGACCAAAAATATTAGAATAAGTTAATTTCTTTTTTGCTTTAGGTAATTCGGTTTCATCTGGGTTAAATACCGGTACAGCATGATAGGCGATCGGATCTTTTTCTGCCGGTTCAAATCCTTTCCCTTTGCGCGTTACTACGTGTAATAGCTGAGGACCTTTTAACGCTTTGATATTGCCGATAGTGGTCAATAAAACCTGCATGTTATGTCCATCAATAGGGCCGATATAATTAAAACCTAATTCTTCAAATAGAGTGCCGGGTAAAACCATGCCTTTTAAATGTTCCTCGACACGATGAGCCCAGTTAGAAATTTTAGGCATGTTTTGTAATACTTTTTTACCGCCTTCTTTAACGCTGGTATAAAACTTACCAGATAGAATCTTAGCTAAATAATTATTTAAGCCGCCGACATTTTCAGAAATAGACATATCGTTATCGTTTAAAATGACGGTCAAGTTAACATCTAACGCGGCTGCATGATTGAGCGCCTCAAATGCCATACCCGCGGTCATTGCGCCATCACCAATTACCGCCACAAATCGTCTTTCATCGCCGCGTGCTTTTGCCGCTACAGCCATACCTAGCGCGGCAGAAATTGAAGTGCTGGAATGACCTACACCAAAAGCATCATATTTACTTTCAAAACGACTGGGAAATGGGTGTAAACCATCGGTCTGACGAATTGAAATTAACGCTTCTTTACGGCCAGTTAAAACTTTATGAGGATATGCTTGATGACCTACATCCCAAACAATTTTATCGGTTGGAGTATTAAATAAAAAATGCAAAACTACAGTTAATTCGACCGTGCCTAATCCTGCTGCAAAGTGGCCACCACACTGACTGGTAGAATCGATTAAAAAAGCTCTCAGTTCTTCGGCTACTTGAGCCAAAGAGGACTGTGACATTTCTCTTAAATCCAAAGGAGAGTCAATGACCGATAACAATGGATATTTGTCGGGATTACATAACATAAAATTTAATAATTTCTCTGAATAACATATTTGGCAAATGCCGCTAAATTATCGCTATTGTAGGGTAGTTGAGCTAACGCCTCTAACGCACTATCTACTAATGATTTAGCGCGCGCTTTTGCACCGTCCAAACCTAATAATGCAGGAAAGGTCGATTTGTTTTTCTCTAGATCGGAGCCTTGTGGTTTTCCTAGAGTTTTAGTATCGGCTTCAATATCTAAAATATCGTCTTGAATTTGAAATGCCAAACCCAAGCATTGACTGTAAATTTGCAGACATTCTAACACTTTCTTATCTCTTACAGGGCTTGTCAAATACCCCAATAAAACCGAGACATTAATTAGTGCGCCTGTTTTCATATTATGCATTGCTTCAAGCGTTTTAATATCACAAGTTTGATCGGTCATTAACAAATCAATCGCCTGACCGCCACCCATACCTAAAGAGCCACTGGCGCGACTGAGTTCTTTGATCATTTGTAATCGAGTTTCAGCAGAAACAGTCAAACTAGAGTCACTTGCCAATAACTCAAAAGCTAGAGTCTGCAAAGCGTCACCAGCGAGTACAGCAGTCGCTTCGTCAAATGCAATATGACAAGTCGGAATGCCGCGCCTTAAATCGTCGTCGTCCATGCAGGGTAGATCATCATGGATCAAAGAATATGCATGAATCAATTCAACAGATAGCGCAGGAATATCCAGTGAGTTTTGACTTGCACTGAGCATTTCACCGGTCGCGTAAACCAGTGCAGGACGCAGTCGCTTGCCTGGATTTAGTGCTGAGTGGCGCATTGCCTGGTGTAATCTAATTGGTTGAATATTGTCGGCAGGAATACAACGGTCTAATAAATTTTGGCATCGCTGTTGAACCTGCTCAAGAAATGATTGGTGCGGCATAATTAGGTCTTCAATTAGTCTTTGACAAAATCTTCTAGGTTTTCACCATCTTGACTAAGAATAGCTACTTTTTGTTGGGCTTTATCTAATAATTTTTGGCAGTCACGAGTCAGCTTTACCCCTTTCTCAAATTGAGCTAACGAATCTTCCAATGGTAAATCACCATTTTCAAGGTTTTCGACAATATTTTCCAGCGAGGATAGCTGATCTTCAAAGGTCTGTTTTTTAGCGCTCATGCTAGCAGCTCGATAAAAAGAAAAAGTGCGCTATTGTCTCGCATTTCACCTCTGAAGGAAATAAATAGCACTTTATTAGTTTATTTAATCTATCCGACTGGAAACTTACTCAATCTCAACTAACCTTGAAGTAAGTCAAACTAAATTAATAAAGTTGCGCCTGCTATTTATTTCGCAACTGCTTGAAATTAGGAGCATTTCAACTTGGATATAGCAACACTCGTTGGGTTAATTGGCGCAAGTGCCATGGTTTTAATGGCCATGCTGATAGGCGGGAGTCTACTTACATTCATCGATGTACCTTCGATCTTAATTGTAATAATCGGCACCCACTTTGTTGTACTAATGACATACCCATTAGGAGACTTTCTGGCAGCAGCAAACTCGGGGATGAAAGTGTTAACTTTTAAGTCTCCCAACTACGATGAATTGATTGAAAAGTTGGTTGAATTGGCTGATATGGCAAGAAAAAGTGGCCTTTTAGCGTTAGAAGGGGCTGAAATAGAAGATCCTTTTATGAAAAAAGGGATTGGTTTGCTGGTCGATGGACATGACGGCGATGTGGTTAAATCAATCTTAGATAAAGACACAAGTATGGCGTCAGAAAGACACCAAAGTGGTGCCGGTATGTTTAAAACTATGGCTGATGTTGCGCCTGCTATGGGCATGATAGGAACTCTTATTGGGTTAGTCGGTATGCTGGCCAATATGGATGATCCTAAATCGATTGGTCCAGCTATGTCAGTTGCTTTGTTGACGACGCTATATGGAGCGATCATGGCCAATATGGTCGGTATACCTATCGCGGATAAACTTAATAAACGCGACGAAGAAGAAAAAATGTCTAAAAAACTCATCATTGACGGCTTGCTTGGCATTCAGGCGGGGCAAAATCCGCGTGTTATTGAGCAGGTTCTGCACGGTTATTTAGCTGAAGGTAAACGTCCTTCGGCTGAAGAATAGTTGTTCAGGTTTAGCGGATGAGCGACGAAGAAGAGTGCCCGAAATGCCCCCCCGAGGGATTACCCGCATATATGGGTACTTTTGCCGATTTAATGGCGCTTCTCATGTGTTTCTTCGTATTGTTACTATCTTTTTCCGAAATGGATGTGCTCAAGTTTAAGCAATTAGCTGGCTCAATGAGTCAGGCATTTGGGGTGCAAAACAAAGTGGAAGTTAAAGACATCCCAAAAGGCACCAGCATCATTGCGCAAGAATTCTCTCCTGGAAAACCTCAACCTACCGTCATTGAAGCGGTAATGCAGCAAACCATCGATGTAACTAAAGAAACCATCGAGTTCGACGAACCCGACGATGACGATCCTAATGAGGGTGAAGGTGAAGATAGTAATAAAGGGGAAGGTGTGGAAGATTCTTTGGCTGCATCCGACGAGCAAGCAAGTGAGCAAAGTGTAGAAGAGGCATTAGCGCAAGCGGAAGCAGAGGCACAAGAAAAGGCCGAAGAGCTCGCCATTTCAATAGCCACTGAGCTTCAGGAAGAGCTAAACGATGGGTTAGTGGAGCTAAGAGCTAAAGGCACTTATGTGATGATCCGGATCAGAGAAAAAGGTTCATTTGCTTCTGCGTCAGATACTTTGGAGTCGAATTTTATACCGGTGATTAACAAAATTGAAGGCATATTGGCAGGAACTAAAGGAGAGATAAGGGTTGCAGGGCATACCGATAATCTACCAATTGATAATGAGTATTTCCGTTCTAATTGGGAGTTGTCTGGAGGTAGAGCCGGCTCTGTTACGAGAGAGTTATTAAGAAGTAAAAAACTAAACAGAGATCGGTTTGTTATTACTGGGCATGCAGATACCAAACCAATTGCAGATAACTCAACAGCAGAAGGCAGAGCAACTAATCGAAGAGTAGAAATTATTGTGGTTCAGGGCAGCCAAGGAAAAGGTAAAGTGATTGGTGTTGAGCTTGAGCAGCCAAATGAAGGGCTACCAGATGAGCAGTCAACTCAACTTCCAGCTCAACAGGCTGAAGAACAGCCAAGCGAATAACTCTTATTCACTTGGAATGTAGCCATAAAACTAGTGCGTATTAATTTACTCTATTCGTCTTCTGAAGAATGCCATTGTTTCACTTGAGAAAGGTCAAAAATCCAATCGTGTAACTGATCACCACGCTGTTCTACTGGCATGTCAGCTCTAATCCATCGCTCAATAGTCGTGATTGTTACATCCATTACACTTGCCAGAGAATCTTTACCGACGACTTTATCATTTGGTGTGTAAGCCCATTGGTCATTTTCAGTTGGACGATTTTGACGCCGTTTACCTTGGCGTAAATAATTAGAACTTCTCATATTTCCTCACATAACAGACACTTGGGGTCGACTCATCCGACCAGACTGTTAGTTTAAATATAGCCTATTTTTATTGGAAAAGTGATTGTAAAAATGTTGAATTTAAGTTGAATCTAGTATTAATTGCGATGTTTAATTTTTATGCACACCAAAGCAAATTGATTAACTGATATAACTCTTTCATTTTGTTGAACTTATTCATGTTAGGGTAAATAGCCATGTTTTCAGAATAATTTTGAATAAGATTTTGTTGCTGTTGATCGCTAAACTCAAAATTGACGCAAACTCCTGCTAAATCAAAAAAGGGATCACTAATGCAAGCATATTCCCAATCAACGATTTGCAGCTTTTTGTCGGTGGAATTTTGACTGATTAATATATTGCCAGGGGAGAGGTCGTTATGACAGTTTTTAGTGGGTATAAAACTCTTGGCGCACTCTTTAGCGCGTAAGTAGTGCTTCTTGAACTCTTTCTTTTTATCGGGCTTGTTTTTAATTGCGAGCTGATAATAATGTTCTAAATGTTGGTTGATATCTAGTACAGGCAATATGCTGATATTGGAATGTAAAATAGATAAAAAATCACACAATTCAGTTTGATAACCGGGTTGGTCAAAAGTATTGGCTGATGTGATAACTCCTTCGCTCCATTCAAAAACTCTTAATTCTTTGGTTTCATGCAAACAGGGAACTAACCAAGGTTTGAGTTGAACATTTTTTTCAATCACTTGATTATTAGGAACAAAGTGCTGGGTGGGAAGTTGCTTGATTCTATGACTATCGAGTATCTGAACAAAAAACGAATGCTCATCCAAAGTTACTTGATAGTTAAAGTTGGTAATACCGCCGTCAACGGGAGCCCAATGACTGTTGTCGACAATTTCTTTTATACTGGCCGATTGAAATTCGGGCTTTTCTAATGAAAAGAAAAAGTTGCACACTTGCTGCCAATCCGTCTCAGAATGGTGCCACCAAACCGGGAGTTGGATTTTATTAACTATATTATGGTTATCGGTGATGTAATTGACCTTCTAAATAATGTTGCTTCCACTTTTGCCAACCCCAAACAGCCAGAAAAATATAACTGACAAATAGTACAGCGGTTAAGGCAAAATCTTTTTGTATATAAAGATAGACAGAGACCGAGTTGATTGCAATCCAATAAATCCAATTTTCCAATACTTTTTGCGCCACCATATAAGTCGTGATTACAGCAAACCAGGTGGTAAAAGAGTCGATATAGGCAAAGTCTTGATTGGTGTAGTTTTCAAGGAATAAACCTGAAATTAAAATTAAGCCGCTGATTGCAATTATTAATAGGCCATGCGTTTTAAGCGACCATTTGATAACGGGTTTAACTTTTTCGCCGCCTTTTTTATAACGCCATAAATACCAACCATAAACCGCCATGATCAAATAATAAAGATTAAGCAATGACTCCATATATAAATTAACGTCAAAAAATAAAATGGCATAAATTGAGGTGCTAACAAGGGCAGCAGGCCAGCACCAAATATTTTCTTTTATTGCGAGCAATAAATAGATAATTGCAAAAATAACCGCCGTCCACTCCCATAGTGAAGTGGCGATTAATTGCTGGATAAATAAATCAACAAACTCTGACATGTTATTTTATTCTGGAGTGACATCGCTATTAAGAAACTTAGCGACAAAAACTTGTTTGCCGTAAGTCTCAAATGAATATTTGATCGTATCATTGAGCAATAACATCACGCTGTCAAACTCTCCAAAAACTTGAGTGCTCATAGTATTCGTTTTACAAACCACATTAGAGTTAGCATTGAGTCTTTTGACAATGTCTTGAATGATGCTCAAAAAATTATTGTCTAACGGATATACACTTAACTCTAATGATATTTTCATTTTTTATTCCTATTTACTCAAAGTCCTGTTATTCAAATTCAACTGATGCAGAAACACCTAACATTCTTGGATTTGAGAATTGGTAATAAGGCCCCAAGGTTTCGTAAAAATCTCTTGGATCATTAGGGAAACTTCCAAATCCACGAGTATGAATTTTCTTATCAGTTGCATTGCGCACAAAGAAGCTAACACTCCAGCTATCTCGTTGATAATTTAAACCAAGGTTCAGTAAATTATAACTGTCTGATTTGACTTCATGACGATCTGAGAAGTAGAACGCATCCTTTGCTTCTATTTGTGCATTTAAAGTCCAACTATCAGTTATAAAGTAGTTTGTACCTACAACTAATTGATATTCAGGAGAGTGGGCAAACGCTCGTCCATCCATATCATAAGGTACTGGTGGTACTGATTCAGTATCAGCTAACATGTGGGTATAACTCACAAGATCTTCAAATTTGGTTTTCAATATTGCCAGTGAAGAATAAAATTCATACTTGTTTGATGCATACCATTTAGTTTCGACTTCAATCCCAAAACTAGCACCACCACCTTCAGCATTTTTCAAGTAATCATGGAAGCTACAAGGACACGGGTTCTCATCAGGGTTAGCGCTGGAATATGGTAACTCAGTTACATTTGATAAAATTAATGATTGTTTACTCTGGATATCTTTTCTATCTTGGTAAAAGATCGAAGCCTGCATAGTTAAGCTATTGTCTAGCCATGTCCCTTTAATTCCAGCCTCATAGTTCCACATGAACTCTGTATCAAACTCTCTGTCTTGTTCTGGAATTTCGCTAGAGGGATTAAATCCACCGGCTTTATAGCCTCGCGAAATAAGCCCATAAAGCATTTTGCCTTTTTCGTAATGATATTCTAATGATATTTTACCGCCCCATAAATCTTCGCTGGGTGAAAAGCTAATATCATCAATATCAAGGTAGTCAGCTTTTTTATTTTCGAATCGTAGTCCAGAAGTTAACTTTAGCTGCTCACTAAATGAAAAGGAATATTGTCCATAAATAGCCGTATTTTTTGTATCAAACTGACTGAAAAAATTTTCAGTCAAGAATGTATACTGCCATTCAAGATCAACCTTTTGCTCCCTGTAGTATAACCCTATGGTCCAATTAGTCTCGGCGTCATCACTCGAATGCAGTCGAATATCAACACTGTTGTTCTTATTGTTTCTTTGGTAGCTCTCTATGGCTGACCACGCCCACCCATCACAAGCAAGCCCTGCACAGATATCAACATAACTCCAATCATAGTCATACCCATAAAGTAAATCCGAGTCTGCAATACTTAAAATAGCTTCAATGCGTTTTCCTGTACTGATATCCCAGTCCATACTAAATGACACCGCTTGAGTTTCTTGTAAATCCATTCCTGGTTCATCTGAATAGGTTGTGAAATTAGAATCTAAACTAAAAGCGTCATATCCATTATCAACATCAACATAAAATAGATTAGTCGTTAGCTTAAAATCATTGCTTGGCTCAAAAACCAATTTTCCTCTAAAAGTCGTTTCATCAATATTATTCGTATCATCTCTATTTAAGAAAACATTCTGCATAAAGCCATCGCTTTGATATTGCCCCATGGATAAACGGTACCCCATTTCATCAGAAATAGAGTCACTTACAACAACAGAGAGGCTCCGCCCGCCAAATTCTTCAAACCCTGCTGAGAGTTGGCTATAAAAATTGTCTGTTGGCGCGTTTGAAACAATGTTTATTAATCCCGCCAAACCATTAGCACCATAAAGAGTGCCTTGAGGCCCACGCAGCACTTCAATTTGTTGAATATCGAGTGTTGTTGCAGCAGTGGCAATACCAGTTAGGTCGATACCATCAACCACCACGCCTACCGAGTAATTAACTGGTGACGAAAATTCGCTTCGCTCCCCTATACCGCGAATTTGTACAAAGCGACCGCGCGATGCACCGGTAGCAAAATTCACATTGGGCGCTAAATTGAGTAAGTCAGAAAAGTGATGGGCGTTGTTTCGAGAAATAGTCTCTTCATCGATCACGGTTACACTGCTAGGTAATTCTAGTACATTGGTTTCTTCAAATTCGGCAGTAACGGTAAGAATGTTATCTTTAGGTGTTTCTTCCGCCAAAGCTGGTAAAGATGACACCAGACAACTTGCCAGTATCAGGCTAGTTAATTTGGTTTTTTTCATGTTATTTGATCTCGCAATATCACCACCATTTTTTCCAAATAGGTACGATAGACTATAGGTAAAAAAATGGCTAAATTAAAGGAGATCCGGTATGACGATGGTAAAGCTAGATAATAAGTAGAAAATCTCGCCTGTCCCTACGCCGGAATTATCCGGATCAGGTTCGAAGGGTCTGTCGATTAATACTCATCGACATCTCAGGCCTCCTAGGCCTCCCCTCAGGGTATTCGCGCGCATTATACAAGCCACTCGCAATGTTTCAAATAGTTTAATTTGAGTCAACCCTTATTAATAGCTAAAGTAGCTATAACTTATTGAACCAAAGCGTAAAAATTAATGTATATTATTGCTCTATTTTTGTCGTTTTCTGTATTCTTGTTATTGCTCACAGAATATCAGAACAATAGGCGAAGGTTCAAAACTAGTTCAATTATTCAAACTGCTCCGGCGATTGCCAAGATGATCGCCTCGAGCTTATTTGTTGCTTACTTTTATTGTTTTAGCCCTAAATTGGATCTGTTTGGACAATCAATATTACTCGCTTTGGTCTTTTCGTGGTTAGGCGATTTATTATTAATTCCAAAGTCAAAAAACCAGTATTTTTTGCTCGGAATAGCAGCGTTTGCTTTGGCTCACATAGCTTTTAGTTTTGCTTTTTTGCAGCTCGCTATATCACCATTACTATTAATATCGAGTGTTATGCTTAGTCTGATAATCGGAACTTTTGTCTATTTGTGGTTGAAGCCACACTTACACAAGCAATATAAAATAATGGTGCCAGCTTATTTATTGATTATTATTGTGATGCTAATCATAGGCATCAGCAGCGGGGGTTCCAACCAGTATTACTGGATCGTCGCTGGTAGCCTGTTATTTGCAGTATCGGATCTTTTTGTCGCTAGAAATCGCTTCATTCAACCCGCATTTATTAATCGACTGATTGGACTGCCTATGTATTACCTTGCCCAAATGATGCTTGGGTACGGCGCGATAAACATTATTACAATGAGATAAATCCAAAAATCGTCGTATTTAAACCATATTAGACTACGCGCCGGTTCTAATCTGAGGTAAAATCTGGCGCATAAATTTTGCGATTAATTTTCAAGAGAACTCAACTCATGAGCACCGAAGCAACTAACACAGATTCTAGCAAACCAGCTAATTTTATCCGTAATATCATTACTAAAGATCTCGAAGCGGGTAAACACCAAGCGGTACAAACTCGCTTTCCTCCTGAGCCTAATGGTTTTTTACACGTTGGTCATGCTAAATCGATTTGTATTAACTTTGGTTTTGCTGAAGATTTTAAAGGTCAATGTAACTTACGTTTTGACGATACCAACCCTGCCAAAGAAGAAAGCGCCTACGCAGAAGCGATTGCTGATGATGTTAAATGGTTAGGCTTTGAGTGGTCTGGTGAAATTCACCACGCGGCCGATTATTTTGACGAGTTATACAATTATGCCGAAGAACTGATCCAAAAAGGCCTTGCTTTTGTAGATGAGCTTACAGGTGAGCAAATGCGTGAGTACCGAGGTAATTTTGAAACTCCCGGTAAACATAGTCCTTATCGAGACAGAAGCGTCGAAGAAAACCTTGAGCTGTTCCGTAAAATGAAGGCAGGTGAATTTGAAGACGGTGCTATGTGCTTAAGAGTCAAAATTGATATGGCGTCGCCAAATATGAACATGCGTGACCCGGTGATTTATCGAATTAAGCGACAGCACCATATTCGCACCGGTGATAAATGGTGTATTTACCCAATGTATGACTTCACTCATTGCATTTCGGATGCATTGGAAGGTATTACCCATTCACTGTGTACGTTAGAGTTTGAAGACCATCGTCCGCTCTATGATTGGGTGCTGGATAATATTTCTTTGGAATGTCATCCGCAGCAAATTGAGTTTTCTCGTCTTAACTTGGAACATACAGTAACTAGCAAGCGTAAACTCAACCAGTTAGTGGTTGAAGGTTTAGTCGACGGCTGGGATGACCCAAGAATGCCGACTATTTCGGGCATGCGCCGTCGTGGATTTACTGCCGCCGCCATTCGAGATTTTGTGACGCGAACCGGAGTAACTAAAAAAGTTCACACGGTTGAAATGAGTTTGTTAGAAAACTCAGTACGTGAGGACTTAGGTGAAAAGTCTCCTAGAGCCATGGCAGTATTAAAGCCGCTCAAAGTCACTATTAGTAATTACCCTGAAAATAAAGTCGAAGAAATTATGGCGCCGGTTCATCCGCAAAATGAAGAAATGGGTAAACGAAAAATATACTTTTCTAAAGAGCTTTATATCGACCAAGCCGATTTTCGGGAAAGCGCTAACAAGAAATACAAGCGACTAGTGTTAGGTAAAGCAGTTCGTTTGCGTAATGCTTATGTGATCACTTGCGATGAAATGGTAAAGGATGATGAAGGGAATATCATCGAGCTTATTTGTAGCGTCGATGAAAATACTCTGGGTAAAAATCCTGAAGGGTATAAGCCTAAGGGCGTAATCCATTGGGTTTCTGCTAGTCATTCACAAACTGCCACAGTGCGTTTATATGATCGTTTATTTAATGTGCCAAATCCAGGCTCAGCAGAAGATATGCTCGCAGTGATCAATCCCGAGTCATTGGCAATTATTGAAGACGCTAGAGTTGAAATGAGTTTAGTTGATGCTAAACCAGAAGATACTTTCCAGTTTGAGCGAGAAGGTTATTTCTGCGCAGATCGGTATGAGCATAAAGCAGGCCACTTAGTGTTTAATCGAACGGTGACATTACGCGACAGTTGGGCAAAAGCTGAAGCGAAAGGATAGTAGATTTTTTGATGCTTGAAAAAGGCGAACTGAGTTCGCCTTTTTTGTTTCTAAAAACTCTTATATCAAATATTGAAAAAGTAAGTCTTAAAAGGAGGCTGTTTTGGACAAATTATTTTCATACGGCACGTTGCAAATGGAATCGGTTCAGTTGGATTCTTTTGGCAGGCAGCTTAAAGGGACAAAAGATTTTTTGGTCGGGTATGAATTATCCGAAATTGAAATTGCCGATAAAGCAGTAATTGAAAGCAGTGGAACCAATCTTCACCCCATTCTTAAATATACTGGTAATCTGTCAGACCTAGTGAGTGGAGTCGTGTTTGAAGTTTCGTCTGAAGAGTTAGCTAAAGCTGATGATTATGAAGTCGCTGAATACACAAGGGTTGCAGCAGAGTTTAAATCAGGCAACACCGCTTGGATTTATGTTTGTGCAGAGAGTACACGGATAAAACAGTCTTAACTCATATTAAATAATGAAATTGAATTCGGTTTAGTTGTGAACTTTTTTGAAGATAGGGTCAATGCTAGAGCGTTTGAAATAGATGGAGCCCGTGACAGGCTCCATTAAAAACGTATTACTGCTTTATCCCATGAGATAACAGAGTAAAAGCGAACTCTTCGGCATAGTCTTTTAAACGGCCATATCGACCACTATTGGCAAAATGTCCTGCGCCCATATTTATTCTCATAATCAATAAATTGTCGTCAGTTTTCATATTGCGCATTTTTGCTGTCCACTTGGCAGGCTCCCAATAAGTCACTCTTGGATCATTTAATCCTCCTGAAACTAACATCGGCGGATAGCTTTTAGTCGCGATATTATCGTAGGGTGAGTAGCTCTGAATTAATTTAAAAGCTTCTTTGTCCTCTATTGGGTTTCCCCACTCAACCCACTCAGGTGGCGTTAAAGGTAAATCTGCATTGAGCATGGTGTTTAGCACATCGACAAAAGGAACACCAAGGTTAACCGAGCTCCACAATTCTGGCGCTTGAATGACAGCGGCTCCCATCAACTCTCCACCAGCACTGCGACCTGATATCGAAATATTACCGGCGCTAGTATATTTCGTTTTAACTAAGTGTCTCGCAACGTCCACAAAGTCATTAAAAGTGTTGGTGCGTTTTTTGAGCTTACCATCTAAATACCACTGGTATCCCATTTCATTGCCTCCGCGAACGTGCGCTATCGCATAAATTACACCGCGGTCAACAAGACTCAATCGTGAGGTCGAAAAGCTTGGTGACATTCCTGCAGCATAAGCGCCGTAACCGTATAAATGTAAAGGGTTGGAACCGTCTAGTTTTGTTCCTTTTTTATACATAATAGATACAGGTACTTTAACGCCGTCTCGGGCATCAGCCATTATTCTGATTGTTTCGTATTTTGCCTTGTCGTAGCCAGAAGGGATCTTCTTTTCTTTTTTACTGGTGAGTTTTTTACTAGCTACCTCATAATCAAAAATCGTATCTGGAGAAATCATCGACTCATAATTTAACCGGATATGTTTCTGATCAAATTCAGGGTTGCCAGTAAATCGAGCAGTATAGAGGGACTCCGAAAATTCAAGTGGAGTTTGTTGTCCTTTGTAGTCGCTAATCAATAACTGTTCTAAACCTTCAATATTTTGCTTAATCGCAAAAAAATCATTAAAGGTCGAAATGCTCCTTATGTAGTGAGTATCGCTGCCTTTGATCAGAGTTTTCCAGTTATTATACTGCGGCGCTTGGTCAGCAACCGTTGCTAATCTGAAGTTCACATGTTTATCATTTGCTAATATATAGAATTGACCATGAGCGTGCGCGACCGAGTACTTAAATTGCTCATCTCTTGAAGCAAGCAATACAGGTTTTGTTGATAAGTCAGACGGCATAACGTGAGCTTCAGCCACATTGCCTTTTCCACTATTAAATACAAAGTATTTGCCGTCTCGGGTTAGATAAAAATATAAAAAGAAGCTGTCATCCTGCTCGGCCTGTAATACTTTATCCTGCTCTTTTGATGTACCAAGTTTATGAACATTGATACTTCCGGTACGCCATTTTCCCTGCTCAAGTAAGCCATAAACGATAGATTTACTGTCTTGGGTGAATTCAATAGAACCATTATTATTTTCAATTGAATCTTTTAACAGCTTGCCAGTTAAAAGATCTTTAACTTTTACTAGGTATCTTTCATCACCTGATGTATCGACGGCATATGCAAGATACCTATTATCGGGGCTTATGGCCCAGTCACGTAGCACAAAGTATTCGCTGCTCTTGGCGAGTTCTGGCTCATTCAGAAAAATGCTTTCCTTGCCTGTGGACAATTCTTTTCGATACCAGGTTCTGTATTCGTCGCCTTTTTTATATTCCCATCGATACTGAAAATCATTTTTGACATAGGGAACAGAAGTTTCTGATTCGTCTATTCTGCCCTTAAACTCCTGAAAAATAGTGTCGATTAATTGTTTGTTTTTATTTTTGAAAAGGTCAAAGTAATGATTTTCGGCCTTTAAGTAGTCAAGTATCGGCTCATCATCGGTTGTTGGATAGTCAGGATCTTGCAACCAAGACCATTCATCGCTCAATGTTATATCATGATGTACTGTTTTGTGAGGGATTTTCTTGGCTATTGGCGCTTTCTCTTCAAAAGCTTTTAACAAAGGCTGATTCATATCTGCAGACGCATTCGAGGTAACACACAAAAATGTGAATACCGCCAAAATTAATTTAATTTTTTTATTGGTGAACATAGAATTTTATCAATTAAGATTCAGGGGAAGATAAAGATACACGATCTAAAACTAATAAATAAAGAAAAAACACTTAACTTGTTATCATAAATCAAAAACTATGACTCTTTTATAAGATATGATTAGCATCACTATACAATAATGATTTGTTAGAGTTATTGAGAGTTCTAAGTAATGATTTTATTAAAGAAAATTATAATAAGCGGGATAGTCCTAGTTCTAGCAATTGGCACTTATAGCCAAAGAAGCTTGTTTAAGTGTGAGCTAATTTCAAGTTCAGATTATGATTTGGTTGAACCCAATATATATTTTGACCCTGATATTAGCAATGCGCAGCGACAGCAAATATTAACTGATATCAAGCAAGCCAAAAATCGAATTAACAGTACTTTTGGTAAAACCAGCGCTGAACCCACAATTATTGTTAGTGGTACAGAGAAAAAAGCAGCATCTTTCGGTTCAAATTCTACTGGCAGTACTCGGGGTGGAATATCTGGAGATTTCGTTTTAATTGGTCCTAGAGGACAAAACGTCGATGTGATAGCACATGAATTAGTTCATGCAGAATTATTCCATCGAACCAGCTTTCTGTCACAAAATATTCGTATCCCTGTTTGGTTTTTGGAAGGATTGTCACTCTTAGTTGACCATCGCTCAGTCTTTTTACTTGAAAATATTACATTAGCTGAAGAAGATATTAAGGCGGTTAAACAGATATTCTATGCTAGCGACTTCCCGAGTAACAATACTAGTTTTTATCAGGCGGCTCGGGTAGCGATAAAAGATATTGACCCCAAGAAACTATACAAAAAACTGGAACTAATTAATTCAGGTATCAGTTTTGAACAGGTCTATGACTCGTTACAATAAGTTAAAAATTAACCACTAATAGGGTTGCTCCTTGGAACTTTGGATAATCTTCATTTTTGCGGGTTTGGCTGCTGGCTTTCTAGCGGGTCTGCTTGGTATTGGTGGCGGGTTTGTCGTGGTGCCTGTTTTATTGTTTGTGCTGCCTAATGCAGGAATTCCACCTCACCAAATAGCCCATTTTGCTATAGGCACATCTTTACTTTGTATTTGTATCACTTCTATTTCATCTAGTCTTGCCCACCACAAAAAACAAGCGGTTAATTGGGCTCTATTTAAACTGATTGCGCCTGGAGTGACTATCGGTTCTTTGGTTGGGGCAGGTTTGGCGTCTACCTTAAATGGCAAAATATTAATTGTAATTTTTGTTATCGGGGCTGTTTCAACGGCAATGTATTTACTCTCAAACCATCAGCCTAAGGTAACTTCTGATCAATCTCGTTGGCCTTTTTTTGTTTATGCTAATTTTACTGGAATAGTTTCAAGTCTGATTGGAATTGGTGGCGGCTCAGTTCTGGTACCTTTTTTAGTCTATAAAGGACAATCGATGGTTAAGTCTGTCGGTACTGCTGCTGCCTGTGGCTTTCCTATCGCTCTGTTTGGGGCACTGGGTTATGCAATTTCAGGCCAGCGAGCGGAAAGTAACCTTGAGTGGTCTACGGGTTATTTATATTGGCCTGCTTTTTTGGGTATTGTGATATTTTCCAGTCTCGCGGCACCATATGGCGCAAAATTAGCGCACTTCATTTCTGAAAGACGGTTGAAACAAACTTTTGCAGTCTTTTTGTTTCTAACCAGCGCCCAGATCCTTTATAGTCATTGGCTTTAAAATAAAAGTTCTTTTCGGTAATCATAATCTATGGAATTTCCAAGTTTTGACCCAATTATTTATCACATTTGGGGGCCTGTAAGCCTTAATTGGTATGGGTTGATGTATCTTATGGGATTTGCTGGCGCTTGGTGGATGGGTACCGTACGCAGTAAATTGCCCAACAGTCTTTTTACCGCTGAACAAGTGAGTGACTTTTTATTTTATGGTTTCTTAGGCGTGGTCATTGGAGGACGAGTCGGTTATGTGCTTTTTTACCACTTCGATTACTTTATCGCGGATCCAACTTACTTATTTAAAATCTATGATGGCGGCATGTCATTTCACGGCGGCATGTTAGGTGTAGGGGTAGCATTCTGGTATTTCGCGCGTAAATCGAAAACCAATTTCTTTGCTTTGGCAGACTTCTTTATTCCACTAGTTCCTATCGGGCTGGCGACAGGGCGCTTCGGTAATTTCATAAATGGCGAGTTATATGGTCGTGTAACCGATTTACAGTCTACGCCTTGGGCTATGCACTTTCCACACGACCCTGTAGGTATTTATCGTCACCCTTCGATGTTATATGAATGTATATTGGAAGGCGTAGTGTTATTTATCATGTTGTACATATACAGTAGTAAACCTAAACCAAAAATGGCGATCAGTGGATTGTTTTTATTAGGTTATGGCGCTTTCCGCTTTATCATTGAGTATTTCCGTGAGCCAGACGCCCATTTAAAAGAATTGGCTGAGGTTTTATCAATGGGGCAAATTTTATCATTGCCAATGATAATTGGCGGATTAGCTTTAATGATTTTTGCTTATCAAAAAAATAAAGCAGTAGTAAAATAGTGTTAAACAAGAATAGCCACCATTTAATCAATACCTGATTTACAAGAGACTAAAATGAAACAGTATTTAGAGTTATGCCAAAGGATCGTTGATGAGGGTGTGTGGATTGAAAACAAACGCACTGGCAAACGATGCCGTACGGTGATCAATGCAGACCTAGAATATCAAGTCGGTGTCAACAAATTTCCGATGATCACAACACGTAAGAGTTACTGGAAGTCGGCGATAGCTGAGTTCATTGGTTACATACGTGGTTACGATAATGCAGCGGATTTTCGTGAACTTGGCACAAAAACTTGGGATGCCAATTCAAATTTGAACGAAGCATGGCTAAACAATCCTCACCGAAAAGGGCAAGACGATATGGGGCGTGTTTATGGCGTTCAAGGTCGCGGCTGGAAAACTCCTGAAGGAGAAACGATTGATCAGCTTAAAAAAATTGTCGATAACTTAAAAAACGGTATCGATGATCGCGCCGAGATTTTAACCTTTTATAACCCCGGTGAATTTCATATGGGGTGCCTAAGACCTTGCATGCATACCCACAACTTTTCATTGCTTGGAGATACCTTACATCTGACTAGCTATCAGCGTTCTTGCGATGTTCCATTAGGCCTTAACTTTAATCAAGTGCAAGTTTTTGTGTTTTTAGCGTTAATCGCACAAATTACCGGTTACAAAGCAGGTGTTGCTTATCATAAGATAGTAAACGCTCACATTTATGAAGATCAATTAGAAATGATGCGCGATATTCAACTAAAAAGAGAGCCTTTTGAGTCACCACAGCTCAAGATCAACCCGGAAATAAAATCGTTAGAAGATATAGAAACATGGGTCACCATGGATGATTTTGAAGTGGTCGGTTATCAACACCACGAGCCAATAGCTTATCCGTTTTCGGTTTAAAACAAGCTCCCACTCTCACTATTCCTTTTAGTGATAAAAAGGCTTTATTGTTAGAGGGATGCTTAAGAGTTTTTCTTATTTACCGTTAACAGCTGTCTTAATTAAAATACATAAACTCATTTGGAATACAAAATGACAAAACCGATCATTTCTCTAGTAGCTGCCATGGCCAAAAATCGTGTTATCGGTAAAGATAACGGCATGCCTTGGCATTTACCCGCAGACTTAAAACATTTTAAAGCTGTTACTTTGGGTAAGCCTATTATCATGGGTCGTAAGACTTATGAGTCAATTGGACGGCCATTGCCCGGCAGACAAAACATAGTAATAAGTCGCAACCCTGACTATCAGGCAAGTGGTTGTGACACGGTGACCTCAATCGAGTCGGCAATTGATTTAGTCGCCGATGTAGAAGAAGTTATGATCATTGGTGGCGGATTTCTTTATTCACAGGTATTACCGCAAGCCAATAAGTTATATCTAACATTTATCGATTCGGAGATTGATGGAGATACTCAGTTTCCAGAATATGAGCATTTATCTTTAACAGAAATCAAACGTGAATCATTTAAAGCTGACGAAAGAAACCCTTACGACCTTGATTTTGTTGATTTTTTAGTAAATTAAACTATACCTAAGGCAATACTGAGCTAGTTGTTTTTGTATTTGTTGTAAAAGTAGAGTATTTTGTAAAAATTCCCTCTCCTTCTGATAAAGGAATTCAGTGATGTATGTGAGCAGAGAGCAATAAATTGATTCGCTTATTAATCAAACGTTTAAGCATCATTTTAATATTATTGCCACATTTTGCCTGGTCAAAAACACCCGTCGCCGAATCGAGCATTAAAGCGACTTATCTCTACAAAATCTCTCAATTTACCACTTGGCCCGAAAGTGCATTTAATAAAGATGATAATACTTTTAAGATTGCGATCATTAGTGACGAACCGATCAGCTCTGTTTTTAAGAAAATGGAAACTAAACAGGTTCGAGGACGAAATATAGTCGTCGAACAATTTGATGAGGGCAAAATACCGAAAGATTTAGCCAAATTTCAAGCGGTGTATTTACACGATATTAAGGCAAGCCGCCTGGCAGCAATCAATCAGAGCATTCAGGATCTGCCGATATTGACTTTTAGTGACGCTGATAAATTAACTGACTCACCCACACTGGTCACATTTGTTAGACAAAAGAGCAAAATGCGTTTTGCTATTAATAGTGGGCAGGCCGACCGGATAGGCATTAAATTCAACTCTCAATTATTAAGAATTGCGTTAACAGCAAAATAACTCTTCCCTCCAATTTCATGCGACAAATATTTTGATTGGCTAATTATTTTTTCTATCAGTAATCAAGTCATTTATTTGCAAAATTCTCAATCCAAGTCTACCTTTTAGTCAGTATTTAAAGTTTCTTCGGGCAAAGCTGTGTCTACAAAAAATCAGCTTCTTCTAATATCACTAGAGTAATTACAACTGTAAGGAAATGATAAATGTTAACAAAA
>Ga0114899_1000748_pt1 | contig 21512 bp, 20 predicted proteins | sample MalvireepMed_215_FD_83497 | JGI IMG/M metagenome (GOLD analysis project Ga0114899, IMG submission 83497) | Marine viral communities from the Global Malaspina Expedition - Malaspina viral metaG DeepMed_215 | ecosystem: Environmental > Aquatic > Marine > Oceanic | place: Mediterranean Sea...
ATAATCATTACACCGTATGCCTCATTATTGTGGGCAGCTACAAGAAGCAAAACCAGTTCTTCAAACTCCCCTAGTGAATGTTCATTCATGATTGGATTAATTTACTTAACAAAAGTAAAAGTAATAATTAGTTTCACATTTGCTAAGTAAATCATGAGATTATTTTCTTAGACTGAAAAAATGACTGTTCTGTTTGAATTAAGTCTCACTTCAATCTGTATTAATCAGGGGTCAATAACTCTTTATCAATTGTTATAAAATGACACACAAAGAATCCAATAGCGGACACCTCAGGCAATCAACCCTCTAAAAACAACTCATAAAGGCCATGGCATATTTATTGACAAACACAGTTCCTATCGAAACACTATGTTAAATAACTTCATTAAAGAAGCCTGTTCAATCATCCACCCTAAGGTATTGGGTACACGGCTCAATCTTGTCTACTTGATATTCCTACTGTCCCTCACTGCACGAGCTCAGACCATTACCCTTCCTGACCGCTCTATGCTAAGCCCTCATATAGACAGCGTATTTCGAAAATATAAAGCAAACACGCCCGGAGTTGTCATATCCATTATCCATAACGGAAAAATACAGTTAATGAAAGCTTATGGGAGTGCCAATCTTGAGTACGACATCCTCAATACCACGTATACCAAATTCCACGTTGCTTCCATTTCCAAACAGTTTACAGCGTTTTCAGTATTGCTTTTGCAGGAAAGTGGTAGACTTTCACTGGAAGATGACATAAGGAAATACATTCCTGAAGTCCCAGATTTTGGCCATACTATAACACTGAGGCACCTTGCTTCGCATACAAGTGGTCTTAGAGATCAATGGAATTTGTTGTTGCTCGCTGGAGTAGGTCAGGGTGATATAATTAACACTGAGCATATACTTACATTGATTAGTGAGCAAAAGGAGCTAAACTTTGAACCCGGTGAAGAGTACTTGTATTGCAACACAGGCTATACGCTCTTAGCCGAGGTAGTATCCCGTGTTTCCGGGCAGACTTTTGCTGAGTTTACCCAGGAACATATCTTTTCTCCTTTAAAAATGACGAATACTTCCTTTGTCGATGACCATGAGAAAATCATTAAGAATAAAGCTTATTCTTACTACAGCGCAAACGGGACTGCTTATAGAAAAAGAGTATTAAACTATGAAAACGTAGGACCAACAAATCTTCTTACAACGGTTGAAGACCTCAGCCTTTGGATGTTGAACTTTAAAAATCTAACCGTGGGGAGCCACAACATTATTGAGCAAATGACAACCGAAGCCAGGCTCAATAATGGTAAAACCTTTGGAGGAGGTCTTGGTCTGTTCATGAACTCCAACTATGGAATAACTGAAATAGAACATGGAGGGGCAGATGCTGGCTTTAGGGCGCACCTGAGCATCTATCCATCAGTAGACTTAGGAATTGCCATAGTGAGCAATGCTGCAGAATCCGATACACGGATGTTAGCATCAGAAGTAGCTGATTATTTGCTTAAAGATCTACCTAAGACCAGTCCGATCCAACCTGAAAAGAAACAGTTGAACTATATCAATCTTGAGTCTAGATTGATGGAGCCTTTTGTTGGATATTATTGGACCAAAGAGCATGCCTATACCAGACATATCTATTTAAAAAACGATACACTCATGCACTTTCGAACAGAAAATAATGAGAGTCCCTTAGCACCCATTTCTAAAAATGAATTTAAAGTAATGAATGTTCCTGTGGATGCGCTGGTTCGCTTTGAAGAGAGAAATGGTGAAACTGTATTAATAGAAACTGTGAATGACGGTGAGCCGATAGTTTTGACGAAATTTTCACCCGTACAATACACTGAAGCTGACTGGGAAAAATATGAAGGAGAATATTACAGCGGTGAATTGAAAACTGTATATGCAATTCAATGGGTGGGCAATAAACTGATTGCCAAACACATTAGAATGGGAAATATCGAGCTTAGAATGGTCAAACATAACTTCTTCCTGGGAAACAGAGGGTTCTTCGGGAATGTTGAATTTTTAAGGGATAATCGCGAAAATGTTATCGGATTCAGAGTTTCAAACGGAAGAGTAAGAGACTTGCTATTTGCAAAAAATTGATACTCCTGAATAAGCAACATCTATATCTTTTTTTACTTAGAACCATCTTACTAAACTTTATTTCCTAACACATATTTCTCATATTCAAGGTAAATTGAATTTGTTCCAGGCAACACTTTAACAAATGGATGCACTTCTCAGATTCTACGGAAAAGACATTGAACCCACGGAGTTTGAATCATGGCTGGAACAAAAGCCTGAAATGCTTCGCCCAATCGCTTTAAAATGGTTTAATGTAATCCGAAACACTGGCCCAGAAGTCGAGGCCATTATTCATGATAATTACCCTATTGGATGTATTGATGATGCTCCATTCGCTTATGTGAACGTTTTTACCTCTCATGTCAATGTTGGCTTTTTCTATGGAGCCTATCTGCCTGACCCATCAGGAATATTAGAAGGCACAGGAAAGCATATGCGCCATGTAAAGCTAAGGCCAGGGACAGAATATAATGAGAAAGCCATCTCCACACTGATTGTGGCGGCTTACAAAGACATAAAGAATCGGCTAAACACTATTGACTAAACACTATTGACTAATCACCACCCCTCCTTTCTCCTTAAATAATTCTGAAAAAATTCTTCAGACCTTAAAATATTCTTATCACTCACTTGTCTTCCTAGATAAGAGCACATTTTAAATGATTCGACAATGAAAAGGTTTATACATAAATACAGATTCTTCTTCTACCCGGTTTTCATCATAGCCATACTGATATTCTTCGGCTATGTAATCACCTGGCTATGGAACTGGCTAATGCCGGAAATATTCGGTCTCACCACCATTAACTTCTGGCAAGCACTGGGGTTATTCATCCTTTCCAGAATACTGTTCTCCGGAATGGGTGGAAAAGGCAAGCATTCTGGCGGGGGTCATAGAGGCCGCGATAAATGGAGAAACATGACACCGGAAGAACGCAAGGAATGGTTCAAGAAAAGAAAGTTTGCCCAATGGATGGAGCATCAGGGTGATTGTTTCTCTGAAACAGACACTAAAGAAAAAGATGGTTCTGACAGTGAGTAATAGCGAACATAGGGAAAACCTCGAAAAGCAGATACGGGAGCACCAGCCCCGAATCAGCTCTTTCGTTAAAACCAGGGTTCCTACGCAGCAAGATGCGGAGGATATTACCCAGGACGTGTTTTTCCAGTTCGTTAAAACCATGGATACCGCGCACAACCCCATTGAGAATATTTCCGGTTGGTTGTTCCGGGTAGCCAAAAATCTCATCATTAACAAAAGCAAGAAAAAGAAAGAGAGTAGTCTGCCAATAGAATCAGAATTCGATGAAGACGAAGGAGACATTCTCTCCCGACTTTTTCCCAGAACTGATGAATCCGAAAGTCCGGTTAATGTTTATATCCGGGCTTTAATGTGGGAAGAACTGGAACTGGCCCTTGCAGAATTACCCATTGAACAAAGGGAGATTTTTGAACTGACAGAGATGGAAGGTTTGCCTGTAAAAGACATATCCGAGGCTACCGGAGTGCAGGTTAATACACTGCTTTCCAGAAAACATTATGCAGTAAAATATCTTCGAAAGCGGCTCAAATCCACTTATGAAGAATTAATCAACGAATGAATTACATAGTATGAATACTACAACCACCACAATTCATGTATTCAAAACTTCGGTAAGAAGTCAAGAACAAGCGAACCTTGTAGGTGCTTTCCTGAATATCCTCCTTCCTTATGATGCCTGGAACTTCGACCTGGAAGATAGGGACAGAATTCTGCGGGTGGAAACGGCCGACCTGATTCCAGAAACGGTTATCACCATTCTGAACAGCCAGGGCTTTGAATGCTCTGAATTGGATGAGTGAATCAAGAACGTCACCAATTTTAGAACGAGCTTACATCAAAGAACAGCTATTCCAGCCATGCCTTAATGGGAGATTATCTGTTGGTTATTATTCGATTTTTGGTCAATTTCAGTAAACCGAAGCATTAATAAACATACAAGCATAGCATTCATGAATTCAACAGAAGATAATTTAAGGCAAACTGTAATTGACATTCTAAGTTCTCAGGAAAAAGAGCTTGAAAAAAAAGCCTCCCAATACCTAGACGCGGTGCAGTCTCTTTTTTATGCCCAGGAGACAACATCAACCGCAGAAGACAAAAGAAAGCTGGCTCAAACTAACTATGGTTACTATGAAAAATTCTCCGAAAAAGTAGCCCACTTAAAAGACTATGCCTCAACTCTTCTAAGCCTTACCAATCAGAGTAAACAATTGGTGCGCAACACCATATCACTATGTGCCACCAATGCATCAAATGTTCAGATTGCAGCCAATAGCATTGTGAAATTAGGCAGTGATATTGGTAGCGTTTTCAGTATTGTCAATTCTTTAGATTTCGGCTCAGATATCTATAGAATGTCTGAACAGTGTCTTACTATGATCAATACAACTGCCCCATTAGCTGAGATACTTGCCCAACAAGCGATGGAGCTATCAGTTGAAACCGCGGAAATCAACTCAGGCGCTTTAGGTTCAAGCGTTGAAAAAATAAAGGCTTCAATTGACAACCTGACATCAAATGCAGATACACAATTGGCGTCCGCCATGGATTACCTTGATGTTTGCGAGAAGACGCTAAAAACCGCACAGACAGTTGAAAATGAAGCACAACAGACGCTTGCAAGCAGCCACACAATCTTTCAGTCCTCACAGTGCAGCTTCCTGTCAGCCACAGAAATACTCAACCTAAATTTACACTTGAAGGACCTTTCTCTTTCTAGCTTCACAGTCTGTTTCAACTACATAAAAGGGATATCGGACAAGGATAATAACCGGCAAAACATTGTGGAGAGCTATTACATATTCTTAGTAAAAAGCAGAGAAAGAGCAGCATTCACAATGGCAATGGCACAACAACTCATTCTAACTCCAAGAGCCTTTGTAGAGGTTACTCCAAAAGATACTGATAAAGCCACAAATGTATCTGTAGAGATCAAAATCTCAGATATGACAGACTCTGATGGAGACCCCATTCAGCCTGAGCAAGAGTATTGTGTTCTGGTTCTCGCGGTTTATACAACAGACTATAAAAAGACAATAAACAATTTCGATGATTTTTTATCTGCACCCTCAAGCCCTTTTTTACTAAACGAACGCTCCACCTTGCAACATGCTAAAATTGAACACATAAAATCTGAAAAAGCCGCTAATACCCTCGGTTTTCGCTTAAGAAAAACTACCGAGCAAGAGCTAAATCCAGCTTACAGTAACACCCCTCAAAGGAGTCAACTAGCAGAGGATCAATACCAACAGGAGAAACTAAAAAGAGATATTAATTCACTGACATATGAGCTGAGGGCGTTAAATTCTCTTTTAGATAGGGTAACCTCTGATAAAAGTCAGATACTCTCCATCCAAAAACAATATGAGCAGATATTACAAGACTCCAGGGCGTTGAAACAGCTTTCCTCAGACTGCTTGAATAATATAAATTCAGCGAATAGAAGATCCATTGCCATTGCTAAGGAAACAAAGGATTTGGTAGACCATCTGATGTATTCCAGCGATTTAGTTACCAAACTTGCTAATCTAATAGTCAGGAAAAAGGCTCTTAATCCATTAATCAGCCAGGAGTTGATCACGCAAGTCATACAAAGCACCAAAGATACCGATAAGGCCATAGCACTGAGTCTCATAACCTTGAAATCATCGTTTACTGCAGAGTCGGCCTGCCTATCAAGTCAAGCCGCATTAAGCCTGATCAACGAGGAGTGTAATACATTATATAAACTGCTTACCGATTCTAACTCAGATAAACACAGTTTGAAAGCACAGCTTGAAGAGTCCATTTTGTCTGCCAGTACAAAACGGACTCAAATAGCACAGGCCATTCAGCAAATAAGTGCAGAGCTAAAAATTAAAAGGAGCTCTCAAAAAAACTGAATTAGAACTTCAATCAGATTAGGCCAACACATGGCACGAGAACTCTTGATCAATTGAAACCGATTCAAAAATACTACCTTACACTAAATAGAAATGATTGAATTTCAGCATTATAGGATCAAAACAATATGATTAAAAAGGGCAATTTCAAGGTGAATAATCATTATTCCCAAGTCAATGGACTTAGCATGTATTATGAGATTTATCAACCATCGAATTATGATGCAGAAAGTATCCCCTTGGTCTTAATTCATGGTGGGGGGTCAACCATTGAAACCACTTTCGGCCGGATCATTCCTGTTTTGTCCAAAAGCAGAAAATTGATTGCGGTTGACCTTCAGGCCCATGGTAGAACTAGCGACCGGGACAATGATCTTACTTTTGAGCAAGATGCCGATGATGTAGCTCAACTTCTCAAAAACCTTAAAATTTCCAAGGCAGACTTTCTTGGTTTCAGTAACGGGGGCACTACTACTTTACAGATTGCAATAAGACACCTTGAAATGGTCAATAAGATTATTGCTGCATCTCCATTAGCCAAACGCTCAGGAATGCCCGACTGGTTTTGGGGATTTATGGAAAATGCCAGCCTCGATAACATGCCAGAGCAGCTGAAGGAAGCTTATAAAGCAGTTGCTCCAGATCCCAATGGTTTGCAAGTAATGCACGACAAGGACGCCAAACGGATGGTGAATTTTAAGGATATTCCTGATGAGTTGATTCAATCCATTCAGGCTCCAACCCTCATCATTATCGGTGATAAAGATGTAATTACTCCTGAGCATGCCCTGGAATTACACAGGCTGATCTTAGGTTCCGAACTAGCCATTATTCCCGGAACACATGGAGAGTATTTGGGTGAGATCACCACTATTACTCCTGAATTCAAGGAAAGCGATATGGTGGTTCCGATGATTGAGAGGTTTTTGGATAAATAATTACAACCACCTCTTCATGAACCTTTAAGAAGAGTTAACAAACGCGCTTTGCCTGATCATCTATCTTTCGGTCAAATTCAAAATAATGAAGCGCCTTTCTGCCCTACTCCTATTAATAGCCTTATTCGGATGTTCTAATAACCCGACCGAAAAGGATGAGACATACTATGCTGGCTATAAGACCATTCAATTCAAGGATGAAACCAGGGTATACAAACCCGATTCAGACACCTCAGATTACCTGCATTATCGTCCTGTTGATCTCGATATCTGGTATCCGGCAAAACCAGGTTCCGAAGACACCACCGCTTCGTTCGGCAATTTGATGGGGCTATTGGAAAAGCGGGCCAACTACTACACCAATTCGGAAGTCGGCAACGGCATTACACAGGCTATTGCAGAATCCTTCACAGAGGCTTTTCAGTGCTCTACTCCTCAACAGGTGCTCAATTTCAAAACAGAATCGTATAAAGAAGCCTCTCCGGCTAAAGGCAAATTTCCTCTTATCATCTATATGGCCAGCTACAATGGCATGTGCTACGAAAACTTCAGCCTCTTCGAAAAACTGGCAAGCGAAGGCTATGTTGTAGCCAGCATTAACTCGATAGGCCGATACCCCGGAGACATGACCATGAAAAATGCAGACATGATGCAGCAGGTTAAGGATGCCCTTGCTTCTATCCAGATTTTAAGAAGTGAGGATAACATCGATTTTTCAAAGGCTGGAGTTATCGGTTATAGTTGGGGCGGATTATCGGGAGCCGTTCTGGCAAGCAAAACACCAGAGATATCGTGTATTGTCTCATTGGATGGATCTGAGTTTCACCATTATGGTCAGGCGGCTGAAGAAGATGCTGATTTTGATGGGGTCGTCTCCACCCCCGATTTTGAAGCCATGTCTCTAAAAATGCCTTATCTCAGATTGGAAAGTAATCCGGAAATGCAGTTAGATCAAAAAGACTCCGTGTATGATTTCACTCAGAAACTAGCTGGTGAACATCTGATTTTGAAAATCAATTCAGCTGATCATGGAGATTTTTCCTGTCTACCAACGTTTGTTCGCAAGTCTGGGAATTGCGAAAGTCATGACCATTATGAGACAATAACTGAATTAACCTTGAGTTTCCTGAACGAACATCTGAAAGATAATCAGACCTTCAAAACCCTTATAGATCAGAAAATGGGTAAAACTGTAAGTATGAAATAGCCATAAATCATTTTTCGTTCACTTCTTCCACTGGTCAATCTTTTAATTCGTTTCATGTTGATTATCCTTACTTTAAAGGAGAATTCAACCTTACTATGAAACGCATTTTCACTTCATTGCTGGCCATTGCCCTAATGTCCTGCACATCTCAAAATCAATCGAGCAAAGAAACTCAAAACGATTGGACTCAATTGTTTAATGGAAAAGACCTGACTGGATGGGATACTTATATAGGAGCAGACAGTCTTGGCCTGAATAATGATCCTAACAAAGTCTTTTCAGTAGCCGAAGTTGATGGCGAATCTGTTCTCAGAATTTCAGGACAGCAATTTGCCGGTATTTCCACCACGCAAGAGTTCGAGAATTTCCATTTACAACTTCAGTTCAAATGGGGCGAATTGAAATGGCCTCCTCGGGAAAACTCCAAGAGAGATAGTGGCGTGCTCTACTTTGCTGGTGGAAAACACGGAGTTGATGCCAATGCCTGGATGCGTTCTCAGGAGTTTCAGGTACAGGAAGGCGATACCGGAGATTACTGGGGGGTTGCCGGAGGAGCATTTGAAATACCAGTAGTAAAGGATGGAGAAAATTATATCTATGACCCTTCAGGTGAATTAATGCCTTTCAGTACCATTAGCGAATTTGGGCGCCATGCCATCAAAAACCCCGATGGAGAAAGCCCTACCGGTGAATGGAACACCATAGACATTTATTGCCTTGGGGGCACCGCTGTTCACATGATCAATGGGAAAGTAGTAATGGTACTTTATAATTCTAGCGTGGTTCAGGATGGTACTCTTGTGCCATTAACAAAAGGAAAAATCCAGCTTCAGTCCGAAGGAGCCGAGGTATTTTACAGGAATATTCAGGTTGAAAACATTAACTCCTTACCTGAAGGAGTTGCCTCTCTTTAATTGATCATTATATCATAATTTCGAGCATGAAAAAATCTCATGGCCTTCTTCTATTATTATCGGCCTTAACCATTGGCTGTTCCTCTAAGAAGCAGGAAGACCAAAAAGAAACCCTCCAAACCTATTCCAACCCAATAGACGTTGAATTTGGCGATCCCTACATCCTTGACGATGGAAATGGCACCTACTATATGTATGGTACAGGTGGTGGAGCAGTGGATGGCTTTGCTGCCTACTCCTCTAGCGATCTGGTCAACTGGAAGCCGGAAGGACAGGTTTACACCGGCAACACCGAAAGTTCATGGACAGAAAAGTGGTTCTGGGCACCAGAGGTATACAAGAGAAACGGCAAATACTATATCTTCTTCTCGGCACAATGGAAAGAAAATCCAACACAGGAAGAGGAGAACTTCATGATTGGTGTGGCCGTGGCAGACAAACCCACTGGCCCATTCACCGAACTACACGACAGGCCTATTTTCAACCCGGGCTACCCGATTATTGATGCCAATGTACTTTTCGTCAAGAATGGAAAAACCTATCTCTACTATTCAAGAGCATGTTACAAGCACCCTGTTGAAAGCGAAGTGGCCAATTGGGCTAAGAAAAAGGGCTGGTATGATGAAATCGAAGAAAGCTGGGTTTACGGAGTGGAACTTAAATCCGACTTCAGCGGAGTGATTGGTGAGCCACAACTGCTGCTAAGGCCTCCGGTAAGTATGGACGATGGGCAGGCAGAATGGGAAAGCAGGTCAGTAACCTCTCAGGAGATCAACAGGCGTTGGACAGAAGGCTCTTTTATCTTCGAACGAAATGGCACTTACTACATCATGTACTCAGCCAATTACTATGCAGGAAAAAACTATGCAGTAGGCTATGCCACTGGTGACAACCCACTGGGTCCATTCACCAAAGCGGCCAATAATCCGGTTTTACAGAAAAATGTAGATCAGGGTGGAGATGTTACAGGAACAGGCCACAACATGGTGCTTTTTAATGCTGACAGCTCGAAAATGTATACCGTGTACCATGGCCGAACCACTCAAAGCGGAGATAACCGGGTTGTCTTTATCGATGAGATGCATATTGATGAAAATGGCCAGTTGGTTGTCGATGGACCGACAACCAAGACTCAGCCAATGCCCTTTAAGAATTAGACATGGAATTCGATCCAAATAATCCGGTAATTAAGCTTTGCGCCCAGGGAATGGAACTGGAAGGTCAGGGAAATACCGGGGAAGCCAATAGCGTATTTCTTAAAGCATGGGAGATTTCAAAAACAGATCAGGAGAAATTCACTAGTGCCCACTACGTGGCCAGGCATCAAAAGAGTGCTGAAGAGAAGCTTCATTGGGATAAAACCGCGCTGAGTTTTGCACTCAAAATGGATGAAGAGGGCATTCATAAAGTACTTCCTTCTTTGTACCTTAACATTGGTAAGTGCTTTGAAGATTTGGATAATGCAGAGGAAGCCAGGACTAATTATGAGCTGGCACTTTCCTTTTCTTCCTCTTTACCTGAGGATGGATATGGTAGAATGATTTTGAATGGAATCAATGCAGGGATTTCCAGAATTTCAGAATGATTCTTCTATTACAATCAGTAAGACTAAATTCAATTGAACAAAGCACTCCATACTGTTTAGTGATAAAGGCCATTTGAAATGATACATGCCGCCAATTGTGAAGAATACATTCTTCAATTCCCTTCAGAAACACAGCACATACTTAATCAGCTCAGAGAACTGATAAAAGCAAGCGCACCAGACGCAGTTGAAAGTATCTCCTATGGTATGCCTGCCTATAAAACCTTCAAAAAACCCTTGATTTATTTTGCCGGGTACGACAAGCATATTGGCCTGTATGCTACGCCTTCAGGTCATAGCGAATTTGCTGAAGAACTCTCGAAATACAAGCAGGGAAAAGGATCCGTTCAGTTCCCCTTAGATCAACCAATGCCCTATGACTTAATCAAGAGGATTGTTGAGTTTAGGGTGAAGGAGAATCTGAAAAAATATGTGAAATGACGGTGCCATTCTTAAGCAAAAGCCATAAACAACACCTTCTTTCATATTTACAACTGTAAGTAGCCGAAATACAACCAAAGGTGTTCTCCTTTTCAACGAGACAACGGATAAGCAGAAATACCTTTGCCATATCGAAAACTTAAAAAGCGATTATGGAAACTAAAATTATTGGCGGTAAAATTGCCACAGCACGTAAAAATCTCAACCTATCACAGGCCCAATTGGCTGAGCAATTGTTCATTAGCCCACAGGCCGTTGGTAAATGGGAACGCGGTGAGTCTATGCCGGACATTACCACCTTGAACAGGCTGGCCAACATTCTTGGTGTTGATCTGAACTACTTCTCCAGTTCATCTCAAACTAGCGAAGAAGGAAATACAAAGCCTGAACCACATGACATTCAAAAAGCAATACCCAATAGAACTAATGAGTGGAATTGGGACATGTCGAGGGGAAACTGGAAGGACGCTGATTTTTCAGGCCTTAAAAATCTGAAAGAAAAATTGAGTTCTTCCAATATGAGTAAATGTCAATTCAGGGACTCCGATTTATCTGGATTGATTCTTAGCAAAAACAATATTGAACTATGCGATTTTACATATTCAGAACTCAGGGAAAGCAAAATTCAGTCTTCCAACATATCAAACAATCAGTTCAACCATTGTTCCTTCATTGACGCAGAATTTTTCAAGACTAATGTTGGTAAATGTGATTTCTCAGAAGCCAATTTCTCTGGAGCCGCATTTATGGAGACCAACTTTGAGGATAATGTGATTAAGGATGCTGTTTTGGTTTTTACCTCCTTCAAAAGAACGAACATAAGCAAAGTAGTTTTTTCAGGAGCATTAGAAAACTGTCATTTTGAGCATTGTTCGTTTCACCAAACGAAGTTCGAGAATGCAACCATTCTAAATACCTTCTTCAAATACAACGATCGGTTCAAAAAGGTGCAGTTCATTAACTGCAAGGTAGATAAACTGACCTATGCATTCTTGAAAAACAACCAGGCTAATCTGCAAGGGGTTACTCTTTTGGAGTAACCCCTTGGGAAATCCATTTAGCCTAAATGGACAAATTTCTTGGCCGATTATCTTACCGAAGCCTTATCAACTCTAGTAGGCGTATCTTCTCCTGAGATCATGCGTCCGGCAGCAGCGGCAATGGCTTTGATGGTATTGGTCATATGCGCGAGATCCAAAGTGCTTACCTCATCAGAAGCCTGGTGGTAGTCTTTGTCTACATCTATAGGGGTAGTACTAATGGAGTGGGCCGGGACTCCCAGTCTTGCCAAAGTAGCATTATCCGATCTGTAGAATAGATTTTGACTTGGGTATGGATCGGCATAGAACTCATACTCGGTGCCTTCAACGGCCTTTTGCAGTAGTTCGCCAAAATTGGATCTTTCAAAACCCGTGATCCATGCGGTGTTAGGTCCGCTAACCGCAGGTTTACCAATCATTTCAATATTGAACATGGCCACAATCTCATCCGGATTCAGTTGTTGAGAGAAATAGGTGGAACCATAGCCCCCACCCTCTTCAGCAGTAAATGCTGCAAACATGATAGTTCGCTCAGGCTGTTTGCCCATATCCTTGAAATACTTGGCCAAAGTAATAACTGCTGTTGTACCTGAGGCATCGTCATTGGCTCCGTTGTAAATGGTATCTCCTTCTGTCCCTCTTATCCCGAGGTGGTCGTAATGAGCACTGAAAAGCACAACCTCATCCGATCTCTTGCCACTGATTTTGCCAACGACATTGGAAAGACTTTCGGCAGTCACTTCGTTCTGGATTGATGCACTGATAGAATTAACAGCGCTTTCATCGGTCAATACCATGATCAGCGCATTGTCGTTCAGCTCCATCACACGGTTACCTCTGGAAAGAAATCCCTTATACCTGCCGAAAAGGTCTTTGTGAGAATTGTCTACCAGCAACAAAGTAACACCTTCATTACTTCTGGCTTGTCCGAAAACCTGTTGAAAGTTCTCACCAGCCTTTACTGTAACTACTTCTACATCTTCAAGATTCGAAACTTCCAGATTCTCATTATTAACCGAGGCAATTATATTCTCAGTGCTGACACTTTTTCCATTGATAGAAACGGAAGCTGATTTCGGGCTGAGCGTGTACATATTAAATTTCTGCTCGTAACTGTTCAGGCCACCAACATATTCCAGACCAATCTCCTCAAACTCATTTTGAATGAATTTTGAGGCCTTTTCAATTCCGGGAGTGAACATTCTCCTGCCCTCCATGTCATCGGAGGCCAGTGTTGTAATAATCCTGGTAACTTCAGCTTCATCAATTTGAGCTTTGGTCTGACAACTTATAATCGTTGAATTAAAGACCGAAACAACCAGCAGTAGGGCAAATAACTTCTTCATTTCCATTAGGTTCAATTAGTTCTGAACCCGAAAGTTAAGATTAATTTTTCCTCAGAAAATAAAGAGTTGGTATAGTCGGCAATTTTCCCTCGAAGTTGAAAACCCACAGCTCCTAGAAACTGAACTTATATCGGTAGCTCAGTTGCATGGCAAAGGAGTTTCCGACTGAAAAATTCGAATTCTGATAGTTTGCCCTTACGCCCAATGCCGATTTGCCGGAGAAATCATAATTGACTGAAAGATCAATCGACTTAACGAAAAGATCTTCCTCAAGTGGAGTCTGTATTTTACCATGGTTCTCAAACTCTTTGTATTTAAGTATGTAAGAAGCTGATTTAAAATGTCCGCCAATTCCAATATTGAAGGCATTAACCATGTTCTGTATGTTATTGGCTAAACTATTTTCAACATCAACCAAAACAAATAGTGGTGAACCAATTACCCTGTTATTATATGTCCAACCTCCATTATATACACCGTTATTAAAGAAATTATCAGGTTCAATAAATGGATTTCCATCTCCATCTATTTTGTACGCATTTTGGTCATTCGTTCTGACCAGCTCAAAAACAAATTGATCTACAAAGGCCTTTTCATTCAGACTCAGGCTTAGCCCTCCTATTCCGTCTCTCCATTTACTTATGGTCATGCCGGAACCATCTTCCCATAGAAACTGCCAATAGGTGGCCAATTTAAAATTCCTGAATTGATAAGAACCTTTCAAGTCGAAAGTGCCGAGATGATTGCCTAGAGCATTATTTTGATCTGTTTGCAAAGCATCATCTCCTCCGTTCATTCCAAAAAGCACCCTAGTAAAATTCTTAAACCCTGTTGGTTGAACTTCTTCCGTATTCAGGTTTCTGCCTGCCCACATAGCATTGTCATGAAACCCTCCCATAAGTGACAGACGCTTCTTAAAGAACTGAGCCCTTCCGTAAAAGTATTTCTGATGTAGATATGCACCAGACTGAGTTCTATTATTTTCAAACCAGCCATGGGCCATGTAAATCTTGAAAGAGAATACCTTTGGAAGAATTGGAGACTCCAGCCAACCATTGGTTTCCAAGCGGATTTTAGGCAAGGGTAAAGCATTATTTCCATATAGCAGATTACCAAAGGAAAGCTCACTGTCATTTAGACGAAAGAATTCCTCATCTAAACCCGCTGAGAATTTAATGATTGGAGTGGCAACAGAAAAATTGGCTTGAATGATCGAGCCATACATGCCCTCAAGACCAGCTGAGCTCATTGTTTCTGCCTCCCAGTCTGTACTTAGCCAATCGTTCAAACGGTACTTACCATAGTAATGAAGGCCTGAGTACATAGAACTTGTCTGATTTTCCGAAAACCGGCCCCCATTGTTATGTGCCATCCAGAACGGAACTCCTGAAGGTTCAGAAGCCAGAACACCTATATTTAAGGTTAAGCCCTGGCTGAGCTTTGTGGTATCGGTTTTTTGTACCTGAGCAAAGGCATTGACCGAGATAAACAATAATGTTATGATTGAGTTTTTGACCATACTATTCGAGACACTCACTTTCTGCGGAGGGTTGTAACCAAAGGATTAACTTTTTAAATATTTTTCAACCACTACCAAATAGAAATAATCCCATACAAATTTCGAAGAACTTAACTCAACGAGCAAGGATTAACTATAATCAGCTTTAATCTGACGACCTGTAACATAAATAGTGCCATATTTCAGTATATTCCTACAGCCAAACTTTAACTTACTATGGATAGATTTTCTTCCCCTCTGGAAGCCTTTTCTCATTGGACCCGTAAAACCCCTGACAAGGTTTTTCTCAGACAGCCAGTTAACAGAACCTTTGTAGAATTTACCTTTCAGGATACCGACACACAGATTCGGAAAATGGTAACCGCCTTCAGAAAACTGGGAATTAATGAAGGTGATCACGTGGCTCTACTCTCAAAGAACTGTGCCCATTGGATGATGGCCGATCTGGCTATAATGGCTGCCGGTTGTATTTCAGTGCCAATCTATCCCAGTCTTGGAGCAGAGTCCATTGAAGAAATTCTGGTCCATAGCGAATCAAAAGCCATCATTATTGGAAAACTCGATGACTATGAGAACCAGAGAACTGGAATTCCTCCAATGATCAAAATTGGGGTTGAAATGTACGGGGTAATGGAAGATTATACCTGGGAGAAATTACTGGCCATGTATGAACCTAGCCAAGCCATACATCAACAGCAACCGGAAGAACTGATGACCATTATGTATACTTCCGGTACAACTGGTAACCCTAAAGGAGTGATGCATACAGTGGCCGCTTTCGACCAACTTATCAATACTGCCATCGATCAGATTAAACTACCTCCACAACCAAGGTACTTCTCCTATCTACCCATGACACATATTGCAGAAAGGGCTGGAATTGAACTATCGGCTATATTCCGTGGAGGAACCGTGACCTTTCCTGAGTCGTTGGATACATTCGCTGAAGATTTGGCCTCAGTTCAGCCAGAAACCTTTTTTGGCGTTCCAAGGATCTGGCAGAAGTTTCAGGAAAAAATCCTGGAAAAAATGCCTCAGAAAAAACTGGATAAATTGCTGGGTTTGCCACTGATCGGAGGTATAGTAAAAAAGAAAATTAAAAAGAAACTAGGCTTATCTGCTTCATGGGCCAACTTTTCGGGAGCTGCACCCATAGCGGTCAGCCTGCAGCAATGGTATAGAAAATTGGGCATTGAAATTCACCAGGCCTATGGAATGACTGAAGACTGTATTCTGTCGCACTTCAACCTGCCTGGGAGCAATAAGTTCGGAACCGTGGGAAGACCAATGCCCGGGGTCACCTCCAAACTTTCTGCTGAGGGTGAAATCCTGATCAAGAGCAACTGCCTGATGAAAGGTTACTATAAAGAGCCTGAAAAAACAGCCGAAATGTTCACAGAGGATGGTTTCCTGAAAACAGGTGATATCGGTGAGTTCGACCATGACGGATACCTCTCCATCACCGGCAGAATGAAAGACCAGTTCAAAACCGACAAGGGAAAATACATCTCTCCTGCTCCTATAGAACTTGAAATTCTGAAGAACACCGATGTAGACCAAGTCTGTATTGTGGGAACCGGCATTCCTCAACCCATTGCACTCATTGTTCCATCGGAAGGAGGCAACAAAAAGTCGAAAGAGCAATTCGATCAGTCTATCTGGAAGACTATTCAGGAGATCAACCCTAATCTGGAAAGCTATGAGAAAATCGCTAAAGCGGTGATTATGAAGGAGGTTTGGTCGGTAGATAATGGCTTGATGACCCCTTCACTCAAGGTAAAACGAAACCGGGTGGAGGCTTTGCATCTACCCATGTATCAAGAGTGGTTCAGGCATAGTGAGACAATAGTTTATGAGGACTAGACTACTATCCTTGATGGCTTTCGGAATCTGGCTGTCCACAATTCTTTCTGCACAAGTAACCCATCAGAATGTATTCGACACTATTCCATATATAATGGAGCACCACAATAACCGCCTGAAGCAGTTTGCCCAGGAACCGATGCAATCTGGGCAGATCATCTTTCTAGGCAACAGCATAACGGAAGGCGGAAACTGGAAAGCCTTTTTCCCGAATGAAGATGTTCTCAATCGGGGAATTGGCGGAGATATCACTTTCGGAATAATCAACAGGCTGGATGAAATTATTCAGCGCCAGCCTTCTAAACTCTTTCTTCTGATAGGTGTGAATGATATTGGCCAGGATATACCTGAGGCGGTTATTGCCGATAATATCAGAAGAATCCTTTCCAGGTTGAAGGCCGAAAGCCCTTCAACAGACATAACGGTTCAAAGCATTTTACCGGTCAATCCTGAAATACCCGGCTTTCCTCAGCATTACGACAAACAGTATCGGGTTTTGATGACCAACCAATTGATCTTTAAGACTTGTGAAGATCAGGAAGTTAGATTCCTGAACCTCTTCCCCTACTTTTTAGATGGCAGACAAAGGCTCAAGGCTGAGTTCACAGGAGATGGTCTTCATTTAAACGCCAGGGGCTACCAATTGTGGGTTGATATTCTGAAAAGAGAAGGCCTGATGTGATTACTTCACCGCCCTGAAAGACCAGTTATTGACCACCGCCAGTATTCTGATGGTGATAATAGTTGATATAGTTATAATAATTCTGAAGTCATCATTTAAAGGCGTTTTCCCCAGAATGAGGTAAATAATTCCTCCCGCCAGACATACAGTAGCATAAACTTCCCTTCTGAAAATCATTGGAATTTCGTTCACCAGTGTATCACGTAATACCCCACCAAAAACCGCTGAGATGGTTCCCATCATGATGGCGACTACCGGAGAAAGACCAAAATCCAGTGTTTTCTGAAGTCCGAGGATAGTAAAAAGCCCAATTCCTATGGAGTCGAACAGGAACATGGTTTTGCGCAGCCGCTCAAAAATCCTCTTGAAGAACACCGTGGCCAGCATTCCGGCCGCAATCACTTTTAAGTAATTCAGATCCTGCATCCATCCCACCGGAGTACTTCCAATGAGCACATCTCTCAGTGTACCTCCACCGACCGCTGTAATAAATGAAATAACAGCCGCACCGAAAAAGTCCAGTTGCTTTTTAGACGCCAGCAACCAGCCACTGACTGCGAACACGAATGTTCCGGCAAGGTCTACATAGTAAATAAGCTCTGCGCTAGAGAATTTCTCCATTCGCCAAAGGTAGGTCAATAAACGATTTGCATAAAATGAAAATAATTGTGATTCATATCTAATTGATATTCAGTGCAAAAAGAATCGACTGATAAAATATTCAACCTTTTGCACTCATGACTAAATCCAAGAAGTGTTCTTACTACGTTTATTCACCACTACTCAGCGGAAGGGCCTGACTTTCAACCTAAACACCAGACCTGACCACTTATTCACCTAAACATAAAATCGTAGTTCTGGACGAGAGCTACGATTTTTTTTATGCCCGAAATTCAATTTTTGAGTAGATTCATCTCATGAAGGCTAATCTCAAAATCCGGCTTGTCAGTCCGCAGGATGTTGCGGATCTACTGGAGATTTATTCACCTATTGTTCTGAATACTGCTACTTCCTTCGAAACGGAAGTTCCTTCTCCTGAAGAGTTCGAAAAGAGAATAATCAATTATGGTTCTAAGTCTCCATGGCTGGTTGCTGAAACCGATGGCAAGGTTGTAGGATATGCCTATGCCACAGACCATAGAAGCAGAAAGGCCTATCAATGGAATCAGGAGGTAACAGTGTACGTACATCATCATTTCAGGAAACTGGGCATTGCCCGAAAACTCTATTTATTGCTGCTGGATATGCTGAACGCCATGGGTTTTTGTAAGGCCATTGCTGTGATTACAATTCCTAATGAAGCGAGTATTGGCTTTCACCGATCTCTTGGATTCAGACATATTGGAGAAATGAAAAACATTGGCTTTAAACATGGTGAATGGCAAACTACAAGTTGGTGGGACCTCGATTTACATGATGGCCATAACCCTCCCGGAGAAATCAAAACGCTTGCACAAATAATCCCTCAGTTCGATCTGGGATAAGTAACTATCGCCTCTCTGACAAAGACTCAAAGCTAAATATTGGATATTGTAAGATGGATGAATTGTTGAACCGGATTCGCCAATGCGAAATTTGTAAGCCTTCTCTCCCGCTTGGCCCAAACCCTGTAGTAAGAGCCAGTGAAAAATCCAAGATACTGGTCATAGGTCAGGCACCCGGTACCAAAGTTCATCACAGTGGCATTCCGTGGAATGATGCTTCAGGCAAAAACCTGAGAAGATGGTTAGGAGTTTCTGACGAACAGTTCTACAATGCAGAACTTTTCGCCATTGTACCTATGGGTTTCTGCTATCCTGGCAAGGGCAAATCTGGAGACCTTCCTCCCCGGCCAGAATGTGCTGCTGAATGGCACAACCAATTGCTGGATCAGATGCCAGACATTAAACTGACCTTACTTATTGGTCAATATGCTCAGGCCTATTATCTGCCAAATCAGAAGACGACCTTAACTGAAACCGTTAAAGGTTTCAAGGAATACTTGCCTGCTTATTTCCCTTTAGTTCATCCTTCGCCTAGAAATGGTATCTGGATGCGGAAGAATTTGTGGTTTGAGGAAGAGGTATTGCCGGTGTTGAAAAACTGTGTTTTAGAGGTCTTGAAAAAATAAGGCTACCAGCTCTTGTATCTTAAAACTTTGACAAACTAATGACTCTGTTTTTACCTTAGATTCAAATACTTCTGTACCACCGGCTAAAGTTTGTCAAAGATAGCCTGTCAATAAAAAAGGATGCCATCCCTTGAAGGGCTGGCATCCTATAACAATGGCAATATTACCTTATTTATCTATTCTCAGGTTTTCCTTGTCCTTATTCACCAAAACCGGTTTACCCAGACCTGTATTGTTCAGCCTTGGCAACTGGGTTTTTCCATCGCCCACAATTACATAGACCAGATCATCTGGGTTCATGTATTCATTGATGAGTTTTTGGATTTCTGCCTTGTCCATGGCCTTTAATTTAGCTTCATCTTTGGCGATGTAATCCAGAGGCAAGTCATAAGTTGAAATGTTCTGAAGAATGCCCAACAAACTTCCGTAGGTCTCATAAGACTGGGTGTTACTTCTTAGAATTGAGTTCTTGGTAACGTCAAGGTCCTCATCAGAGAAGTTTGTGCTGTAATTATCCAGTAAGTCTTTAAAGAGGTCTACTGACTCCCTCGTTACATTACTTCTCACACTTGAAGAAGCGGAGAATACAGAACCATCCATACTTCTGCTATAGCCAGAATAGGCTCCATAAGTATAGCCTTTCTCCAATCTCAGCTCTTTGAAAAGTATTGAACCAGAACCGGAACCCAATCTGTAGTTGGATACCGAGGCAGCCGCATAATCATCGTTGCCATCTTCCATAGCGATTCTACCAATATTGATAACCGATTGCTTTGCGTCTGGATAGTCGACAAAAAAGAGTCTGGAATCATCAACATTGGTTTTCACTTCATATTCAGGGAAGTCTACCTGGTGAGACTGCCATGCTTCTAGAGACTGAAGTGATTTCAGCACATCTTCTTTCTTCAATGCTCCCACAAAATGGAAGGAAGCTACGGATGGAGAGAAGTTCTTGTTGTAATACTCTTTCAAGTCGTCTAGCGTGATAGAGGAAACCGAAGCGGTGGTTCCTGAAGTTGGATTGGAGAAGATATGATCTTTACCGTAAAGTACTTCATTGAAAACCCGTGAAGCAATAGCGTTAGGGTTGGCATTTGACTGCTGAATCGAATTCAGGGCAGAGCTTTTAATGCGATCGAATTCCTTTTCGTCCCACCTTGGTTCCAACAAAATCTCTTTGACAATATTCAATACTTCAGGATAGTTCTTGGCCAGGCAGTTACCGGAGATAGTTATATATTCTCTCGAAGCAAAAACATTTACATTCGCTCCCAACTGACCGATGGCTTCTTCCAATTCCTGAGGAGTTCTGTTGGCAGTTCCTTCCATCAGCATATTGTCCAACAAGGACGCAATACCAACCTTAGAAGGATCATCCAAATACATTCCACCCTTCAATCTGATACTGAACTGAGCCATAGGCAATTCATCCTGATAGATATGGAAAACCTTCATGCCATTGGCCAACTCATCGGTGGCGATGGCAGGAGGGGCAAAACTCAGGTCTCCATCAAGTTCAGGAATCACAGATCTGTCGATATTGGAAGGTGTCTTTTCGAAGGCTACATCTCTTTCGTATTTATCAAGATTTCCTTCCGCTCCCTGCACAATTGGTTCTTCAACCACCTGGGCCTGAACAGACCCATCCAGAACAAATTCCTTCTGACCAACCGGAACAAAGCTTGTTGCCAGGTAATTCTGGCCTTTCACGTATTTGTTATACACCCGCATTACATCTTCACGCGTTACATCGAGTGTCTTTTGTAGGTTTTCCGAAATGTAGCCCGGATTCCCGGTAAAAGTATTGTAGCTGGCCAGTTGGTAAGCTTTACTGAATACGCTCGAAACAGAGTTA
>Ga0114899_1000752_pt1 | contig 21440 bp, 24 predicted proteins | sample MalvireepMed_215_FD_83497 | JGI IMG/M metagenome (GOLD analysis project Ga0114899, IMG submission 83497) | Marine viral communities from the Global Malaspina Expedition - Malaspina viral metaG DeepMed_215 | ecosystem: Environmental > Aquatic > Marine > Oceanic | place: Mediterranean Sea...
AAACAATAGACGCACAAATGCCTAACAAGGCGTTTAAACGGGCAAAAAACAGTTGGCTGTTTCACTCGGTTCACAATTTTAGCTAACAATTTTTGGCCGCTTAACGTGGCGTTGAACGTCCGCTTTAGAGTATTCCTACCAGCATCAAATCTATAATTCACGAACGGCAACTATTCGGACTTCACAGTCCTTCAAAATAAAAGCTACGAACGGCAGCTGTGTGATGAAAGTCGTCGTTACAATCAATGTAGTCAAAGCAAATTGATTCTTCACGACGTTGAGAAAACATCTCGTTTGGTAAATGTTACTATACTAAAGGGACAGGTTAACCTGCTGAAAAATCAGACGGAAAATAAGTTATGAAAAAAATACTAGCTTACTTTTGGGCTCCGAGTGGAGTACAAGGGGTGAAGCACCACGTTAAGGACATTTTGATTTCTTATTCGATATTAATTGTTTTGACATTGTTAGGCCTCTTTACTTTTAGAGAGCTGTATATATTACTCGTCATTATTATCATTTTGCAGTTTGGGGCTGGGTTTGTCTCAAGAAGAATTTTTGGGGATTCACCGCCAGACGGTAGTAAGTACATCAGCTAATTTTTCACAATGCTCAATAGTTGAGTCAAAATGAATTAACAGGTGATCCCTTTGACTTCTTTAAGGCACAATTTTCTAGATCAGCCGGGCGTGGTTAGGAATAATTGCTGTAGGATATTTTAGAAAAGAAAGGGCGAAACTCCTCGCCCTTGTTCAATTAAGCAGAGCTTTTATGAGTTTCTTTCTGCCCGTTCTTCAAGTGCCGCTATTCTTGCTTCAATCGGTGGGTGCGATGAGAATAAGGCCATCCATCCACCTTTGTCATTGATACCAAATGCCGCCATTTGTTCAGGTAAGGCTTCAGGTTCTACTTGCCCAAGGCGCTTAAGTGCATTAATCATATTCTGGTGTCCGGCTAAATCAGCACCACCGGTATCGGCAATAAACTCACGTTTTCTTGAAAAATACATCACGATGGTTGATGCCAAAATAGACAGAACAACCTGAGCTACCATTACAGTGACAAAGTAGCCAATACCATGTCCTCGTTCATTCTTTAAGATAACGCGGTCCACTACGTGTCCTACAACGCGAGATAGAAAGACCACAAATGTATTCACCACACCTTGGATTAACGCCAAAGTGACCATGTCACCATTGGCAATATGACTCATTTCATGGCCGATAACTGCCTCAATTTCACCTTGGGACATATTGTCCAACAAGCCTTGAGACACTGCCATCAGCGCATTATTTTTATTCGCACCTGTGGCAAAAGCATTCATAGAAGGGTCTGGAAAAATCGCAACCTCTGGCATTTTTATACCTACAATTTTGGCTTGCTTTTCAGTCGTTTCAATTAACCACTTTTCAATATTGCTGCTTGGGTCAGTGATTACCACTGCGCCCGTCATGCGTTTCGCCATCCATTTAGAGATCAATAAAGAAATGAATGATCCGCCAAAGCCAATCACGCCAGAGAGAATGACCAATGCCTGTACATTAAGGTCTGAGCCATTCTGAGCTAATATACTGTCAACGCCCAACAGTCGTAAAGTAATGCTCAATACAACCATAATGGCAATATTGGTCATAATAAATAACATAATTCGTTTCATGGTTTTCTCTGTATTAGTTTAAAAAAGAAGTGGGCAAATGTACCTTGGCTCAGCTACATTTAACCTGATAGCAATGATTATAACTAATTAGCCCGTCAGTAACTATTATCCAGGATAGTTAATCTAATGCTATATGTAACCAACTGCGTAGCTTAAAGTTTTGCATGCAATATTGTTTGCTTGTTAAAAGGGGAACCACCTTAATGGGTTCTAGCTGCTGGTTTTAAGATAATTTAATGGAAGTTCAAAACGAGTCAAATAGCAATGGTAATTGACCCTAAAAATCTCGCAGAATTAATCGACAAATTGCCTGCTTTCCCTGCAAGTGTGAGTAAAATATTACAGCTGACGGCCGACGAAGATTTGGATACTAGCGATCTGGTTGATGTGGTGGAGCTAGACATGGTGATGACGGCTCGGGTTTTAAAACTAGTTAACTCTGCGATGTTTGGCTTATCTGGCGAAATGACATCGGTAAAGCATGCGGTGGTTTATGTGGGCAGTGATACGATTAAAAATTTGGCGATAAGTATTGCGACTGCCGGTTCGCTGCCTAAAACCAATAAAGCAGGCTTAGATATGGACGCATTTTGGCTACAGTCTTTATCTGTCGGTGTCATTGCCAAGCTCTTAGCTGAGCGAGAGAATCTTACCGTATTTGAAAGCGCTGACTACTTTGTGGCGGGGCTATTGCACAACATAGGCAAAATTGTTCTAGCCTATTTTTATCCACAAGAATACGCCCAAGTACTCAAAATAGCCGATGAGCAAAATAAAGCTGATTACCTTGTAGAAAAAGAATTATTTGGAATTGACCATAGTGAACTCGGCGCTATGTTGGCGCAAGAGTGGCAATTGCCTCAAGGACTCGTTCTCGCCATAAAAAACCACCATGCGTTAGCCGAAATGACAGTTGATATACCCCCCACGAGAGAGCTAACAAAAACTATCTTTTGTGCGAGCCAAATTTTTCATCGAATAAATGCCAATGAGCGTGAACAAGATATTATTCCAGAATTTGTAGAAAGCTGGCTCGGCAATTCTATGGAAGAAATTATTGAGAGTTTAACCAACCTCGAACAAGAAATTGAAAAGGCGATGGTTTTTATTAGTGACTGAAAAACTACTAATCTTTGCCGCTGATTTAATTCTGATTATTCATGTCGCGTTTGTTTTTGTTGTCATTTGTGGCCTCGTTGCAATTTATCTTGGTTACTTTTTAAAATGGGATTGGATTAGAAACTTCTGGTTGAGAATTCTTCACCTTGTTGCAATAGCAATTGTTGTGCTGCAATCTTGGCTGGGTATGATCTGCCCATTGACGTCATGGGAAATGTCTCTTAGAGAGGCTGCTGGAGGCGCAACCTATTCTGGTTCATTCATACAGCATTGGTTGCAAGATATACTTTATTACACTGCACCTGAGTGGGTGTTTATCCTATGCTACACTGTTTTCGGCTGCTTGGTTTTAGCAAGTTGGTTTATAATTCCACCCTTAAAGAAAAAGGACAAGCATGCAAAAAATACCTAGTCAATCGAGTTTTAATGTTCTAGATTTTAAAAGTAATTACCTATGCGAATATTAATAACTATTTTACTTATTTATATTGGCACTGGCGCATTTCTTTACTTATTTCAAAATAGCTTTATTTATTTTCCAACGCCTAAGTTCGAACATCAATTTGATGAAGAGACCTTTGTATTTGATGATGCCGTGGTCAACGTTTTAATTGCCAATAAAGGCAAGCCAAAAGCAATTCTGTATTTTGGGGGCAATGGGGAAGCCGTTGAGTATAGTGCGCCAGAGTTAGCAAAAGACCTACCCGATTTTGCAATTTACTTGGTTCAATACCGAGGTTACGGCGGAAGCACGGGGGAGCCCTCTGAGAAGGGTATATACTCTGACGCTCTGTACATATTTGATAAGTTAAAACAGGATCATTCTGAAATTCATGTTATTGGCAGAAGTTTAGGTAGTGGTGTTGCAACTTTGGTTGCATCTAAACGAGAGGTAACCAAGCTGGTATTAATAACCCCTTTTGATAGTGTTGAATCAGTTGCACAAAAAATTTATCCCATTTTCCCTGTGTCGTTATTGTTAAAGGAAAAATATAATTCGATTGGAAGAGTGGAGTCGATCAAAGCAAAAACGCTCGCACTCATCGCGGAAGATGATAAGGTGATAAAAAAAATACACAGTGAAAAATTAGCCAATAAATTTAATCAATCACAAATCACAAAGGTTGTTATTGCTAATGTTGGACATAATAGCATTTCTAATAATCGTCAATATAATAAAGCTTTGAATGATTTCTTTGAGAGTAATAATAACTAATTAAGAAGAAGTAAAACAACCTAGCGAGCAGCTTGCTTGAGTATTCACGCCAATTAACTGGGAATTGATTGTATGTCGTTATGGTCAGCTGTGCAAAATGCTATCAGCGAGGCAACAGGTTTAGATTTTGTCATTGAGAGTCGCGAACGAGTCACGGGCGGCGATATAAATCAGAGTTATCGTATAAGTGGTCAAAGGCAAGGCTGCTTCAAACATACCTATTTTGTTAAAATCAATCATGCAAGTCGAATCGAATTATTTCACGCAGAAATAAACGGTCTAAAAGCGCTGGCGGAAAGCAATAGTTTTAAGATACCTCAAGTGATAACTATCGGGAAAACTCAATCGAGTAGCTTTCTAGTATTGGAATTCTTAGAGCTCGCTTCAAAAGAAGATATAAAAACATTTGCTAAAAACTTGGCACAGATGCACCAATCAACTCACAGCAATTTTGGTTTTGTTAAGGACAACTTTATAGGCTTAACAGCGCAACCTAATCAGTGGTCAAGCGAATGGATTGATTTTTATTCTGAGCAAAGGATTGGATACCAGTTAGAATTATTAACCCAAAAATCAGTTGCGACAAAATTTTTAAATAAAGTTAAAATACTGCAACAAAACATTCCGGAGTTTTTCCAAGATTACTCGCCAAAACCAGCGTTAGTTCACGGAGATTTATGGTCTGGAAATTACGCCTTTGATGAAAATGAATTGCCGGTTATTTTTGACCCTGCTTGCTATTACGCTGATCATGAAGTTGATCTCGCCATGCTAGAATTATTCGGTAATCCGGGAAATGAGTTTTTTGAAACTTACCACCAATATTATCCAATCGACTCAGGATATCAACGACGTAAAAATTTATACAACCTTTATCATATTTTGAATCATATTAATCTTTTTGGTGAATCTTACTTGCAGCAAGCAGAATCGATGCTTAGTATTTTATTGAGAAAGTAAATCATTTGAACCAAGAGTCTCAGAACTCTTTAGGTAACGCTTGCCATTGGTGGGAAGTTGAATTTTTGATAGTAACGGATATATTGGCAATAGTTCTTCTAACTACTTGAAAATGAGTTGCAAAGAGTAATCAATTAGTTGATGCTTTAGCAAGGTGATAAGTACACAAAACAAGCATCAGAGTAGTATTTCGTTTATAGTATAGGCTTTAATTTTTCATTCGAAAGCGGTGATTTAATTGAGAAAACCCTGGCTATTACTCCCTGTTGAGAAAAGTATTGTTCATCAAATGGCTTTTAGCTGCGCGATTGGTTTAGGTATGCTCTTCACTACCTGGCTATTAGACGGCTTCACACAATCTTCCTTTAAGATTCGAATGTACTGGGTTTTTGCAATTTTTTGCAGTGTTTTATTGGCTTTTTGTAATAGCATTACTAAAGGCCATACGGTTGACCTGAAGGCTTTAAACTTGCAGGCTGGCTTGTCTGATGATGGCTATCACCAAGCCAAAAAATCATTATTTTGTTGGACTAACCTTACCGTAATTTATTCGACAATAATTGGAGTTTTATTATCTGGGGTACACCTTTGGTCTACCGGTGATATCAGTAACATAGCTGGTTTTTATTCTAAGCTTTCAATTCTGGATTTCTGGATGTATGCCCAGGTATTTTTTTCATGGATATTATTTGCCCAAATAGGGGCGATATTTTTTAGGAACCTAAGCCTTTTTTATAGGCTGGGTTCTAACATTAAAATAAACCTATTTAACATTCAAGTGTTAGCACCTTTTATAAAATCAGGTATCCGAATTTTCCTAGCCATAGCGTGCCCATTTGCGCTAGGTTTTCTTATGATGGGCAATGCATCAGCTGAAATGTGGATTACTCCATTAGTGGTTTTTGTATTTCTGGCTGTGCTCTTGCCGATAATACCTGTTTGGAAAATTCACATGCGCATCACGCAAGAAAAAGAAAAAACATTAAACTGTATTCAACGCGCCATTGCCGGTGACACTGAAGCAATGAACTCTACTATATTCTATCCAGAGGCAGCTACTTACCGTAAACTTGACTTACTAAGCCTGAAAAAATCGGTCGAGAATATTGAAGAGTGGCCTTTGAGTTTTCCTTTATTCATTCGCTGGATATTTTTATTGTTATTGCCATTAATAACTTGGGTAGCATCAGCCTTTGTCGATAATATTATTGAATCTATCATGTAGTACAAAGTGAGAAAACTATGAAAGACTTTTCTGGTGCCCCAAATATTTAGTATCAAATATCGCTAGTCTCTGGATTTCAATTTAATGACTGCAAGTTAGAGGTGACAAAAACAGTGTAAGATAATCAATAAGATATTCTATTGATATAAAATATCTTATTGCCATCAGGCAGCGGAACTGATACTTCATCATCAACCTGTTTCTTGAGCAATGCTCTGGCCAGTGGTGAGTCAATAGAAATATATTCTGGCATTGCATCAAACTCATCCGATCCAACTAATCGATGAGTAACAACTTTACCTTCTTCATCTTCTAGTTCAACGGTTGCACCGAAAAAAATACAAGATTGATCGCCGGGTTTATGTTCAATTACTTGCATTTCTGAGGTTCTTTTTTGCAGGTACCTAATTCGCCAATCCATTGCTCTTAACTGTTTCTTTCGATAAATGTATTCGGCATTTTCCGAGCGATCGCCTTCAGCTGCAGCAGCGGTGATTGCTCGCGTGACTTCGGGCCTTTGGTTTTTCCACAGATCAGATAACTCGTTTCTAAGGCGAGTGGCGCCTTCTTCGGTGATGAGGTTAGAACGTTTCATGCAAAAAAATTATACTATTTGATAGCGAGAATTGAGTTATTATAGCGTTATTCGATCCTTTAAATATACTCAAGTCTAAGAGATAAACCGTGCAACTGAATAATTCTAAATTGTATAAAAATAGCTCGTTTATTAACGGTGATTGGCAACAGGCAAGTTCGACATTCAGCGTGACTAACCCGGCAAATGAGCAGGTTATCTCAGAAGTAGGCGAAGTGAGCCCTCAACAGCTGGAGCTTGCGGCCAACTCTGCGTATCAGGCATTGAATGCTTGGCAAGGCAAAACCGTTGATGAACGTTCAATTATTCTACGACGTTGGTTTGATTTGATCATGGGTGCACAAGCTGACTTGGCCGCTATCATTACTCAAGAGCAAGGAAAGTCTCGAACCGAAGCGATGGGAGAAGTGGCCTACGGCGCTAAGTATATTGAGTGGTACGCAGAAGAAGCTCGCAGAATTAATGGTGAAGTGTTACCCGTTAATCAAAATGGTCGCCGCGCGTTAGTGCTTAAACGTCCTGTTGGAGTAGTTACTGCGATTACGCCTTGGAATTTCCCTAGCGCAATGATTTTAAGAAAAGCGGCGGCTGCACTCGCTGCAGGCTGTAGCTTTATTGTTAAGCCATCCGAGCTCACTCCACTCTCTGCACTAGCATTGGCAGAGTTATCTCTTGAAGCGGGTGTTCCTGCAGGCGTTTTTAATGTTGTGGTGGGTAGTAGTGCTCAGGCAATCGGAGAAATATTGACTACTCACCCTAAAGTTTCAAAGTTTAGTTTTACCGGTTCGACTCAGGTTGGAAAAAAATTACTACAACAATGCGCGTCAGGTGTGAAAAAAACTTCGATGGAGCTCGGCGGTAATGCGCCCTTTATTGTATTTGAAGACGCTGACATAGATGCTGCTGTTAAAGGTGCTATCGCGAGTAAGTTTCGTAATGCAGGACAGACTTGCGTGTGTGCCAATCGATTCTTTGTGCATAAAAATATCAAGCAAGAATTTATCAGTAAACTCAAACAGAAGGTTTCAGCTTTAAACATTTCTGATGGAGACAGCACTGAGTTTGATGTTGGACCATTAATTAGCGCTAAAGCAGTTAATAAAGTTGAAACATTGCTTAACCAAGCACTCGAACTTGGAGCCAAGCTGCTGTGTGGAGGGGCGAGAATTAATAAAGTGGGGAATTATTTTACACCGACTATTATTGATAATGTTGAACCGAATATGGATATTTTCAATACAGAAATATTTGGCCCTGTAGTCAGTATTATCGAATTTGAAAATGAGAGTGATGTGATTAAGCTAGCCAATCAAACTGAATATGGTCTGAGTTCATACGCTTATACTCAAAACATCAGTAGAGTATGGCGTTTATCAGAGCAGTTAGATTTTGGTATGGTCGGAATTAACGAAGGAGTATTGTCCAATGCCGCTGCGCCTTTTGGTGGAACCAAGCAGTCAGGTATGGGGCGTGAAGGTGGTCATTGGGGAATAGAAGATTATTTGGAAACACGCTATGTTTGTATTGGTGGCTTAAACTAAAATGTTTCTATTTTTGTCAGATAATAATTAAAGAGGAAATGAAATGAGATGAGAGTTATTTTTTATATTTTGTTTATTCTCGTACTGACTGGTTGTTCTAACGCACCTTATCAACCGCCAAAAAAATTATCTGAATTAGAACCTGTAATAGATTCACCTATTAGTGCTGGGCATCTCGAGCTATTGATGTCTAAAAGCGAGATTAAAGAAAAATTACTGTCCCAGTATTTTGAGTGGAAAGGTACACCTTATTTATTAGGCGGTACCAGTAAAAAAGGAATCGATTGTTCGGCTTTTGTTGCTCATACCTATTCAGAACAATTTAATATCAACTTGCCAAGAACGACAAAATACCAAATGAAACAAGGTTCAAAAGTTTCACACGAAAATCTTCAAGTTGGCGACTTAGTTTTTTTCAGAACAGGTAGAAAAGTCCGTCACGTTGGCATTTATCTCGGCGACTCAGAGTTTTTACACGCATCGACCAGTAAAGGCGTAACCATATCCAATTTGGGAGATCTTTATTGGTTGCCGCATTTTTGGTTTGGAAAAAGAATATAGTTTTTTATGAAAATTAATTAATAGAACTATCACCTTCATAGTCTTGAAATTTTTGATAAGATCTTTTTAGCGACGAACCTAAGCTGATCAATGTTGTCAAGTTGATCATATGAATATTAAGTGCCACTTTTTGTCCTTGTGATAGCTTGCCGGAAAGTTCACCGAAGTTACGTACCAAGTAATTAGCGTACTCATTGAAGTCTTTTTGTTGTTTATAAATGCCTGATAGCATTTCGATTTTTTTCAAATCAATTCGGGTTACCGAGTTTGTGAGCAATACACTATCCCAAGCAGTTGCACGTAAGTTAGGTAATGATATCCCCCACTGTGCTTTAATTTCCGAAAATGGTGCATCTCCGGCAGGGAATTTTTCGAGTAATGCATTTAGATTGTTGACCCGTTCAGAATTGGTTAATAAATGCGGGATTAGATCATTTTTATTGTCGTTAATTTCAAGTTGCACGCTTTTCATTACTTTCTGTGCCAACTCTTGGTGTTCGTTATCCTGATTCCATTCGTCTACTGCTAAAGCAAATAGAACTGCAAAAACAATGCCTGTGAGTTCAATGAATAGAGCGCCATAAGATATTTTTTTGAAGTTATTCTTAACTATTTTTTTCATGGAATATCTATTAAGTCTAGATTTCAGAATAAAAATTATTCTATCAAATGCTTAAGCCAATTGCGCCTTTATCTTATCCGCTACCCGAAATGAATTAGCATAAATCGTCCAGGTCGGCGTAATACTTCCACCGTTGGGCATAAAACTACCGTCGGTGACAAAAAGGTTGTTGGTACCGTGAACTCGACAGTCGGCATTTAAAGCAGAAGTTTTAGGGTCATTACCAAAACGTAATCCGCCTGCAATTAAGTTAGATGTTGGTGAAGTGAAGGCATTACCATAGGCTTCATCTGCACCCATTTGTTTCATTACTTCGACGCCTTTGTCGACGATATACTGAGCGACTTTTAAGTCGTGTGGATGAAAACCGACTTTAACTTTGGCTACTGACGTACCCCATTTGTCTTTTTCGCTTTGGTCTAAACTGACATGACAGTCGTCGGTTGGTAACCAGTCGCAGAATACTTCAAATTTGAAATCGCGAGACTGAGTAAAGTGAGATTTTAGGCGTTTTTTATATTCGCTGCCCCAAAGTAAATTATCATTATCATCCCACTTTAAACTATTCGCGTCTGCGGTTGGTGAAGGCGGATCAAAAACAAAATCGATAGTGCCGCCTTTCACTTTTTTATCAAAAACAGATTTGTCGTCGATAAAATACCAATCTTGTAATGCGCGATTAAAAAATGGGCCGCGCACTTTAAGTTCGTTCGCTTGTTCTTTGCTGAGTTTACTCAGATCAAAAATGCCATGGCCTGTACCACCAGCGCAACAGTGTAGGTTTTTACCTATTTGTTGATGTTGATTACCTATTCCGTCTGGGTGTTTTACTCCGGTTGAACTTAATAAAAGTCGGCTGGACTCAATTGAATAGCAGGCGATGTTAATTATTTTAGCTTTAACTTGGTGGCTGGTACCGTTTTTATCAAAATAATCGACCGAAGCCGCATTTCCTTTTTCGTCGGTATTAATATGGTAAACCTTGGCATGGGTGATCACGTCGAGATTGCCTGTTTTAACTGCCTGGTCTAATAAAGAAGCTCGTGAACTGGCTTTGGCGCCAGAGTGGCATCCGTAGCTTCCACAGTAACCGGAATACTCACAGCTATTTCTGTCGTTAAATGGTTGAGATAAAACCCCACGTGCCATTGGAAAAGGGTGAAAACCTAATTCATTGGCGGCCTTATCAAACCAGTTGGCGATTGGGTGTTCGGCAGTTGGTGGAAATGGAAAATCCTTTGTGGAGCGCGGTTCTAAGTTGGGGTGAGCAACGACTTTTCCTGAAACGCCAACCACTTTTTCGACTTTGGTGTAATAAGGTTCTAAGTCTTGATAGCTGATTGGCCAGTCGACAATATTAGCACCTTCTATCGGGCCAAATTCTGATAAGAGTCTAAAGTCTTCAGGTTTTAATCGGTGGAAATACCCACTCATGAAATTACTGGCACCGCCGACTATATTACCGCCCCAGAATTCAGACGTGGTATTACTCGACCAACTGCCGTCGTCGTTAGGTTCTTCTAAAACGTGACGTTCATCTTTTATTTTTGAGCGGAAAATATTTCGACGTGACAGCATTTCATCTTTTTTGAAATCTTGTTCAGAATACCAAGCACCTTTTTCCAGCACTACAACTTTATGTCCTGCTTTAGATAATTCATAAGCGATGGGACCTGCGCCAGCGCCGCTACCGACGACACATACGTCGTACTCTTTTGTTGTGAGAGGAGTCATTTATTCAAAGTCTCGATAGGTTTTTCCGATTATCGGTTGAGGGAATCCGGCTTGGTGTTCAAGCCATTTCCAGCCACTTTCCTCTACATTACCACCATAAACAGGGTCGAGCATCAGCGCTTCTGTGAGGTAATACATCAATATGGATAACCAGTTTTCTCCTGCATTAGATGCAGCTATTTGTTTGAGTACTTTGTCTCGTTGTGTATTGTTTATTTTTATAAAAACATTACCTTGTGTTTGATCGGACAAGTCATCTAACCAGCCGATCCCCTTCGCGATAAATTCAGGGTCACCATCGTTTATATTTTGCTCATCACTCATGGCCCATTCTAAATAATCAATAGCGTTCAAGTCGCGTGCACTAGGGCCATTACCGTCGTTAGGAAACAATTGCATTTGTACTGCGTCTAGAGTGGCTTGTTGTTTTTTCGAAAAAAAATTTTGAGTCTTGGTTGAAATGTTTGGGCCTTTAACTTCGGTTTTAAGTATAGGCGTAGAAGGTTTACAAGCGGTTAGTCCAGCGAGTAATGAAATAGCCGCGCTAGTTTTCAAAAAGGCACGACGGTTGAGTCCGCTTGCTAGCGGACCTAGATATTCGTCTTTGCTAGATCCTTTTTTGTGGTTAATGTTTATGTTGGCATTTCGCTTTAACAAGTTTTAGCTCCATTTTCTTCGCAGTTGATATCGGTATTGGTATCAACAGTGGCTGTTGTTAGGCTTGAGCTAATAGCGGTATTCCATTCAGCTAAATATGGGCGAAGCTTTTCCGGTACACCGTCACGATGTTGGATGATGCCATTTATATCAATAATAAACTCAGTTGGTGTTCCCCATACACCATAAAGATCGGTGACTTTTTTACCGTGGTCGAATGCCAGTGGATAATTAATTTCAAAACGCTTTTGAAAAGCGATGGATTTTTCGACTGAATCTTTTAGGCCTGTGTTGACTGCGATAATCTTTATTTGCTCGCTCAAATTGGCTTGCGCTTCTTTAAGTTTAGGGATCTTCTTCATACAGTAAGTACACCAGGTATTCCAAAAGACCAAATAAACTGGCTGTTTGCCGCGATAATCGCTGAGCCTAAAGTTAGAACCATCCATTTGAGTAATTTCAAAATTAGGCGCTATTTCGCCTTCTCCTGGTTCATCATCTTCGGCAAAAGCCGTGTTGTTAATGGTGGCACTTAATAAAATAGCCGATATTAATTGAGTAAATTTGTTCACATGTTCACCGTTAATAGACATTAGATATATAGCAGACCGCCTAATGAGTTAAATTGTTACACTGGGGCTGTTTAACCAATTGAATAATTTAGCGAATAAAAGTGACTAATGCAAAATTGATTATTGGATGGATTGGTTGTTAAAGCTGATTATCTCTGCGTACAAAGGCATCTACTCGTGTAGAATAGGCAAAACTGGAATTTAAGAGAGTTATTTTTTGTTACAAACAAGCAAACAGGTCGAATTGAAATCATTAACGACTTTTGCCGTTTCTGCAAAGGCGGCTGATTTTATCCAGTTGGATTCGCTAGAGTCTATTCAAGCGTCTATCCCTCAAATTAATCGATTCAGCAAAAAACTAATACTCGGCGGTGGCAGCAATATTCTTTTTATTGGTGACTATCAAGGCTTGATTATTTACCCTCGGCTCTTTGGTATTGATGTGATACGTGAGAATGAAGACTCGGTCAGGATTTCAGTGGGGGCTTCTGAAAACTGGCACAATTGGGTTTTATTTTCCAATCAACAAGGCTGGTATGGTTTAGAAAACTTGGCTTTGATCCCTGGAACTGTCGGCGCGTCACCTGTGCAAAACATTGGCGCCTATGGGGTGGAAGTGAAGCAGCTGATCCATCAAGTGGAATATATCGACTTAGCAACAGGTGAAAAAAAATTAGCCAGCAATCAGCAGTGCACTTTTGAGTATCGAGATAGCTTTTTTAAACGCGCAGGGCAGGGGCGTTACTTGGTCACAAGAGTAGAGTTTAACTTATCTAAAAAAGCCAACTTAAATTTGAGTTATAAACCGCTAAAAGATTTTTTTAATGGCAATGACAATATAACTGCGAAGGATGTATTAGACAGAGTGTGTCAAATTCGTAATGAGAAACTACCGGATCCGAAACAGTTGGCTAATGCAGGTAGTTTTTTTAAAAACCCTGTTGTGTCACAAAGTTTGTATCAGAAGATAAAAGATGAATATCCAGATGCTGTCGCTTATCAAGCGGAAAGTGGTTTTAAGCTGGCGGCAGGATGGTTGATTGAGAATGCAGGTTACAAAGGCAAACGGGTTGGCGATATAGGTGTTCATAAAGAGCAAGCATTAGTGTTGGTCAATTATGATGAAAGCGATGGCAATAAAATAAAACAGTTATCGGAACAAATACAGCGGGTTATATTTGAAAAATACAACGTTGAATTAGAAGCAGAAGTTCGAATTGAAGGCGACAACTTTGAGCCTAATAATGAGAAACAGGCGTGAGCCAGAAAACCATGCTTCGAGTCGAATCGTTATTAAGGCGCTTGTCTGACGGTAAGTTTCACTCTGGTGAATCAATCGCCGAAGAGTTAGCTATATCCAGAACTGCGGTTTGGAAACTCATTCAAAAAATACAAAGTTGGCAAGTAGAAGTTTTTTCAGTTCGCGGCCGTGGTTATCAAATACCCGGTGGACTAGCATTAATAGACCAGTTAGCACTTGAAAAAAAGCTTCAACTACATAACCAATTGTTTAAGCAGGTCATAGTATTAACATCGGTTGATTCAACTGCAGACTACCTGGCTAAAGATTGGAAGAAACAGCCTGATATTGGACGAGTTTGTATTAGTGAACACCAAACTGCTGGACGAGGGCGCAAAGACCGTCCTTGGATATCACCTTTTGCTGCCAATCTCTATTTTTCTATTGGAGTGCAATTGCCTTTAGGTTTAAGTGCGCTGGGTGGTTTGAGTTTGGCGGTGGGTATTAGCTTATGTCGTACACTTAATAAAACGACTCAAAACAAAATTAAAATAAAATGGCCGAATGATTTGCTTGTGATAGACAAGGTGGGCAATAAAAAACTCGCAGGTATTTTAGTTGAAGCCAGCGGTGACAGCAACGACAGCAGTTTCTTGAATATTGGCGTCGGCATAAATTGGGATATGCAAATCAAGCAGGCTGATGATATTGATCAACCTTGGGTTAATTTAAAGTCTTTACTTGGACATCGGCAACTGACTCGTAGTGAAATTCTTGGTGAAATATTATGTGACTTAGACGCTGCTTTAGTTGAGTACATTGAATCGGGCTTTTCAGAATTTGCTAAAGAATGGCAATCGCTTAGCGCAATGTATCAACAGGAAGTCAAGCTACATCTACCGCAAAGAGAGATCAAAGGAGTAGAAATTGGAGTGGAAGCCAATGGCGCATTAAAGCTAGATACAGACAATGGTGTTCAAGTTTTTCATTCGGGCGAAGTAAGTTTGAGGAAGCGTTATTAAGCGCTATAGAAGAGTAGGTATGTATCAATGATTTTACTGATTGATTGGGGAAATACCCAGCTTAAATTGCTCAAGTGTGACTCCCTATCAAAACAAGGGGTAGCTGAAGCAAAATTAATCACTGTTGACGGCTTAGAGTCGTTGGCTGGACTAATTGACGAGCGTTTCGAAGCGATATTGTTCTCGTCTGTTAGAAATGATAGAGACAATCAGCAGCTTTCGTTATTACTTGAAAATAAAAGTGATAATATTTTTGTCGCTCAAACGGGTAAAGAAAATTGTGGGGTTACTTGTGCATATGAAAACCCAGCTTCATTAGGTATAGACCGTTGGTTAGGCATATTGGCGGTTGAAAAGCCATCGCAATCTATTGGTTTAATTAGCGTTGGTACTGCTATCACTTTAGATGTTATCGAAGACAAAAAGCATTTAGGCGGCCATATTTTGCCTGGCAAGCAATTAATGATTAATAGCTTGTTATCAACAGGTCAAGTTAGACCTGAGTTAAATGGTCTGTTGGGGCAAAGCTACCTGTTAGGCAGCAGCACCAGTGAGTGCGTTAATTATGGTGTTGATGCCTGTATAGAAAGCTACTTATCTTGTGCAATGCAAAGTTTACACAAGACAAACGGAGTAAAACGTTGGGTTTTTACTGGCGGTGGCGGAAATTTTTGGGCTAATAGGCTGGCTAATAAGGCAATTAACATAGCATTTGAGCCATTAATAGTATTTGAAGGATTGGTTAAATTGTATTTAGATAATCAAAATAAATAGCACAGATGATCCATTTAAAATCAGATAGTTATAATCTCTTTGTGAAAAATATTAAAAAAAATATAAAAACTAATTGATCATTCAATCATAAGTATTTAAACTGCGCGTCCCTTGAATGAGTAGAGACACTTATACAAGGCAGGGCTTAGAGTTTTTAAGGCCTAATTTAGCCGCTTTAGCTCACTTGGTAGAGCAACTGACTTGTAATCAGTAGGTACCCAGTTCGATTCCGGGAAGCGGCACCATTATTCAAAAATGGGATGTTCAATTTGAACATCCCATTGTCTTATCAGAAAGATGATATAAATTCAGCTTTAATGTTAGGACTTTAGCCAAACGAATTTAAGATTAAATGACTTGCTTTTTAATTCGCTAGTTGTCAAAATTCGCGGCTGCTGTTGGTAATGACTGCCCTCAGTTGAAATGATTTTGGAGAGGTTCCCGAGTGGTCAAAGGGATCAGACTGTAAATCTGACGCGTAAGCTTCGGTGGTTCAAATCCACCTCTCTCCACCATTATTAAAATGACTGCTTGTGTTTCTATAGACGGAACTAATGGGCCAGTTGTTTTGTTCGTCGTAGTGTTGCTTCGCCATATTTGTGGTGTAAGCCGAGCGCAGCGGGTATGGTACAATGGTAGAACCTCAGCCTTCCAAGCTGATGATGCGAGTTCGATTCTCGCTACCCGCTCCAGATTTCGAACAAACCGCCGATATGGCTCAGTCGGTAGAGCACTCCCTTGGTAAGGGAGAGGTCACCAGTTCGAATCTGGTTATCGGCACCATTTTTTGCCCGGATCAATGAACTTGTTCCGGGTTTAGTTATGTTTGGGCAATTATGTCTTAGCAGAACTTGTTTTAACTTGTAATTTAAGAACGCTCTTTTTGGGAGGCTATCATGGCTAAAGAAAAATTTGAACGAACGAAACCCCATGTCAACGTAGGTACAATTGGCCACGTCGATCACGGTAAAACAACTTTAACTGCAGCAATGTGTACAGTTCTTTCGGCTGCTTTCGGTGGAGAAACAAAAGATTTCGCTGAAATCGATAATGCACCAGAAGAAAAAGAGCGTGGTATCACAATCTCAACTTCTCACGTTGAATATGAAACTGAAGGTCGTCACTACGCACACGTTGACTGCCCAGGACACGCCGATTATGTTAAGAACATGATCACAGGTGCTGCTCAAATGGACGGCGCTATCTTAGTATGTTCAGCAGCAGACGGCCCTATGCCACAAACGCGTGAGCACATCTTATTATCTCGCCAGGTTGGTGTACCTAAGATTGTTGTTTTCATGAACAAATGTGACATGGTTGATGACGAAGAATTACTAGAATTAGTAGAAATGGAAATTCGTGAATTATTAGACATGTACGAATTCCCAGGTGACGACACGCCAATCATTCACGGTTCAGCGCTTAAAGCACTTGAAGGCGATGAAAGCGATTTAGGTAAAGGCGCAATCCTTAAGTTAGCTGAAGCATTAGATAGCTACATTCCAGAGCCAAAGCGCGAAGTTGAAAAAGATTTCATCATGCCGATTGAAGATGTATTCTCAATCTCAGGTCGTGGTACTGTTGTTACTGGTCGTATCGAAAGCGGTATTGTTAAAGTTGGTGAAGAAGTAGAAATCGTTGGTATCGCAGATACAACAAAAACTACTGTTACTGGTGTTGAAATGTTCCGTAAGCTTCTAGACGAAGGTCAAGCTGGCGACAACTGTGGTATTTTATTACGTGGAACTAAGCGTGAAGACGTTCAGCGTGGTCAGGTTTTATCTGCTCCAGGTACAATCAACCCACACACTAAGTTCGAAGCAGAAATCTATATCCTAAGTAAAGATGAAGGCGGACGTCACACTCCATTCTTCAAAGGATATCGTCCACAGTTCTACTTCCGTACAACTGATGTAACAGGTGCTTGTGAATTACCAGAAGGCGTAGAAATGGTTATGCCTGGTGATAACATCAAGATGGCTGTTGAGTTAATTGCACCGATTGCGATGGATGAAGGTTTACGCTTTGCTATTCGTGAAGGTGGCCGTACAGTTGGTGCGGGTGTTGTTGCTAAGATCTTAGGTTAATAAATCTTTTAATAAAAGATCGAAGTTAGTTAGAAAATAGTTAAATTAAATAAGTTTAACCTTGTTTAAACCGCGATACCATCTGGTATCGCTTTATTACAGGCCAGTGGCTCAATTGGTAGAGCAGCGGTCTCCAAAACCGCAGGTTGGGGGTTCGACTCCCTCCTGGCCTGCCATGTAATAATAAAGATTTAACTAATTAGTTTTCATACAAGAACAAGTGGATAGTAATTCATGAGTGTACAAGAACAAGCACCATCATCATCTTTTGATACGATTAAGTGGATACTCGCTTTAGTTGCCCTTGCCGGTGCTGTTTATGCGAATCACTCACTCGTCGATGGTTCTATCTTGATCCGTGCAGGTGTTATTATCGCGCTTATTGTAGTGGGAATGGCAATTGGTTTCTCTACTGCCAAAGGTAAAGCTGGTCTTGCGTTTGCTCAAGAAGCAAAAATTGAAGCGCGCAAAGTGGTATGGCCGACTAGAAGTGAAACAATTCAAACTACAATCATCATTGTTATTGCAGTATCGCTTGTTTCAGTTCTGCTTTATTTTATTGATTGGGGATTAGTATCCATCGTTAATTTGTTAACAGTTAGAGGCTAACTTCAATGTCACTAAAATGGTATGTAGTACAAGCTTATTCAGGTTACGAAAAGAAAGTCAGAAATTTGCTTGAAGAAAGAGTAAAGCTGCACGGTTTAGAAGAAAAATTCGGTCAAATTTTAGTACCAACTGAAGAAGTTGTGGAAATGCGTGCTGGCCAAAAAAGAAAAAGTGAAAGAAAGTTTTTTCCCGGTTATGTTTTAGTTGAAATGGATATGGGAGATGATTCTTGGCATCTTGTTAGAGAAACGCCGAGGGTTTTAGGGTTTATTGGTGGAACTAAGGATAAACCAGCGCCTATCAGCCAAAAAGAAGCTGATTCTATTTTAAACAGACTTGATGAGTCTGTTGATAAGCCAAAACCAAGAACATTGTTTGAAGCGGGTGAAGCGGTTCGAGTTGTAGATGGACCATTCCTTGATTTCAATGCTGTAGTTGAACAAGTCAACTATGAAAAGAGTCGTCTACATGTATCAGTAATGATCTTTGGCCGCTCAACGCCCGTTGAACTAGACTTTAGTCAGGTTGAAAAGGCGTAAAGTTTAACTATTTATATAGTTAAATGATTTAGGTAGATAAAATTCGAAAAAACAACCATAGCGAGTTATCTGGCTGTGGGTGTTTTTTTTACGTTGAAAAAAGGGGAGCCTAAAAACTGAACAATTGATCAGTTCAAGGCGCTTGAACCCATAAAGAGGTGTAAAAATGGCTAAAAAAGTCAATGCCTATATCAAGCTCCAAATTGGTGCTGGTGTAGCAAATCCAAGTCCACCAGTTGGTCCTGCATTAGGTCAACACGGTGTAAATATCATGGAATTCTGTAAAGCATTTAATGCCGCGACAGATAAAGTAGAAAAGAACCTACCTATTCCTGTAGTTATCACAGTTTATAGTGATCGTAGTTTTACTTTCATCACTAAAACTCCACCAGCAGCTGTACTTATATTAAAAGCGATTGGCTTAAAAAGTGGTTCTGGTCGTCCAAATACGGAAAAAGTTGGAAAAATCACTCGTGCTCAATTAGAAGAAATTGCTACTACTAAAGAGCCTGATTTAACGGCGGCCTCTATGGACGCAGCAGTAAGAACATTGTCGGGCACAGCTCGTTCAATGGGCGTGGATGTGGAGGGTTAACTGATGGCTAAATTATCTAAACGTCAAAAAATGATCAACGAAAAAGTTGATAACGAAAAGACTTATTCTTTGGAAGAAGCTTTAACTTTATTGAAAGAAGTATCATCGGTTAAGTTTAATGAATCTTTCGATATCGCTGTAAACTTAGGCATTGACCCTAAGAAATCTGACCAAGTTGTTCGTGGAGCAACAGTACTACCAAACGGTACTGGTAAAGATGTTCGAGTTGCTGTTTTTACTCAAGGACCGAATGCAGATGCAGCGAAAGAAGCTGGTGCTGACATAGTTGGTATGGATGAACTAGCTGCTGACGTTAAAGCGGGCAATATGGATTTTGATGTTGTCATTGCTAGCCCAGATGCTATGCGTGTTGTTGGTCAGTTAGGACAAATTCTTGGACCTCGTGGATTGATGCCTAATCCTAAAGTTGGAACAGTTACTCCTGATGTTGCAACTGCAGTTAAAAATGCAAAATCAGGTCAGGTTCAATACCGTGCTGATAAAGGCGGGATCATTCATGCAACTATCGGTAAAGGTAGTTTCGAAGTTCCAGCATTGGCTGAAAACTTAGCATCATTGATTAGCGCTATTAAGAAAGCAAAGCCAGCTTCTGCTAAAGGTACATACCTTAAGAAGTTGTCTGTTAGTTCTACTATGGGTCCAGGTTTATCAGTTGATATCGCAACTGTTGCTGAATCTAAAGATTAGTAAGAATTGGTTCCTTAGCTTGCATTAATGTTAGCTAAAGGGCTTGGGTATTTGGGTTGATTTGTTAATTTTTGTTAACAATTAATTCAAATCCCGTCATAGACCGTAGGTGAAAATTTTTAATGTCGTACTCCTTTATGAGGAGGTTTTAAAAATTGTCTTAAAATCCCTACGCAGACGGTGGTACCCGACTCAGTTTTCTGGGACGGTTCACCGTTTACACTGGAACAAAAATAGACAATTTAATGTTTATTTTTGTTCTGTTATGTAAATCCTCTGATCGCGGTATTAAATATTGTGATTGGACCTTTTAAAGGTGAACATCGTGGCACTAGGACTTGAAGGTAAAAAGGCGATTGTTGCAGAAGTTAACGAAGTTGCTTCTTCAGCATTATCTGCCGTAATTGCTGAATACCGTGGCATGACAGTTGAGCAATTGACTGAGCTACGCGTTAAAGCCCGAGAAGGTGGAGTCTACTTACGAGTAGTACGAAACACTCTTGCCAAACGCGCTGTAGAAGATACAGAGTTCGCTTGCCTTAATGACGCTTTAGTTGGTCAGGTTATTTTTGCGTTTTCGCTTGAAGAGCCAGGCGCAGCTGCTAGGTTAGTTCGTGAATTTTCAAAAGATTGCGAGCAACTAGTAACTACTGCAATTGCTGTTGGCGGCACTTTACATGGTGCTGAGCAACTTGAAGCAATTTCAAAGCTACCAACAAAAGACGAAGCTATTTCTCAGCTTATGAGTGTAATGAATGGACCGGTTACAAAACTGGCACGTACATTAAACGAATTCCCGTCAATGATTACTCGTGTAGTCAATGCGGTGAAAGAGCAGAAAGAGGCAGCGTAGATTTTTTTCTACAAACGTTTTTAATTATTGAATACATTAACTTATTAAAGCTAATGTTTAACTTAAATATTTTACCCAGGAGAATGAGTAATGGCTCTTTCTAAAGATGATATCTTAAATGCAATTGCTGACATGTCAGTAATGGACGTTGTTGAACTAGTTGAAGCAATGGAAGAAAAATTTGGTGTTACTGCTGCAGCCGCTGCTGCTGTTGTAGCTGCTCCAGCTGAAGGCGGCGCTGCTGCTGCTGAGCAAACTGAATTTAACGTAATGCTAACTGGCTTCGGTGAGAAGAAAGTTGGTGTTATCAAAGCTGTTCGTGGAATCACAGGTTTAGGCCTTAAAGAAGCGAAAGCATTAGTTGAATCTGCACCTGCTGCTGTTAAAGAAGGCGTAGAGAAAGCTGAAGCTGAAGACGTTAAAAAGCAGTTAGAAGAAGCTGGCGGATCTGTAGAAATCAAGTAATTGATTCCTACTTAAACGCAAGTTTTACAATCCGGCTGGTGGCTATTTTGCCTCCGGCCGTTTTGCCGTTTTAAAAAGCAGTGATTTAT
>Ga0114899_1000754_pt1 | contig 21407 bp, 18 predicted proteins | sample MalvireepMed_215_FD_83497 | JGI IMG/M metagenome (GOLD analysis project Ga0114899, IMG submission 83497) | Marine viral communities from the Global Malaspina Expedition - Malaspina viral metaG DeepMed_215 | ecosystem: Environmental > Aquatic > Marine > Oceanic | place: Mediterranean Sea...
CTGCTAAAGAGCCACCAATTAAGAATAGAAAAAATATGATGCCCTGAGCTTCACCTAGCGCTTTGGGGATAACTGTAAACAAATTCCAAATTGGTAAGCTAACCTGTTCTTCGAGTACCTTGTACGTACCTGGAACAACAACCTGCTTACCTTGTCCGTTGGTAGTCATTTCAAAACTGCCCGATGGTAATAGCCAGGTCAACGCGTATGCAAAGACCATCATCGAAAAGAGCAACACCAGCGTGTGCGGGACTTTAAAGTTTTTCATTGTGACTTCCCATTATTGATTTTGTAATTTGCGGATATCATATCCTGTTTAATGGAAACTGTCAGAAAATATCTGAGGGAGTAATTTGTTGAAAAGTATACTGCTCGAAGAGTTATTTAACCTTATCTTCAGGAGAGCAGTAGACCGCACTTAAAAAGGTACTTTTCTTAAATTAGTGGACATAAGGTTCGCCTTACTAATAATTATGTATTAATGCCAAAGCATTTAATCTAGATAAAAGCTACGGCACCATTGAGCCGGGGAAAATTGCTAATCTACTGTTACTATCAGCCAATCCGCTTAAGTCGGTGAAAGCTTACAATCAAATATCACAAATTATTTTGGGTGGAGAGGTAATCGACAGAGAGAGTTTGAAAGCCAATTAGTAACCACAAGCTAGCTGGTTTTTTTCAGCTAATAAAATGGGGCATGTTCAATTGTTTGAGCAAGCCCTATTTTTATATAGGTAATAGTTATTTTGAATTTTTAAGTTAATTGCTTAGAGTTTGGGTCTATATTGAATAGATATTCAAGGATAGGATGGGGCTTATGAAACTTAATGTGTTTGGTAAAAATATTGAAGCGATAAAAAGAGACTCTCAGTGGAAAGTTTTTTACTTAGGTAATGAAGGTAAGAAACGACTTGCGGGGGATATATTGATCCCGTCGGATATTGGTGAAGAAGAGTTGGTTGGTTATTTGGCGGATTTGTGTCATGAGTGGGCTCGGCCTAATCATAATGATGTTGTTAATGTAGGATAAAGGGGGATTAGTTTTTGGAGAGTTTAAATGAGTTAAGACCTGCTAAATGAAAGTAGTTCAACAGGTCTTTGCTTCAAAAAATTACTGTCTGATCCCTTCAATATGCAAATCAAAAAACACTTCAGATTTTCCTGAGCCAATTCCAAAGTCACTTAATAAGATAGAGCTAGTGCCACTGAATCCAACACGGTATCCGCCCCAAGGATCTTTTCCTTCTCCAATCTTTGTCGCATCGATAGTTATTTCTTTGCTCATTCCGTGTAGCGTGAACAGGCCTTTAACTTCTAACTTGTTTACTCCTTTATCGATAATCGAGTTGCTCACAAATTTAGCTGAAGCGAATTTGCTGACATCAAGGTAGTCATCACTTCTTAAGTGTTTGTCGCGCTTTGCATGGTTTGAGTTTACGCTTGCGGTATCGATATTAACTTCAATTTTTGAGGCTGAAACATTGTTAGCATCATAGCTAAATGTTCCGTCAAATTTATCAAAACGACCGGTTAACCAGCTATAGCCCATATGCTTTATTTTGAAATTAATTGAAGCGTGTGCGCCTTTGTAGTCAACAATATAATCCGCTGCTTTTGTTAGTGGCGAAAGTAAAGTTGTTGCTAATGCTGCTGCGATAAAAAGTTTTTTCATAGTTTTCTCCGAGTTTAAGTTTTAAGTCTAAGTTTATGTTTAATTCTAAAAATCTAAATGGTAATTAATCTCTCTTACCAAGCATTCTGGTCAAGGTTTTATCTTTATCAATAAAATGATGTTTTAGTGCAGCGAGAGCATGCAATATCGCCATTGCAATGATGAAGTAAGCGGCATATTCGTGAAATAGTCCTGCTAAGTCCTCTTGTCCCTCAATAAAAGAACCAAGTCCAGGCACATCAAATAAGTCAAATACTGTAATCCCGCGACCGTCAGCGGTTGAAATTAAATAGCCGCTTAGCATGATTAAAAATAATCCGACGTATAAAACAATATGCATTAAGTGACCTGACTTTTGTTCGAGCGGTGTATGCGTTTTTAATTTTTCTGGTTGTGTTTCAATTAAACGCCAGATAACTCTGAATACCATCAAGGTTAACAATGTTATCCCAATGCTTTCATGTAACGCTGGGCCAGTTTGATACCAGGAATCGTAATAAGTTAAATCAACCATCCAGAAACCTAGACCAAAAAGTCCGAAGACTGTCAGAGCAACCAACCAATGAATAATAATGCTTATCCAGCCGTAATGTTGTTGTGTGTTTCTCATTTTAAATCGTCGTCCCTTATTTTTAATAACGACTATTGCCACAAAAAAGCCGATGTTTTGGCACCTAATAATTCTTGATTGAAAACATTTTCAGCGATTAAGCCTGCGGTTTGTGCCGCGCCAAAACAAACATGTAAAGGTAATAAGTGTTCCTCTCTTGGATGTGCAAACTGTGCATCAGGTGCATTCGCCCAGTTAACAAGTTCAGCTTCTTGAACTTGCGGATTTAATTGCTCACCGATAATTACATTATTTAGCCAGCGATCAAAGTTTTTACTTTTCTCTAATACTTCAGGCGCTTTACTCATCAGAACCTGCAAGTTGTGAAACGACATGCCCGAGCCAATGATTAGTACGCCTTGGTTTGAAAGTTCACCGATGGCTTTACCTAAATTAATTTGAGCTTGTGGATCTAAGTTATTCACTAACGATAGTTGTACTACCGGTATATCAGCTTTTGGAAATATTAATTTAAGCGGTACAAATGTGCCATGATCGAACCCCCGATTACTATCAGGTTTAGCTTCAATTCCTTTGCTTTCTAACATCGACAAAATCTTTTGCGCTAACTGAGGAGACCCTTTTGCTGGGTAGTTGATCTCATAACTTTGTTTCGGAAAGCCGTAATAGTCGTAAATCAGTTCCGGTTGCTGGCCACTGCTGACAGTTGCAATATCTTCCTCCCAATGAGCGCTGATCATCAATATCGCTTTTGGTTGGCCAAGTTGACTTTGGGTGGTGCTAAGAAAACTGACCAAACTTTGATGATTAGGCTCATCCAATAGCGGCATTGGCCCACCCCCGTGAGGAATATAGATAATTGGCGTTTTCATTGTATTCATTATTTAGTTTGTTAAATCAGTTTTAGTTGGGAGTTTATTCAATATGAGATGAGTATGAAGGGTTGCAAGCTTAATTAATATTGAATATATTTTAAATAGTTATTAAGATTTGCTTAACTTGTTGCTTGGAGGTCTTTTGTGACCATAGATCAATTAAATATGCTAAAGCTAGTAGCGGAACAAGGCAGCCTAAAGGCGGCTAGCCAGCTTTTGTTTAAAACCCAGCCGGCAGTCAGTCAGGGGATCAAACAGCTAGAAATTCAGCTTGGCATTCAGTTATTTGACCGAAAAGGCTATCGGTTGGAGCTTACCGCTGAAGGCCAGCAAATATACCGCCATGCTTTGAGGTTGCTAACAGAAGCGTCAGAAATTAAACAGCTATCTCAACATTTAGCGCAGGGGAATGAAGCGAGTATTACCCTTGCTATCGAAGCTTCTTACGAGCTAAACCGACTAATTCCGATATTAGAGAAAATCCAGAGTGAGTTTCCTAGAACCCAAATTATTCTAAAACAAGAATATATGAGCGGTGCAAGAGAAGCTGTTCAAGCAGAGTCGGCAGACTTGGCGATTTCACCGGCTAATAACTTGACTCTAGAATCCGGAGTGTTTGATGCGAGTCCGCTATACCAAGGCTTTTTGGTTAATGTTGCTGCGCCTAGATTGTTATTGCGTCACCCTAACTTGAACCGGGTAAAAGAGTTGCGTGACGAATACCAGATAGTGGTGCAGGATTCGGGACAAAGTAGTAAGGGAAAAAATTATAGCGTTCAAAGCGGCCAACGTTGTTGGTATGCCAACGATTTTAGTACTAAAAAAATATTGATAATGAGTGGGATGGGGTGGGGCAGATTACCTGAGAATCAAATAGCGGAAGAGTTAAATAATGGCTCATTAGTTAAGTTGGCGCTGTCAGATGTGAATACCGAGCTCGAACTAAATCACCATGCGCTAAAGTTAAAGTCGCGAATATTAGGGCCCGTGGCGACTAAGTTATGGAAAGAGTTTGAACTGGTTTCGGGCTAGAATATTTTGATTAATTAGATCGTGTTTTATCAATAGTCTTGCTAGAATGCGCCCCGAGGTCGACTAGGCAGTCGCTGTTTGATTAGTGTCTCTGGTAACGGAGAAACTTAGTCAAATGGAGGAAAGTCCGGACTTTATAGAGCGGAGTGCCAGGTAACGCCTGGGGGGCGAAAGCCTACGGAAAGTGCAGCAGAAAATAAACCGCCTGGTAGCTAGTCTACTCGGTAAGGGTGAAATGGTGCGGTAAGAGCGCACCGCGTTGGTGGTAACATTCAACGGCATGGTAAACCCCACTCGAAGCAAGACCAAATAGGGTTCCTGTAGGAGTCGTAAGGCTACCTTGATGCGTGGCTCGCGTTGGAACCGGGTAGGTTGCATGAGCGTAATGGCAACATTGCGTCAAGATGAATGACTGTCCACGACAGAATCCGGCTTATCGGTTGACCTCACTAATACAAAAAGCTCCACTTGTTTTTCAAGTGGGGCTTTTTAATTTTTCCTACTTCCAAGTCGGAGAAAACAAGAAGCTACTCAAAATCACTTTTCGTTAATCGATAAAAGATATTAATAATAAATCGTATTTTAGTGATCGTGAAAACAATAAAAATTAAAAGGACAAGGTAATGTCAATAAAATATAATTTTATGAGTGTGATAGTGCTTATCATGCTTACTGCTTGTGGTGGCGGTGGTGGTGGCGACGGCGAAGACAGCACTGGTAGTAACAACCAGAAAATCACACTAGCAACGAATAATATCATTGAAGCTGTTTTCGAAGGGACAGCTAATGGACCGAACTCTAGAGTTAGAGTTGACATTTCAGCTGACATAATTTCTCAAGTGTCGTCATCAAAGCCACTCTACTTTAACGTAATCCAAACCAACAGTAATGCAATTATCAGCGTCGAAATTTTTAGTTCTTACGGTGAGTTAGTGATTGAAGGTCGGTCACCCGTGGTTTTAGGGCCCGGTAGTTATTCAACTGGCATTACAGTTATAGGTTGTTGGGATGCGAATTGTAGTGATCAGTTTGGAAGTGCTCAACTTACCTATAATTATTACATTAGAGAACGGCCCACACCTGAACAATCCCAAGTTAATTTATTAGCTGAAGCGGGCTCAGAAACCGCAACCGCACAAGTCGAAATAGATTTTAAACAACTCGGCGTAGGTCAAAGCTGGGATGTATCGGTTGAATACGATGGTGAAACTGTTGATTGGCTCACTCTTGAAAAGTCGACTAATAATAATATAGGGCTAATATCTCTACAAGGTCACGATGTCGACTGTGGTGTCTATAGAGCCAAGTTGATTGTCAGTTATCAAGGACAAGATGGATTGTCTGGAGAAGTTTGGATTGACGTTGAGTATTCTTCCAATGGTTCGGCGAAGATAAGTGAAATTTTTCCGATGCTCCAATATAGCAATGAACCAATCCGAATGTTATTGGTTGGCTGCGGGTTCTCATCGTTAGATGAAAACAATATTGAGTTACAGGGTTTAACAGTTACATCTGCCAAAATATATAATAATTACCAACTCAATATTGTTGCAGAACCAGTGACAAGCAGCGGAGAAGTGTCAATTACTCTTTCCAGTATGCCGATACCTGAGGAACCAGCCAAAATACTAGTAAAATCTACTGTGGTTAAAGAAGAGTATTCGCCACCGTTGGGAGCATACTTCAATCAACCCGTTTGGCACTATGATAATTTTAACGAAACAGCCCATGTTTACCAGGCAAGCGGTTGGGCTATTCATAGATATCAGGACGATCAATGGCAAGACGTTAGCGATTTAATTGATACACCTATTCAAGCGATGACCCAGTCGAACGATGGTCAAAAGCTATACGCAGCAAGTAATACAGACTCGGGAACGGAAATTATCGAGTTTAACGCAGCAAGTTTAAGTGAATCGGCACGTTTTCTGTTACCAGAGTACCCATACTTTGATTTGGGAGTTGTTAATTCGATAACTATGTTGAATAATCATAGAATTATCGCTACCCATAAAGAAGGTTATATATCAATATTTGATCCAAAAACAAATAGCGTCGAATTTGAAAATGTATTTGGCTCTCAAACCTATAATCTTACAAGTGGTGATAGAGGCGTCGTTTATTTTGCAGGTGCTCGTAATAGTCGTAACGTCACGCGTTACTTGCCTTTTTCGAACGAATTTACTCAATTTACTCTTGATTTTCTACCTGAGCTGACGAAAAGTTCTATCAGTCATGACGGTGAGCGCATAGTTTTATACAGTCAGGGATTTTACATTTATTCGAAAGAAATGGAACAGTTAAGTGCTCAAATCCCCGCACGACATATGGTTATATCAAAAGATGGAAGTAGAGCTTACGCAGCAGATGACAATAAGTTGCGAATCTATGATTTGACTAACTTATCGATAGATGAAGTACCATCAATTATAAGTGAACAAGACTTTTCTCCAGGAGCTTGCTTAATAAGCAACAATGCTTTTGTTCTTTCTGGAGATGAAAAAAACATTTTCTATTTTGGAGGTTGCGTAAGCGTTTTCCAAACTCCCTAGTTGAGCCGTTAAGAAGGTAAAAGAGAGTGTTCATGAACTAAGGCGTAGCTTGTGATGGAGCCGGGCAGGTTGCATGAGCGTATTGGCAACATTGCGCCTAGATGAATGACGAACCACGACAGAACTCAGCATATCGGTTGACCTCACAAATTTAAAAAGCTCTGCTTGTTTTTCAAGTGGGGCTTTTTTTTCACTTAAATCTTAAATTATTCAGTAATTAATTTAACCTTAAACCGAATTCAAATTGAGCTAAAGCCAGCTGATTCTATGTAGTTTATTGATCCTCAGCTAAATATCAGCTCAATCATAGGTGATCCTCAGGTTCAATTTGAGTATTCAAAGTAACATGGTGCTTCATTATTTTAGGTGCTTAACTTTAGGCGCGGTGAGTGATCATGTATATGAGAAAAAAATCAACAAAGACATTTATTCACGAACTCAAAGTAACGATCATTTGGGTTGGTTTTTCGGCTATCTGGGTTTTAAGCTCAGCCTTGTTGGCAAGTTTAGTCCTGTGATCTTTTTGAATACAAAAGGACAAAATAAATGAAGAAAATAGCAAACTATTTGGCGTTATATTGGATTATTCTTTGCTTGGCTGCAGTACTTAGTCAGTCAGAAATAATTAAGATCCTGGCTGTTTCATTCACAGGTACAATACCGTTAACCTTGACATTATATTGGCTTAGCCGAACGGAATCTGAGCAACTCTTGGACTAATAAAAACTTAATTAACACGAACAATGACTAATAACTGGTGAATCTATTTCGATTTCGTGTAGAGCGAAATGTCTCGATCGGGCTTTTTGGAGCTGGCAATATACACCCCTTGTTTTCCAGCAGAAACTGAACTGTTACGTTCTTTATGATAATGAGAATGTAAGTAGGGTATGGAAGACATCAACTTTATATCGTTAGTGCTTAAGTCGAATGCCAATAAACTTTGCAGATTGTTACCCAAATAATACAAACTATTATTATTTACTTGAAGGCTAACTGCGTTAAAAAGCTTTTCTTCAGCTAACTCTAATTTTCTTTTCTTTCCTGTGCCGATGTCAAAAAGGTAAATAGTGGGCTTTAAGTCTTCAAGTATAACAACTTGATTGTTTTCTATTACCAAGGCTCGAATTAATAGTTGGTCATAAATGAGTGAGTCTAAATGAGTGCTCATATCTCTTTTCATTAAAGACCATTTTTTTTGGTTGAGTTGCAACCAATAAAAGTTTTTCCCTTGTGGATCCCAATGACCATATTGTGCTTCTTCACCTTTATTTTCAAACGCATTAATTTGCATGTCTTGCAGGTTGACTGTAAATAACCTGTTTTTACTTTTAAATTGATGGGTAAAGGCTAATTCTGGCTGATTCGGGTTCCAGGCTAAATCGAAAATCGCACCGTTTTCGAAATTAGTTATTTGTGTTTCTGAATCTGTGTTTAAGTTTTTAACCCATAACTCAAAACTACCAGAGCGATCAGAAACAAAAGCCAGCAAGGAATTACTGTTATTTATGGTTGGTAATAAATCTCGAAACTTACTATTAACTACCTGGATTGTTTCTTTGTGATTGGAAATAAAGGGAATGAAATAGATATTGCTACTCACATAATCAGAGCTGAGTAGTATCGTATTGTTTTCATGATCGACATCAAAATAATCAGTGCTGACATTGAGCTCAAAATTCGCTTTATTATTTGAAATATCTAATTGCCAAATGCCTTTTTCCGCAGCGGTGTCGGCTAAGAAAAACAAAGAAGAATTATTACCCCAATTTAACGAATTCACTCTTCCACTAGAATGATAATAGGAAAATACCTCTGTTTTATCTTGCAATCGATAGACCTTTATTTGGTTAAATAACATTTTTTTCCCATCGGCCAAGCTCAGTGCCACCAGTTTTCCGTCTGGCGATATATCCTGAAACAAAAAACCACTAAAGGGGCCATTACTATCATCTGTTATCACCGTCGATAACTCTTTTGTGAATATATTAACTTTGCGTAGCTCTGCTATTTGAGTTTCATTATCCAAGAAAGTGAAATAGATTTCGTCGCTACTATTGTTCCAGGAGGGCGAGGTTGACCGAAAGTTATTGCTATTACAAACGGCTAGTTTTTTATTGACGCGGGTGAGCTTATTAAAAGAATGAATCCAGCATTGCCGTTTATTTCTGCTGATAAAGCTTACTTCTTCGCCATTAGGCGAAATTCTGGGTTTTAGCTGGGAACCAGGCATTGAAATAAGGACTTGTTCTGTTTGGGGACCTATTGTTTTGGTATATAGATTATAACTGCCATCATTTTGTTTTTTGGAAAATACAAATTGTGTTCGGCTTGGGTCAAAACTAGGGTTGATTTCATCACTATCAGAAAATAGTATTTTCTTTTCGCTGTAAGTTGAGGTGCTAACTTTTGAAGGCGCAGTGAAGAAATTGTTGTAGAAAATAACTGTAATGCTCATCACAGCAACCAATAACGCAATTAATCTAGTAGACCAGCGAATTTCATTATTGACAATATATGTATGTTTTTTTGCGGGTAATGGACTTGTCGTTGTTAATAGTTCAATGTCGGCAACTATTCTATATCCCGACTTTTTGACCGTAGCAATGTAGTTGGGTGCTCTAGATGTATCTGCGAAGGTTTTTCTAAGATCAGAAATTACTCGAGTTAAAGCATCTTCACTAGTAACAACTCCCCCCCAAGCTCTATCAAACAATTCATCTCGTGAAACGGTGTTACCTTTAGCTTCTAGTAAAATAGCCAGCACTTTCATCGCTTTAGGTGATAGCTGAGACTCTTCATCATTTAATTTAATAATATTTCGGTCAGGAATTATGATCCATTGACCCATTTTTATTGTTTGATAATATTGTTCATCTGAGGTCATTAGGAGAATCGAGTCATTTTATTAAATTTGACGAAAATTATAGCAGAACTAGCCTTTGTTGAACGCTAGACGTTGATATTGATTTGAGTTTTGGCTGTCGAGGATAGGATAGGATAGGGTAGGAGATAGGTATAATAAAGAGTTGTTTAATCAATTAGCCTGCCAGCTGATTATAGAAGCAGGCCAATTATTGAAAATGTTAAACCTGAATCTAAGTTACCCATGCTTGACTGGGTCAAAAGTAAACATAATTGAGATAATTTTCCACCCGGAATCTGTGCTTACCAATGAATAATACTCAACTCCTTTATGACTGATTTTGTTTTCTCGAAACGCTTCATAACTTGTTTTAACTAAAGCCATGCCTGAATCTACGAATTGAATATCGATCGATTGAAAGTTTTGTGCGATAGACATTGAGTTTTCTTTGAAATGATTCAAAAACTTTGCCATTCCCGATGCCGTATGGGTAAGAGGTTTAAATGGTACAGAGTTATAATTGTGACCTTCGCCCTTTTTTAACATCCAAAATAAGGCATTGTCTTGAGCAAATTGCTCTATTGCCAGTTTTGAATCATTGGTATTAAATGCGGTTGCTATGTTTGAGACGGTTTGTCGTATTTGTGCCTCATCATCTTTGTCTTGGCTGTTAGCGTTAGCTGCAGCAGTTGTTAAACAACACACGATCGTTGTTAAATAGATAAATTTGATTTTACTAAGCATAATTTTTCCTAAATGAGTTAAAAGTAACAGTGTGTAGAGTGCCATTTCGAACACTTATAGACCTGAGTTTTACCTGATTATTACCAGAGCTTTGTAGGATTTGCCGAATAGGAGGGTGTGTATGGTTTGAGTCGAGCACCGGAAAACAGCTTCGTTTATTTAGCCTTTAAACTTAATCTAACGTTCTATTGGTGTTTTAGTACTATTTTTTGATACCGATCAATCTAGCAATAGCTTTTACTTGTAAGATCTTTCAAAGTAGAGAGCGTTAGAATAATAGAGAATAGTTTAATTAATTGAATTATTTTTGAATTAAATACTTATTTTTACAGTAATTAGACTGGTTTTCTCTATACTTTGTTGCATTTAACGTATTTTTAACGAAGTTATAGCCGTTACTTCAACTAATCCATAATACATTATTCAGCTTGTTTGACTAAATTAAAGCTTTTTGCTCAATCATCACCTCAAACTTAATGTATTACTTTAAGTTTGTCTCTTAACCTTTTGAATTGATTTCTTATTCAAAATACGACTAAAACCTGAAGCTTTTAATCCGAGCTAAGTCCTTGTGAAATAAGCACTATTTCACGTTTTTAGCGTGTGTTTTTCTTGACAAAACAGGGGCTCAATACCTATAGTGCACAGAAGTGGAGAAAAGTGTCGTTTTGTGTCGAGTTGGGGTGTTTTTGGAAAAACACCGATTCAAGCAAAACAAATTGTGGTTTATCTGATCAATAAATCATCTACCTAATAGGTAAAAATAGTGTTTCGTGGAGCCAATTCAATCAATTTAGACTCAAAAGGTCGTATTGCGATACCTGCAAAGTATCGTAATAGCATCGCCGAGTCCGCTGAATCTCACATGATAGTCACTTGCGACCCATATGAAAACTGCTTATTGATTTTCACCTTGAAACACTGGGAATCAACAGAAGCTGACCTACAAGCACTTTCCAATTCAAAACCCCTCTTTAGACGCTTAAAACGAATTATGTTGGCCCATGCAACCGAAGTTGATATGGACGCCAGCGGACGCCTGTTGATCCCAGGAGTGCTGCGCGAACGCGCCAGTTTAAATAAAGAGTCGATGTTGATCGGCCAAGGCAATACTTTTCAACTCTGGAATGAAAGTGAGTGGAATGGATTGATGCAAGAGGACCTATCTGTGTTACGCAGTGAAGAACTCGATTCTGACGAACTACCTGACCTTTATTACTAAGACTATGACTGAGCCTAAACAACATATCACCGTCTTACTAAACGAGGCGGTCGACGGCTTAAATATTAAACCTGATGGTTTATATATTGATGGTACTTTTGGTCGAGGTGGTCATAGTCGTCTGATATTAGAAAAGCTAGGCGAAAATGGACGCTTGATTGCGATTGATAGAGATCCGCAAGCAGCTAAATCTGCAGAGGCTTTTAAACAGGACAAACGGTTTGAGTTTTTTCATCAGAATTTTGCCGACATTGCTCCCTTATTAGAGCAGAAAGATTTGTTAGAAAAGGTTGATGGGATCTTATTGGATTTAGGAGTTTCGTCGCCCCAACTAGATCAAGCAGAGCGTGGTTTCAGTTTTATGAATGATGGACCTCTCGATATGCGAATGGATACAACAAAAGGAATGTCGGCTGCTGAGTGGCTTAGCGTTGCAAGTGTTGAAGAAATGAAAAAGGTAATTAAAGAATATGGAGAAGAAAAATTTGCTCTAAGAATAGCTAGGGGCATAGCTGAGAATAGAGAAATTAAACCAATAACGACAACCTTACAGCTTGCAAATATTATCGATGTTGCGACACCTGTAAAAGATAAGTTTAAACATCCAGCGACAAGAAGTTTTCAAGCGATACGAATTTTTATTAATGATGAGTTGGGTGAGTTGACAAGGACTCTTGATGTCACTCAGAAGGTTTTGGCTAGACAAGGCAGACTGTCGGTGATCAGTTTTCATTCATTAGAAGACAGAATAGCTAAACGTTTTATTAAAAAGAAATCAAAAGGTGATTCTTTTCCAAAGGGGTTGCCAGTAACGGAAAGTCAGTTAAATAAAGAATTCAAAATGATTGGTAAAGCGATCAAAGCATCAAAGCAAGAAGTTGAAGATAATCCGCGTTCTCGCAGTGCCGTTTTGAGAGTCGCAGAGAAGCTATAACTGAGCGTTTAAAACACTTAGTTATAAGCAAAACATAATTATTAATAAGAAATCAAAGCACAACAAGAAAAAAAGGGAACAATGTCAGCAAAGCAAAATAATAATGTGTCAAACAAACAGCCTTCTTTATTGAAGGTCTTGCTGTTTGATATTTTTGTACGTCACTGGATAGTGACTGCAACTGCATTATTGTTTGTATCCTCTGCTATGTTATTAGCTCATACCACACATGATGCCAGGCGTTTAACCTCTGAACTGCAAAGTCTAAATCAATTACAGCAATCGCAACAGGTAGATTGGGAATCACTTCGTTTAGAATTAACTAGCTTGTCTGAAGCTGATAGAATTTCAAGTTTGGCAAAATCTCAATTGGGTATGGTCGAAGTAAAAATTCATGACGAAAAGGTGATTTCGTTATGACAAAAACTGTTCAAGTGAGAAAAAACAAACAAGCTAGAAAGCCTAGTTCAATCCCTATGGGGAATGGGCGTTATTACGTATTAATGACGTTTTTATCTTGCGCATTTTTAGCTTTATTTGCACGCGCAGCTTATTTGCAAGTCGATGAATCTCAGGTGTTAAATAATAAAGCGGATTCTCGTAGTGTTAGAAATAAACAAATTACAACACATCGAGGCGTTATTTATGACCGCAATGGAATTGAGCTTGCTGTTAGTGTACCGGTGAAATCTGTTTGGATGGATGTGACAAAAGTAATGGAAAAGTCACCAACACTATCTGAAGATGATTGGAATAGTTTGGCAGTAATTGCCAAGAAAACGCCACAAGAATTTAAACAGTGGATTGTTAAACGAAAAGGTAAGCAATTTGTTTGGGTAGCTCGTCACCTTGACCCTAAACGGGCTAACTTGGTTAAAACATTAAGCTTACCAGGAGTTCATCTACGCGATGAATTTCGTCGTTATTATCCCTCAGCTGAAATCGCTGCACATTTAGTGGGTTTTACTGATGTGGATGATAAGGGAAGAGAAGGATTAGAGCGTGCATTTAATGAGCATTTAAGTGGCACACACGGCGAAGAAAAAGTGCGATTAGATTTGCAAAGAAGAGTAATTGAACAGCAAGAGTTAGTTAAAAAAGCTGAGAAAGGGCAAGATCTTTATCTCAGTATCGATAGTCGTATTCAGGCGCTGGCATACAAAGCGCTTAAAACTGCGGTGCTAAAACATCGTGCCAAATCAGGTTCATTGGTCATGATCGATATTGAAACTGGCGAGGTTTTATCTTTAATTAGTCAGCCTTCTTACAACCCTAATCGTTGGGATTCCCGCCATCCTCAGTTTACGCGTAATTCCGCGTTTATCGATAGTTTTGAACCTGGCTCAACGGCAAAACCATTTACAGTAGCTAGTGCATTGGAAGCTGGCGTGGTTAATCCGTCCACCAAAGTTAATACTTCACCAGGCCGAATAAAGTTGAACGGATTTACAATTAAAGATGGTAAGAATCATGGTGTTTTAGACGTGAGTGGGATATTGCAAAAGTCGAGCAATGTCGGAGTGACTAAACTGGCTTTAATGATGAACGATGATGAATTTCTAAACGCATTTTATCGAGTGGGTTTTGGTGCTGACACTGCCAGCGGATTTCCCGGTGAAAGCTCCGGCAGAATTAATATCCGAGACAATTGGAGCGATATGGAGAAAGGCATTTTCTCCTATGGTTACGGTTTTAGCGTGACACCCGTGCAACTAGCACAAGCTTACGCTGTGCTCGGTGGCTATGGTGTCAAGCGGCCTTTATCTTTACTTAAACAAGAAAATAGAAATCAGGGTGAACAGGTATTATCGCGCAACGTAAGCCAGCAAGTCATTGCTATGATGGAAACGGTTGTCGCGGAAGGTGGAACAGGTCAAAAAGCAAAAGTTGATGGATATAGAATTGCTGGAAAAACGGGCACCGCAAGAAAGGCTAAAAATGGCGGTTATGGTGATGATTATACTGTGTTTTTTGCAGGCATTGCGCCAGTAAGCGACCCCAAAATCGCGATGGTTATTTTTGTCGACGATCCTAAAAGTGATGAGTATTACGGTGGCCAAGTTGCTGCGCCAGTATTTGCCAAAGTCGTTGCTGAAACTTTGCGTTTACTCAATGTTAAGCCAGACCAAACCAGCAACTTTGCGTTAAATAAAGGTAGCAAAGGGGGTGGCAATGGCTGAGTTAAATTCCGCGTCAACTTTAAAGTCGCTACTGGTTAATATTACCGGTGTGAAAGTAGCCTCTGATAGATTAATTGCTTTACAAGATAAACTAATTGGTCCGCTCACATTAGACAGTCGCCTAATTCAAAAAGGCGACACATTTATTGCCGTTACCGGTTATCAAACTGATGGCAGAAAGTTTATAGAAAGTGCATTAGCGTCTGGTGCTGATTTAATTATTGCAGAAGCAGAACAAAATGAAGACTTCCAACAAAAATATGCCGAAAATGAGTCTGTGATCTGGATTAATCAATTGAATAAGCAATTGAGTTTATTAGCTTCAAATTATTTCGAACATCCATCGCATATGCTCAAAGCGATTGCGGTAACTGGCACCAATGGCAAAACGAGTTGCAGTTACTTGATAGCCAAAACTTTGCAAAAAATTCATTTTGAATGTTTTTTACTGGGCACACTAGGTGTTGGCCAAAGCAGTAATTTACAAACCACTGAAACGACTACTGCTGATGCGATCACCATGCAAAAAATATTGGCAGAAGCGGTTAATAGTGGAGCGCAATTTGCGGCAATGGAATTATCTTCACATGGTATTAAACAGGATCGAGCGGCAGCGGTTAAGTTAAATACTGCGGTATTTACCAACTTGACTCGTGATCATCTTGATTATCACGGCAGTATGGAAAATTACGCGCAAGCAAAAAGACAATTATTTGTCGATCAAGAATTAAAAAATGCAGTAATCAATATGGACGACCGCTTTGGTCGTAAGTTAGCCAAAGATGAATCGATAAGCGCCGTTAAATGGTTAGTTACCACTAAGTTGCCGACTTCTGGTTCAAATCTGAATCGTTGGGTGTGGGCAGAAGACGTAGTTTTTTCGATGCAAGGATTACATGCAAAAATTTATACTCCATGGGGTAGCGGTCGATTAGATTCATCATTAATAGGCCAATTTAACCTGTCTAATTTGTTATTGGTGATAGCCGCACTCGGCTGTATTTTAAAAGATATTAATCCAATATTACTCGCGCTACAAAATGTAACTGCAGCTCCAGGTAGAATGCAAAAAGTGGGCAACAAAAATACGCCTTTAGTGATCATCGATTATGCTCATACCCCAGATGCTTTAGAGCAAACGTTATTGGCTATTAGAGAACACTGTGTCGGCATGATTTTTTGTGTGTTCGGCTGCGGTGGCGATCGAGATAATGGCAAACGTGCCCTCATGGCATCAATAGCAGAAAAATTAGCTAATCGAGTGATTGTGACAGCCGACAACCCTCGTACTGAATCACCACAAAAAATTTGTGATGATATTTTTAGCGGATTTCGTAAGCCTGAAAAAGCTTTATATATAGAAGATAGAGAGCAAGCAATAATATCAGCTATCAGTCAGGCTAAAGTCGGTGATGCAATCTTGATTGCGGGAAAGGGTCATGAAGATTATCAAATTATTGGTACAGAAAAGATACATCTGAGCGACCTTGAAATAGCAAATAAAATAATGTTTCCAGAAAGCGAAGATAATCAAGAGGGCAAGTCGCATGATTAAAACCTCTTTGTCCCAACTTACAGAAGAATTAAATGCGAAACTGATTGGTGGTGACGCCGAAGTTATGCAAGTGAAAACAGACAGTAGAGCAAATTGTGAAAATGGTCTGTTTGTGGCTCTGCGTGGGCCTCACTTTGACGCCCATGATTTCTTAACTCAAGTAGTAGAACAAGGTGCCAAAGGCCTAATCGTTGAAAAAGAAAGTGCATTGGATATTCCGCAATTAGTAGTCGCTAACAGTAAATTAGCTTTAGGTGACTTAGCGCGATTAAACAGAGAAAAAATAGATGCTAAATTTATCGCGATAACTGGCAGCAGCGGTAAGACGACGGTTAAAGAAATGGTCGCATCTATTTTACATAATGTAGGTCTTACTCATGCCACTAAAGGTAATTTTAATAACGACATAGGTGTTCCTTTAACCTTGTTAGAAATGAATGAAAGTCATCAATTTGGGGTCATTGAACTCGGCGCAAATCATGCTGGTGAAATAGGTTATACCGCAGCAATAACTCAGCCCGATGTTGCTGTAATCAATAATGTCGCAGCTGCACATTTACAAGGGTTTGGCGATCTGCAAGGTGTAGCCAGAGCTAAAGGCGAGATTTTCTCAGAATTAAAAGCCGATGGAATCGCCGTTATTAACAATGACGATGAATTTGCTGATTTTTGGAAAAAGAAAGTTACCAATAAAATATTAACTTTTTCGACTAAAGAAAATGCAGATGTTTTGGCCAATAATATTCAACTTGGTCAAGAGCAGTGTCCTCAGTTTGAATTGGAATACGCTGGTGAGAAAGCATTTATTAGTTTACCGCTGGCTGGGTTACATAATGTTAATAACGCGCTTGCAGCAGCGACATGTTGTATCGCAATTGGAATTTCGTTAGCAGATATTCGACAAGGCTTATCACAAGTACCAGTAGTAACAGGGCGATTGATGACTGAGATTTTGGCCAATGGATGCAGAGTGATTGACGATAGTTATAATGCCAATTTAGATTCGATGCGTGCAGCGATTAATTTATTGTCTAAATACTCTGGTCGTAAAATCTTAGTCATAGGAGATATGGCGGAGCTTGGTGAAGCTGGTCGTTTATGTCATGAACAAGTCGGAGAAATGGCAAGTAATGCCAATATTGATTTTCTTTATACATGCGGTGTTTTAACACAATTTTCTCAATCGGCTTATGCGGCGTCTAATCAAAGTCGACAAGGTTTACATTTTTCAAATCAACAACAACTCATACAAAAATTAAAACAAGAGGCGTTAGTAGAACCTTTAGATAATGGTGGAACCACCATATTAATTAAAGGATCTCGCAGCGCGCATATGGAAAATGTCGTGATGGCTTTAATAGAAAATAATGAACAAGAGCATCGTTCTAGCGCTTTAGTTTCAAAACAAAAAAATAAAAAAATAGATTGTCAAAAGGAGGAACTATAAATGTTGCTCTGGTTAGCTGAATATTTACAACAATATTATTCTGGGTTTAATTTATTTGGCTATTTAACTGTCAGAGGAATTTTGGGCGTGTTAACAGCGCTTGCAATTTCTTTACTGCTCGGTCCATATATGATCAGGAAGCTAGCAGGTAAACAAATTGGTCAAACCGTAAGAAGCGATGGACCCGAATCTCATCTGAGCAAAGCTGGCACACCAACAATGGGCGGTGCTTTGATCTTAATTGCTATCGCTGTGTCAACATTACTGTGGGGGGATTTGGCTAATCGTTATGTTTGGGTAGTGTTATTAACCACACTGGCTTTTGGATTGGTTGGTTGGGTCGATGATTATCGCAAACTAATTTATAAAGATCCAAAAGGGTTGGCATCACGTTGGAAGTATTTTTGGCAGTCGGTGGTAGGGTTCGCAGCCGCAGGTTATTTATATTCAACCACTCAAGTCGACGCTGAAACAATTTTAATCATTCCATTTTTCAAAAATGTGGCGATTAATCTCGGGATTTTTTACGTTATCTTTGCTTATTTTGTGATCGTAGGTACTAGTAATGCAGTTAACTTAACCGATGGATTAGATGGCTTAGCTATTCTACCTACAGTATTAGTCGCAGGAGCATTAGGCATATTTGCCTATGCGGCGGGTAATATTAATTTTTCAAGCTATTTGTCTATTCCCTATATTCCAGGGGCGGGTGAATTAATTATATTTTGTGGTGCTATTGCTGGCGCTGGATTGGGCTTTTTATGGTTCAATACTTATCCTGCTCAAGTTTTTATGGGAGATGTAGGCTCATTAGGATTAGGCGCTGCCCTAGGTGTTGTTGCAGTGATAGTACGTCAGGAATTAGTTTTATTTATTATGGGCGGCGTGTTTGTAATGGAAACGGTTTCGGTGATATTGCAAGTGGCTTCATTTAAATTAACTGGTCGAAGAATATTTAATATGGCGCCTCTTCACCACCATTACGAATTAAAAGGCTGGCCAGAACCAAGAGTAATTGTCAGATTTTGGATAATTTCAGTAGTGTTAGTTTTAATTGGCTTAGCCAGTTTAAAAATTCGTTAATTACTTAATCAATATTAAGAGAAAGTAGAAAATATAAATGTCATTAAATAATACGCAAAAGTTGATCTGCATATTCGGACTTGGACAGTCTGGAGTATCGGTTGCGTCTTATTTACAAAGAACAGGTCAAGAATTTTTTGTAGTTGATTCTAGAACTAATCCTCCGGGGAAAGATCAATTAAGTGAGTTGACTAATTGTCAGTCTAAACATTATGGAAGCATTCCTGTCGAGTTATTGAATAACGCTTCGATGATTGTATTAAGTCCAGGGATCTCGCCCCAAAAAGCAGAAATAGTAGCCGCACAAAATCATGGTGTGGAAATTGTTGGTGATATTGAATTGTTCGTAAGAAATACTCAAAAAAGGATAGTTGCGATAACCGGATCAAATGGTAAGAGTACAGTCACAGATTTAACTCATCAACTATTAAAAGCGTCAGGTTTAAATGCAAAAGTAGGTGGTAATTTTGGTATTCCGGCACTAGATTATTTACCTAAAGATGATGCTGATATTTATGTGCTAGAACTTTCTAGTTTTCAATTGGACACGACCCAGTCTCTTAATGCTGATGTTGCTGTATTGCTGAATGTTTCAGAAGATCATATGGATAGATATTCAAGCTTTGAAGAATACCGAAACTCCAAACTCACTATCTTTAATCATGCAAAAAAAATACTCGCTAATGCTGATGATAATTTAACTCAACCGGTAGGTATTAATCACGAACAATTATTTAGTATTAATAAGAATGATGTGAAATATTCACTCGACAATAATAACTCTAAATTTCATTTGAAAATTAATGCAGAAAACGTGATTGATATTGATGAACTCATTATGAGCGGTCGTCACAATTGGAGTAATGCTCTGGTTTCATTAGCGATCTTAAATGAGTTAGAGCTTGATATTTCGGCGACGGTTTTAAATGAGTTAAAACAATATCAAGGATTATCCCATCGCTTTCAGCTAGTCGAAAAAACTCAAAATATTGAATGGATAAATGACTCTAAAGCCACCAATGTAGGGGCAACTTTAGCTGCGCTAAATAGCATTGATAAAAATTATTATCCTTCGCTGGTACTTATTGCTGGTGGAGACGCTAAAGGTGGTGATTTGTCACCACTGAAGAAGCCCATTCTAGAAAAAGTATCGCACCTCATCTTAATCGGTAAAGATGCTCAGCTATTTGCTTCGTTTTTACCTAAGGAGAAAATATTTTTTGCAAGGGATATGAGAGAGGCTGTTGTCAAGGCTAAAAATTATCTTGTTAAAAATCAAAGTAGCCAAAAAAGAGCGATGGTTTTATTGTCACCTTCGTGTGCCAGTTTAGATATGTATACAAACTTTGAAGCGCGTGGACAAGCATTTGTGGATGCGTTAAAGGAGTGTGCATGATCTCTTTAACTCAGACTAAAGGCCAAATATCAAATCATGAAGGGTGGTACGACAAACCCTTATTAATCAGCGTATTAATGCTCACCGCGATAGGTATGATCATGGTGACATCGAGCTCTCTTTTTTATGCGGAAAATAGCATGAATGGTAGAACTAATATATTTGTGTTCAAACATATTGTTTATATGATGGTCGCAAGTTGTGCTGCCGCGGTTGTTTTAACTCAGCCGATTATTCGCTGGCAAAAATACGGTCCTTACTTATTAGTTCTGGGGATCTTATTATTGGTATTCGTCTTATTTGCTGGTCGAGTTGTTAATGGTAGTCGTCGTTGGATAGCGATTGGACCATTGACTTTTCAAGTTTCAGAGGTAATTAAGTTATTTATTGTGGTTTATTTGGCGGGTTATTTAGTCAGACGAACCGATGAATTACAAACTCAAATTACCGGCTTTGCCAAGCCACTTTTGGTATTAGCTTTGATTACAGGTTTATTACTTTTGGAGCCTGACTTTGGCGCGTCGGTAGTGATCTTAGCGACCTCTTTAGCGATGTTATTTTTAGGAGGTGCTAAGTTATGGCAGTTCATTGGGTTGACAGCAACAGTCTCAGGAATTTTAGGCTTGATTGCGGTGAGTCAGCCTTATCGGCTTGAGAGGTTAATGACTTTTCTAGATCCTTGGGCTGATCCTTTTGGCAGTGGCTATCAGTTAACTCAATCTTTAATCGCATTTGGCCGTGGCAGTATTTGGGGGCAAGGTCTAGGTAATGGCTTGCAGAAATTGTCTTACTTACCAGAAGCACATACCGATTTCGTTTTTGCGGTACTGGCAGAAGAGTTTGGTCTGAACGGCGTGGTATTTGTTTTGATATTATTTTTTGTATTTTTTCAAAGAGCTATGACTATTGGCCGCAAAGCGTTACTGCAGCAAAGACCTTATGCCGCCTATTTAGCTTACGGCATTGGCTTTTGGTTAACCTTTCAAGCCTTGATTAATATGGGAGTGACTAGTGGCGCGTTACCAACCAAAGGGTTGACATTACCTTTCATTAGTTATGGCGGTAATAGTTTGGTAATTTGCGCGGTAGCCATTTCAATTTTATTGAGAATTGATTTTGAAACTAGGTTGTTGGCATGTGGAAAGATAAAAAATAAAGATTGTGAACTAGAACAAAGCGGAGACAAACAATAATGTCTCATTTTGATTCAAAATTACAAGCTCCCCAAAGTACGGCTTTGATCATGGCTGGTGGAACTGGTGGTCACATCTTTCCAGC
>Ga0114899_1000757_pt1 | contig 21318 bp, 18 predicted proteins | sample MalvireepMed_215_FD_83497 | JGI IMG/M metagenome (GOLD analysis project Ga0114899, IMG submission 83497) | Marine viral communities from the Global Malaspina Expedition - Malaspina viral metaG DeepMed_215 | ecosystem: Environmental > Aquatic > Marine > Oceanic | place: Mediterranean Sea...
CCCCAAAGTCTGGACCTACCCCCCGGCGGCGTGACCTCGGCGGTGTGGTCACCGTGCGTTCGCCTGACCAACCCCATTTGAGCCGGGCATGGATGGTCTGAGTGCTGACACCGATGCGCTTCGCCCATGCACTTGCGCGCAGGGCTTCACCGTTGAAGGTGATCAGCTTGCCGGAATGCTGTTCGCGGGGCGCTTGGCGTTTTGTTGCACCCAAGTCCTCTGGTGATGGTGCATCAAGCAGGCGCTTGATCATCGCTTCACGCACAGCCACGGGGTCGAGGTCAGCCATGGTGCAGACCATATCGAAGTCAGGATTTGGCACGGTCAGGTAGCGCCGCGCCTCTTGGGTAGCCTTCAGCTTTGCGGGTTTAGCTACTGCGGAATCTGTGCAGCCGTTAAGGGCATCCTGCACCGTGACCAACAGCACTTCACGCCAAAGGTTTTGCTCGGGCGTTGTCATGTTGCACGCTCCAACCGTTGCTTGCGCCGGTTGTGGCAAGGTGCGCAAAGGCTTTGGAGATTGTTCCGGTCGTTAAACAGCGCTTCGTCGCCACGGTGCGGGATGATGTGATCTACTACCGTGGCCGGAGCGTTGCACATTGCGCACCATGGGAATGCCGCAAGGAAAGCTTTGCGCAGTGCGCGCCATGCACCGTTGTAGCCGCGCTGTGCTGCTGTAGGGCGGTTGGCGTCGTGGCGCTTGTTACGGGCGCGGGCGCTGGCGATCTGACAGGCGCAGCGGGTGCCATGTGCCACGATCTTGCCGCAGGTGCAGAGATGGGGCGGGCGGGTCATGCGGCGCGCCCCTTCGAGTGACGCGCTTTCAGCGCACGCAGGCCTTCTCGGTCGAAGTCAGGATCAAGTCCAGCGTCGATGTTTGCCTGCCGCTGATCGGCTGACATCGCCGGGGTGGTGTTGGTTGCATCCTCGGCACTACCATGCACAGCTTTCAACTGGTCGATGTGACCGTCAAACGCTTGCAGGATTTCAGGCAGGGTGGCGCTCCATGCCGTCTCTGGTGTCCAACCCAGCCAGCCGGTCGCGATCTTATAGGCGTCTGCGTATAGGTCACCCCACGCGACGGGTTTGCCGGATGGAGCCTTTGCGGCCTCGCCCTGATCTTTGTCAGGGGTCATCAGCGCTGCGATTAGAGCAAAGGCGGGTTCGGCCAGCGTCTTGTGGATGGTGACAATAGTGGCACCTTTCATCGCACCCACAAGGCGCTGACCAGCTGCGCGATCCGTAGCAGAATTGAGGACAATTTCGCGCAGCGTTCCGGTGTGGCCTTGCTGGACCTTCTGCAATAGCGGCACAAAGCCGCCGTGCATCCGTTCCAGCACAGTAGCGGCCCGCAAGGACGGCCTGAGCCATACGGTATTGCTACCGTAGGTCAGGGCGATGTCAGATGCGGGCCGGTTGTTCATGATCGCTTACACCGCGCACTTCAGCTTAACGAAGCGGTCGGGATGTGTCAGGTCTGCTCCCACGCGCTTGCGGGCATGGAAGCGCACCTGCCCGTTGGTGGCCAAGCTGTAGGGGTCGCGCAGCGTGGTCAGGCCAACGCGGTCGATGATCCGGTAGCCGGACATATCACCGAACAGGATCGGGCAAAGGCCAGCTCCGATATCATCCATATCCACCATTTCGACCACGGGACGGCCCAGCAATGTCGAGGGTGCGCCTGCGGTGATCGGGTCGAGCACCAGATAACGGCCATTGCCATCCTTCCACGTCCGCACGATGGCCAATGTGTTGCGGTTCATCATCCAGACTGCGTTCTGCGCGTAGGTCGTGGCGATCTTGTGGAACATCGCGATCAGCACATCAGCCGGGTTTGCAGCGGGGAAGTTTGCAGCAACGCCGGTCTTGATCTCGGCAATGCCGGATGCGGTCATGATGCCAACGGGCTGACCTACCCCGGTGCCTTTGACGAAGGCCAGACCTTCGGTCTTTGCGAAGCTCTCGGCAAAGTCGCCCAGCAATTCGCCTTCAAGGTTGTAGGCGTTGTCTTCCAGCAGTGCGTTTGACACGTCTGTGAATGTCGCCAGCTCGTGCGGCGTCATGGTCACCTGTTCAAAGGTCATGCCGGAGGCGGTGCGGTTGCCGATCTCGGATACCCACGCAGCAGATGTGCCGGTGACACGGCGCGGATACACGATAGACGCGGCGCTGATCTGGATCACCTTCGCATACTGGCGCAGCGGGGAAAACTCGTTCAGCAGCTTGATCAGCTCATTGCCGAATTGCTCCGGTGCCAGATAGCCACCGTTTGCGTCTGTGCCAACGGTCAGGGCTTTCACTTCGTCCGGTGTGATCCGTTCCACGCCACGGCGCAGGAAATTGCCGAATGCCTTGGTTTCGGTGTCTGCAACGGGGCCGGTGATGTGAACACCTTGGGGCCGGTTGGCTTTGGCTTCGAGTTGATCCAGACGCTTTTGAACGGCGTCGAATGCCTTTTGATCGGCTTCGGGCGCGTCATTGGCCGGGGTGATCGTCGCGGCGGCAATGGCCTCATTGATCATCGTTTGGATAGCTTCAGGTTCCATGTGTGTTTCCTTGTTCATGGCTGTGTCATCGGACTTAAGGGACGTGATCTGCGCGCCCGGATGACACGGGATGGCGACAACAGAAATTTCGTGAAGGGTCAGGGCGGTGATGGTGCGGCCCTTTGCGCGGGGTGTGGCCTTGTTCGTGACAAAGCCGATGCTCAGGCCGGTGACGGCCTTGCTGCGGATCATGGCGCGCACTTCCCGCGCACGCTCTACATCGTCCACCAGCAAGCGCCCTTTGACGGTCAGGCCGGTGTCAGATTCTGTGATGGTGTCCCAGACGCCAATGACCTGACCTTGATCGTGGGCGAACAGCATGGGCAGGGTCGCGGGCGTGGTGATTGCGCCCTTTTCGATCATGTCTCCTACACGGTCTGGTGTGCCGTAGGGCCATGCTGTCCCGGTGATCTCGCCGGTGTCAGTGACGGATAGTGCCGCCTTAATTTCAATGCGGTCTGTCATTCTGTGGTGTCTCCGGTTGCCGGGGCGGCGGTGCCGTTCCACCGGGCGTCGAGGATGTCGAGTGCGAGGGGGAAGGTTTCGGACATGGGGCGGTTGTGTGCGTATGTCTGAACAAGCTGCATAGCCTGTTGCGGGTGCATGCCAGCGCCAATGAGGCCCAGCCGTATGATCTCGGCAAGGTCAGCGGCATTGAAGTGCATCGCGACGACGCGCTGATAGAAGGCACCGATGCCGGTGTCTGTCAGCCGTTCCAGTTCGGTAATCATGGCGTCGTTTAGGCTGAAGCTATGTTCTGCCGTGCCAAAGAACGCGGAGTGCGTGATCATACCGCCTCACCTTCTGGGGCCGGGTCAGACGCGCCGGACGTGGTGTATGGATTGGCCAAGCTGTTGCCGTCTGGCAAGGGTGCGAGGTTTAAGCCGCTGCGCACTTCATTGCCGGTAATGGCACCCATGCTGCGATACTGCCCATAGGCGGCGGCGCGGGACGCGGCGTCGGTGGTCAGTAGATCGTCAGTGACAAATTCCACATAGAACGCGGCGCGTTCCTCGGGTGTGAACAGCACGCGCGCATATGCCCATGCCCAGCTTGTCAGCCACGGCTTGAGCGTAATCGCGTAAAACTGGCGCGCCATCTCCTCAGTGTTGGACCATGTGCCGCGTGTCAGCTCGAAAAGCATGGTAGGGGGAACACGGAATACACGCGCAATCTCGCGTATCTGCTCAAGGCGGTTCTCGGCAAACTGAGCATCGGCAAGGGTCATGCTCAGCTGGTCATAGCTCATGCCTTCATCAAGAATGGCGGTGCCGCCTGCGTTGCGCCCCGCGTGGGTGTTGAACCACGACGCCGCGATCTTCTTTTTGGCTTCGACATCCAGCACTTTGTCGCTTTTGATGATGCCGGACGGGCGTGCGCCGTTGGCGAATAGGCTGGCGACGTGCTGTTCAAAGGCCAGTGACAGGGCAATCGCTTCGCGGCCTAGGGTGATCGGTGACACGCCACCAAAAGGCTGCACATGCAGAATGTCGCGGTAACTGAAGCGGCGCTGGCCCTGATCGGCGGTTTGCACGATGTAGTAGGGTTCGCCGTCCGGCTCATAGTCGGTCTGGACCGTGTGAGGGTCCAGCCGATGTAATTCAAAGGGTGTGCCATCTGTCAGGCGTGTGACATGTGCGTATCCGTTGCCGGTCAGCAGGGCGTCGATCGTGAGCATCTCGCGCAGCTGGCCTGCACTGGTCCACTCGTTTGCCTCATCATGCACCAGCTTGTAAGTGGCCCGATCTTTGGCGGCTGCTTTGGTGTCGCTCAGATGCACCTTGGCAGGCATGGCACCAATGGTCTCAGCGATCAGCGCCACAGCACAGGCAACGGCAGGAACGCGAAGGGCGCTGTTGCCGCTGACGTGAATGCCAGTTGCCGTAGGTGTCATGCCGAACAACTCGAAAGCTGCCGGGTCAGTCAGGGTCAGGGCTTTGGCTTCGGGCTTTCCGAACAGGCGGTCGAAGAAGGGCATGGATGATCCACAAGTTGGCAATGTGGTATATAGATACCACACTCCCAACACCCTGTGAATCCGATAAATGTAATACTATTACATTTAACTTCTCGCTAAGCGTGCGAGCAGTCGTTGACCGATGATGGAGGTTCTCGTTAGATACCTAACAGAATATAGTTAAGGTAGATAAATGACCGATCAGCAGACATTGCTCGACGATGCGACAGAATCTCTAACCCGGGTTCAAAGTTTTGACCCTGAGGAACTGGTGCAAACTTCCAAACTAGGCGCGTCGAGTTTTAAGCTCGCTGTGGAACCAGCCCGAAAAATTATTACCCTGTTCAAGCAGCTACCGGCGACAACGTTAGAGTATTTTTCGGACACTGAACTGACGGCCGTAAAGAACCAAGCAAACAGCGTTCATCAACTGTTTGAGCAAATACTTGCCTTTGATGTTAATGATGGCGATGTTATTAATCGCCAGAACGCGCTGGTGCAGAAATTATCGGCGGCGTATCAAGGCAACTTCACCCAGCTGTATCCCCTTATTTCTTACTCGATGGCGAAGTCGGTTGACTTTAATCAGCTTGAAGAACAGGGACGCGCGAGCGTTCAAAGTATACAAGATCAAACCAGCAAGATCATGGCGGAAATTGAAAGCCAGAGAGAAGAAGCTCAGGTCATCCTGGAGGATGTGCGCAAAACAGCTGCTGAACAGGGGGTGTCGCAGCAAGCGGTCTATTTTAAAGAAGAAGCCGATGCCCACGGCAGCGATGCAGAGAAGTGGCGCACTTATACCGTTCGAATGTCGGTTGCTGTCGGTATTTATGGGGCCTCAACGCTGTTTTTACACCGTATCCCGTTTCTTGTCCCTCAAAATACCTATGAGACCATACAGTTCACGGTAGGTAAGGTTCTGATCTTCTTCGTGCTTGCCTATATGCTTTCGCTTTGCGCCAAGAACTTCCTATCAAACCGCCACAATGAGATTGTGAACCGACATCGTCAGAACGCCTTAATGACATATAAGGCGCTAGTTGACGCGGGTGGCTCGCAAGAAGCGCGAGACATTATTCTGAACCATGCAGCATCATCAGTCTACCGCCTGCATGAAACTGGTTATGCAAAGTCGTCCGAGAGTAATGGATCTTCTAGCAGCTCTATTGTGGAAATGATGCCGAGAACTTCGATGCCGATAAATGCTAATACAGCTGGTAGCTAAAGTATCTTAGGGAACTTGCGATACTCATTCGCCAACTCTGCCATCATTACGTCTGACTTACCGTAGTCCTTGGCCGATCCACCCATAGCGCGGCCTGTGATGTAGTAGGACGCTTCCATAGATAATTTGCCAAAGCGCAAGTCTTCAAACAGGTGTCGGAAGCCGTGGTTTGGGGCAGGGCGGTCGCCTGTGCGCCCTTTGAAAACTTCGTCGCGTATCCAGTCGCGCAAGTTTTGGGCATCCCGAGACCCGGTGAATAACTTGCCAACGGGCGCTGCCTTTACAAAGTCTAAGAAGCCTTCTTCGATCAATGCTGTATGGATCGGCACCTTGCGGTTCTTCTTTGACTTTGTAGTCCGGCCCTTTGCAGGGTTATGGATGATGTTATAGAAATGGTCATTGCCGATCTTAAACACATCTGCCTTTTCCAGTGTGATCAGCTCACCAATCCGTGCCCCACTGTATGCGGCAAGCCACGGCACCCACCGCAAATGTGGCCCGTCTTTATCGCGAGTCGCATTAAGTAGCTTCCGTGCGTCCGTGAGGGTGTAAGTTTTTGCTGCGCTGTCGGTCAGTTCTGCGGTTGGCAAGAACAGGTGTTCAAGCGGCATACCTGTAGGAAAGAGCTTACCGTCAGATTGGCGCTGGCCCCATGCAAGAACTGCCTTGAGGGTGCCAAGCTTGTCACGAGCTGTCTTGCGCTTGTTACCGTCAGCTAGCAGCATGTCGCGCCAGTTCTCGGCTTCTGCTTTAGTCACCGTGGCGATGCGGGTGCTTTTGCGCCACTCTGTAAATGCCTTCATCTGTGACCGGTATTTGATCAGGGTGCTTGCCGCAACAGAGCGGCCAATGCCCAGTTTTGACTGTCGCTCTTGTTCTGCAATAATGGCCTCGAACGTGGTCCGGTCCATAGGGGTAAAGCTTGCGGTCAAAAGGTCTGGATCATCTGGTGTGCCGCTAAAGTCGCCCCGGTCCCGTTCAAATGTGCGCTTCAAAAACTCGATCTCACCACGCGCTAGCCGGTGGCACAACTGGCGATAGGCAGGGCTGTCACGGTCGATTGTAAGCAGGTGTCGCTCTATAAATTCATCAGCAGCATACCGGATCAGATCGGTTTGCCCCTCGGCAACCTGTCGCTTCAGATCGTCCAACAGGATGGCGCGGCGCTTTTGGTCCAGCTTCAACTTCTGTTCAAGGGCCATATAATCCAGTGAAGCGTCGAGGGTCGCTAATGGTTCTGTAAGGTCAATCTCGCCAGCTTCAGCTTGCTCGACCAATTGTTTGCGTGCTGCCTCAAGCTCAGTCGTCGTCGGTAGGCCAAGCCTGTAGTTTTCATCTCTCTCAAGTTGCTTTTGGTAGTGATCCGTCATGGCATGGTGCAGATCGTTTTCTGTGAAGTCGCGCCGGTTGCGCAAATCGTCAAACTCGGCTTCCCAGCCAGCGACGATCACACGGGCAAGTTTTTTGGCTTCCTTGTAGTCCGTTGTTCCAAGGGACTTGGTAAGCTCAGTGCGTTTGAGCACATCTGTAAGGTCTTGGGGGACGCGCAATCGCGCCTGATAAATAAGGCTATTTCTGCGGCGACTGATGTGGTTAGCTCTGGCCATGAGGGTGGTTCCATGTGTAGCCGTTGAGGGGCGGTATCTGTGTAGCCACTTTGGCGCTCATAACCCTTTGTTAGTCAATAACTTGTTGTGGACATTGGATGAATTGTTCTGGCAGATGCGATTTCAAATCTCTTATCACCCACCATTTCCCTACGTTTGAATAAAGCCAATCGGCTGTCCCGCGCGACGACACGCTGGCTCATCTGCGCATGACCGCAGTCACCGGCTAGGCTTGCCTTCCCCGTCCTGCGGTGGTCCTTATCCAATCAACGGCCATACCACGGACACACGGCGGAGAGAGCATGTCGGCACATCCCAAAATCTGGTTCCTGCGGCACGGGCAGACCGAGTGGAACCGCGCGTTCCGTTTGCAGGGCCATCTCGATTCACCGCTGACCGATCAGGGCATCGCCGAGGCCGCGCAGCAGGCGCAGGTGATGCCGGCGGTCCTTGCGCAAAAGCCCGATATTCTCGTCTCTCCGCTTGGCCGTGCGCAGCAGACTGCGCGGATTGCACTGGATGGGGCGTCTTTTCAAACGGATGCGCGTCTGATGGAGATCCATGCAGGCGCGTGGCAGGGGCTCACCCGCGATGAGATTCTTGCCGCCAACCCCGATCTCGCCGCGCGCCATCCAGCGCCGCTGGACATCTACGCCGCCGCGCCGGGCGGGGAGGGGCTGCCGGCATTTCGCGGGCGGATCCGCGCGCTGCTTGATAGCCTGACCGCGCCCACAGTCCTGGTTGCCCATGGGCTCTGGGGGCAGGTGCTCCGGGCGGAGGTGCGCGGCCTTGAACTGGCGGCAGCGGGAGGGCTGAGCAACAGGCAGGGCTGCGTCTATCTGCTGGAGAACGGGACGGAAAGCGTTCTGGAATCCCCCGCATGAGCCGCTACCCGACACTCTATATCTTGCGTCATGGTGAGACGGAATGGAACCTCGCCAACCGGCTGCAGGGGCACTTCGATTCTCCGCTGACCGACACGGGCCGTGCGCAGGCCGCCGCACAGAATGCGATTCTCAAGCGCTGCGATCTGGCGGGATTTTCTGCCCTCAGCAGTCCGCAGGGGCGGGCGGTGGCCACGGCGGAACTTGCGCTGGCGGGGCTGGGAGTGACGGTCGCGACGGACCCGCGACTGGGTGAGATCGGCATCGGCGCATGGGCCGGCAAGTCGCGCGATACATTGTTGCGGCAAACCCCAGACGCGCGTGATTCCTATGATCTTTACGAACATGCCCCCGATTGCGAGGGATTCGCGGCGCTTTATGAGCGCTGCCGCAGCTTTCTCGACAGTCTGACCGGGCCTCATGTGCTGGTGACACATGGCATCACATCGCGCATGCTGCGCCTTATTTTATTGGGTCGCGCGCCGAGCGCGCTGCGGGATATGCAAGGCGGGCAGGGGGTGGTCTTTCGACTTGAGAATGGTCAGCAAAAAAGGCTGACATTATAGGCTTGAAGCCCGCCCCCACCTTGGGCTATGAGGTCCAAGTCGGGTCGTTAGCTCAGTTGGTAGAGCGCTTCGTTTACACCGAAGATGTCGGGAGTTCGAGCCTCTCACGACCCACCATTATCCCCCACCTATTCGTTTCTTGTGATCGATTGCCGCAGTGTGGGGCCCGTCCGCTACGCGGCCTGTCTGGGTCGGGAGTTCGAAGCTTTTACGGGCCGACACGCCCCCCTCCCGTTAAGCGATATCCCTTCGGCTACTGGGAAGAACTGTCTGCGCAGTTCGCGCAGCGTATCTTGGTGCGGCCCGCATGCCCATTCTTGTAAGCCTGAGATGGCTGGCCAAGAAGGCTATGCCATTCCGTCGCCCGACCTGCTGAACACCTCCAGTCAATCCGAGCAAAGCGGACCCAACCCCCGAGGAACATCGCCGGATTTGCGGCTGTAAATCCGGCCTCCCAAACGCCCCAAAAACAACCTAGCGAAAATTTCATATTTTCGCACTAACCGCGCTTGACGGCAGAGCGCCCTCACCATAGAACACCCAAACGCTCCGGGGCGACCTGGAGAGTGCAGCGGGCGGTTGTAGCTCAGTTGGTTAGAGTACCGGCCTGTCACGCCGGGGGTCGCGGGTTCGAGCCCCGTCAACCGCGCCACCGCTGCCTGAAAAGGGGACCTCTCTGAGGTCCCTTTTTTCATTTCCAATCCCCTTAAAATGCCGCGCAAAAACTTCTTTTGAGAAAGCGCATTTTCTCGCGCGAATGCGCTTGACGCCCCGCGCCCCGTGGCCTATTCCGCCCACATCGCGCGGTTGTAGCTCAGTTGGTTAGAGTACCGGCCTGTCACGCCGGGGGTCGCGGGTTCGAGCCCCGTCAACCGCGCCACTTTCTCCCCTTCGTTATAGTAGACATACACTGCGACCAAAGCGGTCGCACGGGTGGCGCGCGCCGTAGGTTTGCATCGCCCAAGGCGGCATAATGGCGACCGGGCAGACCCGATCGCAAGTGGGGTGCAATTGGCGACCGGGCAGACCCGATCGCCGGTGGGATCAGGTCAGCACATCAAGGATGCGGGCCCAAGACCGGATGCCTTTGTGAAAGCTCTCCATGTCGTATTTCTCGTTCGGGGAGTGGATCTGGTCATCGTCCTTGCCGAAACCGATCAACATCGGCTCAGTGCCGAGAATCTTTTGGAAATGCCTCGCAATCGGGATCGAGCCGCCACAGCCGATGTAGGCCGCTGGCACCTGCCACTCGTCGCTGAGCGCTTGGCGGGCGGGTTCGAACATCGGATGGCCAATTTCTACACCTGATGCTTGGCTGGCGCCGTGGCCTGAGAATTCCACCGTGCAATCCTCGGGCAGCATCTCGGCCACCATCTTGCGGAAGTTCTCGCGAATGGCGAGCGGGTCTTGGGTGCCAACAAGTCGGAAGCTGATCTTGGCATGCGCCTCGGACGGCAGCACCGTTTTGAAACCGTCACCGGTATAGCCGCCCCAGATGCCATTGACCTCACAGGTCGGACGCGACCAGATCATCTCAAGCGGGGTGCGGTCCTGTTCGCCTGCGGGTTTGCTGAGACCCACGTCGCCGAGGAAGGCGGCATGGTCAAAGGCCAGCCCCTGCCACTGCGCTTCCAGATCCTCGGGCAGGTCCGGCACGCCGTCATAGAAGCCGGGGATGGTGATGCGGCCTTCGTCGTCATGCAGCGACGCGATCACTTTGCTGAGCGCACGGATCGGGTTCATCGAAATGCCGCCGTACATGCCCGAATGCAGGTCTTTGGAGGGGGCGGTGACGGTCAGCTCTTCGCCCAGAAGCCCACGCAGCATGGTGACGATGGCGGGGGTCTTGCTCTCAAACAGCCCGGTGTCGCAGATCATCGCCACATCGGCTTTCAACTCCTTGGCGTTTTCCTCCATGAAGGGGACAAGCGACGGCGAGCCGGATTCCTCTTCGCCTTCGAGGAAGAAGGTGATGCGACACGGCCAGTCGCCTTTCACCTCTTTCCACGCGCGCAAGGCCTCGATGATGGTCATCAGCTGGCCCTTGTCGTCAGCGGCCCCACGGCCCCGGATCACGCGACCCTTGTCGGTGTCCTCTACCGCCGGATCGAAGGGGGCGCGGTCCCAAAGGTTCAGCGGGTCGACCGGCTGCACATCATAGTGGCCGTAGAACAGCAGATGCGGCTTGCCTTCGCCCACATGCCCCACAACCATCGGATGCCCCGGCGTGGCACGTTTTTCGGCCTCTACCCCCATAGATTGAAGGTCAGCGACCAGCCAATCGGCGGCGCGGTCGCAATCGGCCTTATAGGCAGGATCGGTTGAGATCGACGGGATGCGCAGCAGTTCTAGCAGACGGTCGGTGGCGGCGGGCAGATCGTCGTCGATCCGGGCGAGAACATCGTCGAGGGACATGGCTTAAATTCCTTGCGCTTGTGAGTTTGGCGCGAAGGTATCAGGCGGGCAGGGCGTGTCCAGTGGCCGCGGGGCCAGTGTTCAGAACGTGAGCGAGAGGCGGCTGCCATCGGGCGTGAGACGGTGATCCACCTGCGCATTCAACTGCGAGGCCGCCGCCGCCATCAAGGTTTGCCCGATGCTGTCGGCCCGCCGTTTGCCTTCGTTTTCCGCGCCGATGCCGTCATCTTTGCAAGACAGAATAAAACGCCCGTCGCGCAGGCTCAGGTCAATCTCGATGTTGCCGGGCGTGGCGTCGGGGAAGGCGTGTTTGATCGAATTGGCCGCGAACTCGCTTATGATCAGCGCCATAGAAGACGCCGCGGTAGAGCGCAGGACGACGGGGTCTGATCTGTAGTTGATCTTCACATGCCCCGGTGCGGTTTCGCGCAAAAGCCCAACCACCTTGTCGAGGTATTTCTGTGCATCGACCTCATCGCGGCCGCGCACGGATTGCAGTTCACCGTGCAGCGTTGCCATGGCGTTGACGCGGCGTTGGATGCCGTCAAGAACATCGACGGTGGTCTCGTCGTCCAAGTGGCGACTGTGCAGCCGGACCATGGCCGAAAGAGTCTGGAGCGAGTTTTTCACCCGGTGGTCGGCCTCGCTCATCAGCACTTCTTGCTGGCGCAGGGCAATGCGAAGATCTAGCTGCTTCATCACCTGACGGGACAGCACGGACATGGCCTTGCGTTGCAGCGCGGTCAGCTGGCGCGGTTTGTTATCAAGGATGCACAGCGTGCCAAGCGGCATCCCGTCCGACGCCACCAGCAGGGCGCCCGCGTAAAAGCGCAGCCCGTCACCCGCGGTGCACAGCGGGTTGTCCGCCATCCGCGGGTCTTTGAGCGTGTCGGGAATCTCAACGAATGGGTCTTCCAGAATCGCATGAGAGCACAGCGAGGTTTCAAGCGGCGTCTCGCGCGCGTTCAGCCCAACCTCGGCTTTGAACCACTGGCGGTCCTTGTCGATCAGGTTGATCACCGAAATGGGCGCGTCACAGATCTCGGCTGCCAGTTCGACGATTTCGTCGAACTCTTCCTCGCGCGGAGTGTCGAGGATTTCGTAATTATAGAGCGTCCGCAGGCGTTGGTCCTGCTGGGGGTGAGGATCGGCGCGCAAATCAAAGCCCCTTTCTGGGTTTCCTGTTGAAGACAGGAAAGCGCCCGAAAACACAAGCAGACAATCCAAACTATGCCTAAATCCGCGCTCTTACCTGCGACAGTTCGTCCCGCAGCGGGTTCTGGATAAGAGATTGAAGCTTTGGCCTTGGATCTGTAATCATTCTAAAAGCTGAATATGGAAGGGGCCCTTCCTGTTCGCGCCAAAAGATGGAGACGCGCAATGGATTATAACGAGAAGCTCGACGCGGCGATTGCGCGCCTGCATGACGAAGGACGCTACCGGACCTTTATCGACATCGAGCGCCGCAACGGCCAGTTCCCCCATGCGGTCTGGACCAAGCCCGACGGATCGCAGCAAGATATCACCGTTTGGTGCGGCAACGACTACCTTGGCATGGGGCAGAACCCCGTGGTGATCGAAGCCATGGAAGAGGCCCTGCGCGCGACCGGGGCGGGCTCTGGCGGCACCCGTAACATCTCGGGCACAACAGTTTATCACAAGCGGCTTGAGGCCGAACTGGCCGATCTGCATGGCAAGGAAGCGGCGCTGCTGTTCACCTCGGCCTATATCGCCAATGACGCCACGCTTTCCACGCTGCCCAAGCTGTTTCCGGGGCTGATCATCTATTCCGACGCGCTGAACCATGCCTCCATGATCGAAGGGGTGCGCCGCAATGGCGGCGCCAAGCGCATCTTCCGCCACAACGATCTGGACCATCTGCGCGAGTTGATGGAGGCCGACGATCCCGCCGCGCCCAAGCTTATTGCATTTGAATCGATCTATTCCATGGACGGTGACTTCGGCCCCATCGAAGAGATTTGCGATCTGGCCGATGAATTCGGCGCGCTGACCTATATCGACGAAGTGCACGCCGTGGGCATGTACGGCCCGCGCGGGGCAGGGGTGGCAGAGCGTGACCGCCTGATGCACCGGCTCGACATCATCAACGGTACGCTGGCCAAGGCTTACGGCGTGATGGGCGGCTATATCGCGGCCTCGGCCAAGATGTGCGACGCGATCCGTTCCTATGCGCCGGGCTTCATCTTTACCACTTCGCTGCCGCCCGCCGTGGCGGCGGGGGCGGCGGCTTCGGTTGCCTATCTCAAACGCGCACCGGAACTGCGCGAAAAGCACCAGCAGCAGGCCAAAGCGCTGAAACTGCGGCTCAAGGGACTGGGATTGCCGATCATCGACCACGGCAGCCATATCGTGCCCGTCATGGTGGGCAACCCGGTCCATACCAAGCTGCTTTCGGACATGCTGCTCGAAGATCACGGCATCTATGTCCAGCCCATCAACTTCCCCACGGTGCCACGCGGCACAGAGCGGCTGCGCTTCACGCCGTCGCCGGTGCATGGGCCCAAGGAAATGGACGCGCTTGTTCGCGGGATGGACACGCTCTGGTCTCATTGTGCGCTGAATCGTGCCGAAGCTGCGGGCTAACGCAGCGCTATTCGTGTTTTGCGTTGTCTTGTGGTAGCCTTTTGTCAAGAAAAGGCTACATCCGAATCGTTGGGGCGTGTTTGGATCAAAGCTACAGGCTAACAGGGACAGGGCATATTGATGATCGGGCGATGGGCCTCCAGAACCGCTGAGGACGAAACAGTCGAACCCAAAGGGTTCGATGCATTCGAATTGCGGTTGGGGGATGTCATGCGCGGTGAACGCGCCACGCTCGGTAAATCCCTGCTCGACGTGCAGCGCGAATTGCGCATCAAAGCCTCCTATATCGCGGCGATTGAGAATTGCGATCCGGGTGCATTCGACACGCCCGGTTTCATCGCAGGCTACGTGCGCTCCTACGCACGCTACCTCAACATGGACCCAGATCAGGCCTTTGCCGCATTCTGCAAGGAATCCGGTTTCGCCGTGGCCCATGGCATGTCCGCCGAAGCTTCGGTGGTTAAAAAGCCCAGTTTCGAAGAACGCCGTAAGACCCCGAAAGAAGACGATCTTTTCGCCCGTCCCAATACGCCTTTCGTGCCCACGGGCGACGGGTTGCTCAGCCGGATTGAGCCCGGTGCTGTCGGCTCTTCGCTGGTGCTGATCGCGCTGATCTCTGCCATCGGCTTTGGCGGCTGGACCGTCCTGAAAGAGGTGCAGCGCGTGCAGGTGGCGCCGGTGGATCAGACCCCGATTGTGCTGTCCGACCTTGATCCGCTGGACGGGGCACTGGCCCGCGCACCAGACGCGGAAGACGATTCCGCTGCGCCCCAAAGCGTGGAAAGCCCGCGCGCTGATGCGCTCGACCGGCTTTATCGCCCGCAGGCTTTGGATGTGCCGGTGTTGGTGGCGCGTGATGCGCCCATTGCCTCCATCGATCCGCGTTCCGTCAGCAATTTCCCGACCCCCGACCGCCCCGCCACGGCAGAGCCAAGCACCGCCGTGGCCGAGAATGGCACGATCGACGCTGCCATCGACGAAGCCCTGATGCTTGCCAATGCCGAGACCGATCTGCCCAAACCGCAGGTGGTTGAGCCTTTGGGAGACAAGGTGCGCATGGTCGCGGCCTATCCCTCATGGGTGCGGGTGCGCGCCGCCGATGGCACGGTGATTTTCGAAGGCGTGATGAATAAGGGCGACACATGGGATGTCCCCGTCACCGAAGAGCCGCCCTCCCTGCGGACGGGCGAATCCGGTGCGCTTTATTTCGCGATGGCAGACGGATGTTTCGGCCCTGTCGGGCCGCGTGGTGCTGTCACTTCGAATGTGCCGCTCCACGCGCAGGCGCTGGCCGAACTCTATCAGCCAGTTGACCCAAAGGCAGAGCAATCGCTGAGCCGGATGTTCGCCGATCTGGAAGGCTCGCTTGACCCTTCCGCGCTGGCGGCGATGCCCTGTCAGGGCAGCTAAGCGCGCGGGCCGTCGCTTCCCATTGCACATGATGCCCCGGCTGAATAGGTAGGGGCCATAGCCCCTGATCCCGCGAAAGGTGTCTTCATGTCGCTTCATTCCATTCGCCCTTGGCGCGATATTCCGCGTCGCAAGTCCCGGCAGATCATGGTGGGAAATGTGCCGGTGGGCGGTGATGCGCCGATCACCGTGCAGACCATGACGAACACGCTGACCACTGATGTTGCCGCCACCATCGCACAGGTCCAAGCCGCCGCCGATGCGGGCGCGGATATCGTGCGGGTTTCGGTCCCGGATGAGGCGTCTTCCAAAGCGCTGCGTGAGATCGTGCGCGAGGTGTCTGTGCCCATCGTGGCGGACATTCATTTCCACTACAAACGCGGGATCGAGGCCGCCGAGGCCGGTGCCGCCTGCCTGCGCATCAACCCCGGCAACATCGGTGACGAAAAGCGCGTGCGCGAAGTCATCAAGGCCGCGCGGGACCATAATTGCTCTATTCGGATCGGTGTGAATGCAGGCTCGCTGGAGCGGCATTTGCTGGAGAAATACGGCGAACCTTGCCCCGATGCGATGGTCGAAAGCGGGTTGGATCACATCAAGATCCTGCAGGATAACGATTTCCACGAGTTCAAGATTTCCTGCAAAGCGTCCGACGTCTTCATGGCCGCCGCCGCCTACCAACAGCTTGCCGATGCCACCGACGCGCCCATCCACCTTGGCATTACCGAGGCGGGCGGGCTGATGTCAGGCACGATCAAATCGGCCATCGGTTTGGGCAATCTGCTGTGGAGCGGGATTGGTGACACGATCCGTGTTTCTCTGTCGGCCGATCCGGTCGAAGAGGTGAAAGTTGGCTATGAGATCCTCAAATCTCTGGGCCTGCGGCATCGCGGTGTGAACATCATCTCTTGCCCCTCCTGCGCGCGGCAAGGATTTGACGTAATCAAGACTGTCGAGGCCTTGGAAAAACGGCTGGAGCATATCAAGACGCCCATGAGCCTTAGCATCATTGGCTGTGTGGTGAACGGCCCCGGTGAGGCGCTGATGACCGATGTGGGTTTCACCGGCGGTGGGGCCGGGTCTGGCATGGTCTATCTCGCGGGGAAACAGAGCCATAAGCTTGGGAATGAGGGCATGATCGAGCATATCGTCGAGCAGGTCGAAGAACGCGCGGCGCAGATTGAGGCTGAAGCGGTGAAAGCGGCGGAATAGGGTGGTGGCTGGGCCGCTGGCCGGGTGGCGGCGGACAGGGTGCGCTGCGGTATTTTTAAAAGGATGAAGATGGTGGGGGCGCGTGAACCGGGAGGGGAGCGTGCTTTTTGGCTGTTTGGAAGCTGTGTTTAATCAGCGGGTTGGTTGTGAAGGTTAATGTGGTTGGGGGTGAGGTATTTCTCTAGGACCACGGGCGGCATGTGGCCGTTGAGGACCATCTCAGGCAGTACGTAGAAGGGGGCGGCGTCGAGCCCTAGGGCGGCGGCCCAGCGAGCGGCTTGGGGTGTGTGCAGTTCGTGTTGGATGAATGTTAGCCCGTAGCGCTTTGTAATTTCAGTTAGTTCTTTGACGGCGGTATTGCAGGTATCGCAGTCTGGCGCGGTGAAGAGCGCCACGGCGTGGCCTGCCAGAAGCTCGGGGGTGAGGCGTTCGAGCAGGGTTAGGTCGTCTTGGATATATTGCCGCATTTCGGATTGCGCGGGCTGTGGCGCTGCCAAGGCTTTGGCGATGACATCGCCATTCGCCAAAATCGCCGCGCGCAATTCAGTGTCAAAGGCGGCACGCGCGGTGGGGTCAAGCGTTCGAAGATCACCGGCCCAGACAGGCAGGGCCAGCGCGAGAGCTGCCATGGCTGCCGGGGCGCGCATTATTAGCCGCGTTTTTCGTCCACCAGTGCCATCATCTGATCGTAGGGCAGGTAGCCGCGCAGCATCTCATCCTGCATGACGAAGGTAGGGGTGCCGGTGATTTGCAGCTTTTGCGCCAGCGCGCGGGTCTGGGTAATTTCCTGTATGACTTCATCGCTGTCCATCTTGGCTTCGATCGCCGGGACATCCAGATCAAAGCTTTCGCCCAAGCGGCGCAGAGCGGGCAGGGAGACCTCACCGTTGAAGGCCATCAGGGCATCGTTCAACTGCTTGTAGGCATCGCCGCCCGCGACCTGTTTGGTCGCCACGGCAAAGCGCGACGCCAGCATGGATTGATCGCCAAGGATTGGGAATTCTTTGACGATCAATTTGATATTACCGTCCGTTTCCAGCAGCTTGGCCACTTCGCCATGGGCGCGTTTGCAATAGCCGCAGCGGTAGTCGAGGAATTCGACCAGCGTGATGTCGCCATCCGGGTTGCCACCAACCCAAGAATAACCGTCGTCGAAAATCTCATCTGCGTTGGCGGTGACCAGATCAAAATCGGCCTGCATCTGCGCTTCGGCCTGACGGTTTTGCATCTGCTCAACGGCCTGCAGGATCACCTCGGGGTTTTCCATCAGGTAGGCGCGGACTTCGGCGCGGAACTGCGCGCGCTCGGCGTCGGTCAGCTCGGTCAAGTCCATGGCCCCGGCGGGGGCGGCAAGGGCCAGCGCGCTGGCAAAGGCAGGGGCTATGAGGCGGGCGAACATGGGCGGTCCTTTCGGTAGGTCTGCGAAATAGGGGCCAAGGGTTGACGCCCGGCATCAGGCGCGGTGAAAGCATATGCCGAGAGTAGGAGCAAGCCCATGCGCAATTCAACCAGGTCCGCCGTCGATCCCTTTATCGTGATGGACGTGATGCAGGCCGCCAGTGCCGCCGAAGAGGCGGGCCGTCACATCATTCATATGGAGGTCGGTCAGCCCGGCACAGGCGCGCCCAAAGGGGCTGCCGAGGCGTTGACAAAAGCCATGGAAGAATGCGCGCTTGGCTATACCGTGGCGCTTGGATTGCCCGCGCTGCGCGCGCGGATCGCGCAGATGTATGGCGAATGGTACAACGTGGATCTGGACCCGGCGCGGGTGGTGATCACGCCCGGATCCTCGGGCGGGTTTCTGCTGGCCTTTACCGCGCTGTTTGATTCCGGAGACAGGGTGGGCATCGGCGCGCCGGGCTATCCCAGCTACCGCCAGATCCTGCGCGCCTTGGGGATGCAGCCGGTCGATCTGCCCGCCGCAGCGGAAAACCGCTACCAGCCTGTGGCGGCGGATTTCGCGGGCGAAGACCTGCGCGGCTTACTGGTGGCCTCGCCTGCCAACCCCTCGGGCACGATGCTGGACCGGCCTGCGCTTTCGGCGCTGACGGATGCCTGTGTGGCCAATGGCATGTCCTTCATTTCGGATGAGATTTACCATGGCATCGAATACGACAAGAAGGCGGTGACCGCGCTGGAGGTCACCGACGACTGCTATGTGATCAACTCCTTCTCCAAGTATTTCTCGATGACCGGCTGGCGCGTGGGTTGGATGGTGGTCCCCGACGATCAGGTGCGCGTGGTTGAACGGATCGCGCAGAACATGTTCATCTGCGCCCCCCATGCCAGCCAGATCGCGGCGCTGGCGGCGATGGACTGCGATGATGAATTGCAGGCCAATCTGGCGGTCTATCGCCGCAACCGCGACCTGATGATCACCGGGTTGAAAGAGGCTGGGTTCACCGACATCGCGCCGCCCGATGGGGCGTTCTATGTCTATGCAGATGTCTCCCGCTTTACCGATGACAGCCGCGCCTTTGCTGCTGAGATTCTGGAAAGGGCAGGCGTCGCCGTGACCCCCGGTCTCGATTTCGACCCGGCGCGGGGGCATAAGACGCTGCGCTTTTCCTATGCGCGCAGCACGGCAGACATGGAAGAGGGGATCGCCCGGCTTAAAGCCTTCATGGCCGCGCGCTGAGCGCTGGTTTGCACGCGCGGCAGGTGGTAGAAAGACGAAAACGGGCAGGGTGATCAATCATGCGGGCAATTCTCAAGGGACTGGCAGTGGCGCTGATCTGTGCGGTGCCGGTGGCCGGGGCCGCACAGGAGTTGACCGCGCTGGCGCGGGTCGATCCGGTGGAGAGCGCGGTGAAAGACGGCTGGTTTGGTAAAACCGAGCTGACCGTGGGGCTTAGCCAAGGGGTGCCTTTTCGGGTTTTCCTGTTGGATGATCCTGCCCGTCTGATCGTCGATTTCCGTGAGGCCGATTGGTCAGAGGTGACGCGCGGCGACCTGCTGAAGAAACCGGGACGTATCTCTGCCCTGCGCTTTGGCGCGTTTCAGCCGGGGTGGTCGCGGTTGGTGGCGGATCTGGCCGAACCGATGATCCCTGCAGAAATCGGCATGCCAGTGGATGCAAGCAGCGGTAAGGCGCGGCTTGAAATTACGTTGGAAACCGTCGCGGCTGAGGTTTTTGCCAAGGCCGCGGGCATGCCTGTGGACCCCGATTGGACCACCGCGCTCACCGCGCCGCCAAAGCCCGCGGCGGTGGATAAGGACAGCTTTACCATCGTGTTGGACCCCGGCCACGGCGGCATCGACCCCGGCGCGCAGCGCGAGGGGCTGGATGAAAAAGATCTGATGCTCAACTTCGCCCGCGATCTGCGCGATGCGCTGCGGCGCAAGGGTGTGGATGTGCTGTTGACCCGTGACGATGATATCTTCGTGGCGCTGGAGCACCGGGTGGCCATCGCCCATCAGGCCGAGGCGGACCTTTTCATCTCCCTCCACGCCGACAGCCTGTCGCAGGGCGGGGCGAGCGGGGCCACAGTCTATACGCTTTCGGATGATGCCAGCGACTTGGCGACCGAACATCTTGCTGCGCGTCATGACCGGTCCGACATCATCGCGGGTGCGGATTTGACCGGCTCGGATGATCAGGTGGCGGGTATCTTGCTTGATCTTGCCCGCCAAGAGACCGAGCCGCGCTCCGATGCTTTGGCTGCGACTTTGGTCGAAGGCATGCGTGCGGCGGGTGGGCCGATGAACGGCCGACCGCTACGGCGGGCCGGGTTTTCGGTCTTGAAGTCCGCGGATATTCCATCGGTTCTGGTCGAAGTGGGGTTCCTCAGTTCGAAGCGGGATCTGACCAATCTGCGCGATCCGGTGTGGCGCGCGTCGATGGTGGGTGCCATGGCGGATGCGATCGTTGCCTGGCGTGATCAGGATGCGGCGCTCAAGCCCTTGATCAGAAAGTAAATTATAATGATATGGCCGGTTTGGCGATGGGCGAACATTCGCCCTTGCTGGCGGCCATGTGTTTTGACCCGAGCCAGTGCATCCTGTATAGGCTCGGACCTGTCCCTAGCCAATGGTGGTCCGCGCGCGTGTTTCGATTTGTTCTGTCCTTTTTCGGGGGGATTTTTACCACCCTGACCCTGAGCGTCGGCATGGTGGCTTTGACCATCGGGGCGGTGTTCTGGATGTATGGCCGGGATTTGCCCAGCCATGAGTCGCTGGCGCAATATACGCCGCCGACGATCAGCCGGATTTACTCAGGCCAAGGCCGTTTGATCGATGAATTCGCAAAGGAGCGCCGTCTTTTTGCGCCCGCCAACACCATCCCGGATCTGGTGAAACAGGCGTTCATCTCGGCGGAAGACAAGAACTTTTACACCCACGAGGGCTATGACCTGCGCGGCATCGGTGCGGCTGCGGTGGATGCGGTCAAATCCCGTGGCCGTGATGTGCGCGGTGCCTCGACCATCACCCAGCAGGTGATGAAGAACTTCCTGCTGTCAGGTGACCGCCGGGCCGAGCGCAAGATCAAAGAGATCATCCTCGCCACCCGCATCGAAGAGACGTTGAGCAAAGAGAAGATCCTTGAGCTTTACCTGAATGAGATTTTCCTCGGGCAGAACTCCTATGGCGTGGCCGCGGCCAGCCAGACCTATTTCAACAAAACGCTGAGCGAGTTGGCCCCGCATGAGGCGGCCTTCCTCGCGTCGCTGCCCAAGGCGCCGTCGGATTACCACCCGGTGCGCCGCAAAGACCGCTTGCTGGCCCGTCGGAACTTCGTGCTGCGTGAGATGAAAGAGAACGGCTATATCTCGGAAGCGGCTTATGAGACGGAAGTGGCGCTGCCGCTGCGCTCGGTCCAGAACGGTGATTTTGAAAGCTTCAAGGCCGAGCTGCCGCCGCGCGATTACTTCACCGATGAAATTCGCCGTCAG